>JACCDW010351678.1_pt1 | contig 10425 bp, 10 predicted proteins | sample 7449781 | NCBI WGS metagenome assembly JACCDW01 (sample SAMN15323449, study PRJNA562643) | freshwater metagenome | isolation source: river surface water | place: USA:Blue River Watershed | collected 2017-08-18 | reverse complement strand
GTGTTAGTACCAGAAGGTGCGCGCGCAGAGACATTGAGTAACTTCAGGATGCTCTCTTTTGAAACAGCCTCTTTTGTGAATGCACGCACTGACATGCGCGATGTAATTGCCTCAGCTGGAGTTAATGATTTCATCGCCGACCCTTAGGATTTAAAAATATTGACTAGTTAGAGACTCTTCTTGGCGCGCGCTTTGTGCAGCTTTCTATAGCTGTCAATGAGGCGATGGTGCCTATCAATCCCCTCTAACTGCATGCTGGTTGGAGTTAATCCAAAGAAGCGAACGCTGCTATCAATGGAACCTAGTACAGCGTCCATACGCGCATTCCCATACATCCGGCGGAAATTCGCTTCGTAATCCGCCATCTCAAGTTCATCATCTAGCTGGACTTCTAAAGCTGCGTCCATGGCTTGGTAAAACAATTTGCGCTCGACCGTATTGTCGTTGTACTGGAGGAAGGCCCCAACTAAGTCATGTGCCTCTTCGTACTGTTTTAAAGCAAGCTGAATCAGCAGCTTTAACTCAAGTACCGTTAACTGACCCCAGACGGTATTCTCATCAAACTCGATTCCGATGAGCGTAGCGATATCACCGTACTCATCAAGCTCATTATTTTCTAGGCGCTCGAGTAGCGACGTTAGGCGAGCATCATCTAAACGAGATACATTCAGAATATCTTCGCGGAATAGCAATGCTTTGTTGGTGTTATCCCATACAAGGTCTTCAATAGGGTAGACCTCAGAATATCCCGGTACCAAAATTCTGCAGGCAGTGGCTCCCAACTCGTCATATACGGCGACATAGACTTCTTTACCAAGCTGCTTGAGAATGCCAAATAATGTTTCAGCTTCTTTAGCATTCGAGTCTTCACCCTTGCTCGAGAAATCCCAGTCAACAAATTCATAGTCGGATTTTGCGCTGAAGAAGCGCCAAGACACGATGCCACTGGAGTCAATAAAGTGCTCAACAAAGTTATTAGGCTCAGTTACCGCTTCACTTGCAAATGTAGGTGGCGGTAAATCGTTCAGACCCTCCAAGCTACGCCCCTGCAATAACTCCGTCAGACTTCGCTCTAAAGCAACCTCTAAGCTAGGGTGCGCACCAAAAGAGGCAAATACACCACCCGTGCGTGGATTCATCAAAGTAACGCACATCACTGGATAGACTCCCCCCAGTGATGCATCCTTTACCAGCACCGGAAAACCCTGCTCTTCTAAACTTTGTATGCCCGCTAAAATGCCGGGATATCTGGCTAGCACCTCCTGCGGCACATCTGGAAGTGCAATTTCACCTTCAAGAATCTCTCGCTTGACAGCCCGCTCAAATATCTCTGATAAGCATTGAACTTGGGCCTCGGCAAGTGTATTGCCCGCACTCATGCCATTGCTTACAAAGAGATTTTCAATCAGGTTTGATGGGAAATATATTGTCTTACCATCTGATTGACGAACATATGGCAATGAACAGATGCCACGCTGGGTATTTCCAGAATTAGTGTCAACTAAATGAGATGCACGCAACTCACCGCCTGGGTTATATATATTGCGACAGTACTCATCCAGAATTTCAGGTGGTAGTGCATCTTTTGGGCCAGGCTTAAACCATTGTTCGTTGGGGTAGTGCACAAATGCAGCATTAGCAATATCCCCGCCCCAGTACGCGCCAGCATAAAAATGGTTATTACTCAGACGCTCAATGTATTCACCCAAGGCAGATGCCAGCGCACTCTCCTTGGTTGAGCCTTTGCCGTTGGTAAAGCACATCGGCGAATGTGCATCTCGAATATGCAAGGACCAGACATTGGGAATGAGATTGCGCCATGAGGCAATTTCAATCTTGATGCCAAGGTTTGCGAGCAGTGCCGACATATTGGCAATGGTTTCTTCAAGAGGCAGATCCTTACCAACAATATGGGTGCTAATTCCAGCATTTGGCTTAAGAGTTAGCAAACTCTGTGCATCGGCATCTAGGTTAGCAACTTCCTCAATAACAAACTCAGGTCCTTCCTGCACTACTTTTTTAACAGTGCAACGCTCGATGGAACGCAATATACCTTGACGATCAGCCGCGGAGATATCTGCTGGCAATTCCACTTGAATCTTAAAGATCTGTTTGTAGCGGTTTTCTGGATCAACGATATTATTTTGTGAGAGGCGAATATTCTCAGTAGATAAATTACGAGTCTCGCAGTACAACTTCACAAAGTACGCAGCACATAACGCTGATGAAGCCAAGAAATAGTCAAAAGGTCCTGGCGCAGAACCATCACCCTTGTAGCGAATGGGCTGATCAGCAATTACCGTAAAGTCATCGAACTTAGCCTCGAGACGAAGCTTATCGAGAAAATTGACCTTAATTTCCATGGGAATGATTCCAAAATAGTGCAAATAATGATTTGAGCACCATTATCCATCGCAATGCCCCTAGGACGCTGGCGTTACTTCAGATCACTTAAATCAGTCCAATAAATGACCGGTCTTTACAAAAATAGTGCAGCCTTCTTTACTAAAGGGCTGATGCAGACTCATATGAGGACTTCTAATCCAAGATCCAGCCGGATAGCGTCCATGTTCATCTTCAAATACGCCATCAACCACAAAAATTTCCTCACCGCCATAATGTTTGTGAGGATTGAAATAGGTTTGAGGCGCCCATCGCACTAAAGTAGAACCACTACCCTGCTTCATTAGCGGCATCACATTGAGACCGGGCACCATTCCTTGATACCAATCGGCGGTTTTCGTATTCACGATCTCTCGCTCGACTTGATCTGGGCCAAGGTGTCGCAACTTCACAAAAAGGGTGCAGCCACTCTGGCTAAATGGCGAATGCGAAGACCCAGGTGGATTCATCATATAAGTGCCGGCTGGATAATCTCCCGTCTCATCACTAAAGACGCCATCTAAAACGAAGATCTCTTCACCAAATTCATGGATATGTGTTTGAAATTTGGAGCCCGGTTGATAGCGAACAATTGAGGTCGCCTTTGCCACTTCATCACCTATACGATCAAGCATACGCCTCTCTACCCCTGGCTCCGGGCTGGGAACCCAAGGCAGATCATTGTGGTTAATGACAACTCTCTTGCTGTAATCAGAGTGGATATTCACGTATTGCATCTCTTATCTATAAACAGGGGTAAGCATAGCAAGCTAATGGGATGCTTGCCGAAACAAGAAATTTGCCGCATACACGCATTCGCAAATTGCGCTACAGTCTCCTGATGAGCTTACTTCCCAATTCCTTTCGTGCACTAGTTATCGGCTCCTCAGGGACTATAGGCTCTGCTTTTATGGATCTCCTAAAAGCCAACCCCGCATGCTCAGAGCTTGTAGGCATTCATCGCAATTCTGAATTTCCAGTTGATTATCAAAACCTGGCATCTATTGAATCCTGCGCAATAGCACTATCTCATACAGGACCCTTTCAGCTCATCATTAATACCATCGGGGTTTTACACACAAATAAATGGATGCCTGAAAAAAGATTAGATGATCTCAATGCCGAACAGCTCATAGAGCTCATGACGGTCAATGCGATTGGACCAGCACTGACTATTCGTCACTTCTCTAAACTGCTCGATCCTAAAAATAGCATCCTAGTTACCCTATCGGCAAAAGTTGGCAGCATTGAAGATAACCGTCTTGGTGGTTGGTACAGCTACCGCGCCTCTAAGGCTGCTCTCAATATGATGGTGAAGACAACATCCATTGAGTGGACCCGTACAAAGCCTAATACCGCCCTAATTGCTATGCATCCTGGCACTGTGAACTCCAGACTCTCAAAGCCATTTCGGGGAGAACAGATTGGGAGACCTGCAGACCAAGCTGCCGCAGAAATGTTTAGCGTAATTGAAAAACTTCAGAAAGAAGATACCGGGAGTTTTCTTACTTATTCAGGCGAAAAGCTTCCTTGGTAGAAAGATAAGCTTGCCCCAAATTTTAGGACGCAGTTAACCACTTTGTTCGATATACGCCATCAGGATCATGGTCCTGAACTTGCTTCCTAACATTAAAGGGGCGCCCTCCGCGTGGATCAGTGCCTCGCCCCGCTATGTAAAGCCAATTACCCTGGTTGCTATATACGTCATAGTCAACTAACTGGGACTCAAACCAGGCTGCGCCAGCGCGCCAATCACCTTTCATGTCATAGATCCAATAGCTAGCTACGACTTGGCGCATGCGATTAGATAAAAAACCTGTTTGTTGAAGTTCGCGCATGCCAGCATCGATAAAGTCATTGCCCGTACACCCAGAGCTCCACTTTTGAAATTTCTTTTCATCAAAGGTATTGGGCGCATTACCTGTTAAACCACCGGAGCGATAAAGCTGCTTCCCATACTTAAAGTGCAGAAAACGGAAATAATCCCTCCACAGCAACTCAAACCAAAGCCAATAAGTTCCATCGTTAGCGCCGTATATTGACTCATATTTTTTTAACTTCTGTGTAATTGCTCTGGCCGAGCAGCAACCAAATGCCAACCATGGAGAAAACTTACTGGAATAATCCATCCCAATTAACTGATTGCGAGTTTGCTTATACGTATCTGGTAAGCGCCTCTCAAAATACTGACTGATATGCGCCAAAGCACTCAGCTCTCCACCATTAAAAAGAGGGTTGACTTGCGTTGCTGATGAACCTTTCCTTGCCTTGGTCGCAATATTCACCAAAGGCAATGGCGGAATATGTTTTGGGGAAACAATTGGCTCTGAGTAGGACAGACCGTTACGTTCAATCTCCTGACGGAATTTTGTGAATACATCTGGCATCTCTTGCAAATCAAATGGCAAGTCTTTTGGGTCAATCATGCTTGACTGCCAAAATTGCCTGATATTGAAACCTAGACCCTTAATGGCATCTACCTGAGAAATCTCTTCTGGAGCCTGTATTTGCTCACAGTAAATGTATTCAAATGGCAATTGCTCTTTGAGCCATTCAAAAACTTTTGCAGGCTTACCATTGAGCTCCAATAAAGTAGAGCCCTGCGCAACCAATTGATGATGCAGATCTTGCAAAGACTGCTGCAGAAATTTTCTAGAGTGGTTGGCAGATCTAGGGAACCCCCAGTTAGTCGGATCATCGCCGCTATCCGAATGAATATAAATTGGCAGAAGATGAGTAGCGGCTGAGCATGCCTCCTTAAGAGCCAAATTGTCTCCTAACCGAAGATCATTTCTAAACCAATAAATGACGGTAGACATGGAGTTGATTAACTTAAATGCATCACTTGGTTTTTATACTTACCGGACAGCGCTTTTTTAACGATCTTATAAATATCAAGATCGAATTCAGCATCACCAGCACTCTTAAGTTCAGCCAACTCGTCTTCATTAATAGCCGTACCTAAGTAACACCATTTATCCAAAACAATCATTTCTCCATTGTCTCTGATGGCTATTGGGCCCTTATAAGGCCAAACCTGAACTCTATATAGCTCCATCGCTGTTTTTAGCTGTAGGTTATGCATTTCTGTAGGCATGATGCCAACGCATGCGCCACCACATTGTTTTACCTGAAAACCAAAACAGGATTTTCCCTCTATCGATTTTTCAAGCCCCAGTAATACTTCACATAATCGGTATTTTTTGGCAATCGCCTTGAGATATGAATTTGCTTCTCTTTTACTATAAAACAGGCCAAAGAGATTATCTTGAAGACCTGGCATCAGATCCTGATGATTAACGAGTGTGGGCCTAAGGATTCCGTCGGCATCTTTATCTAAGCTCCAGGCACAAAGATCTTTTGAACGACGCAGTTTGATATTCATACTTGGCATGCGTTCTTTGATCAATTTGGACTCCAATATCAAAGCCCCTAGCTCTCCACTGGTTTCAATCCAGTCAATATCCCTTACTTGCAAAGATAATTTCATTTCTTTGCGTTGCGTTAATGAGCCCTGAAAATGCCCCATCACTCTGCTACGCAATGAAATGCTCTTTCCAATATATAAAGGGGTTTTGTTTTCTCCGTAAAAGATATAGCACCCTGGCGCATCCGGTATTGAATCGATTAATTCCTGATCGATATTTGGCGGCAAGCTTGCATTGCCGATTAACTGATTGAGTGCCTCCAGCAAACGTTCTTGACCAACCGCTCTTTCGCATATTTGCCAGAACTGCAAAAGTAAGTCAGCGTCACCTAACGCCCTATGTCTAGCGCTGACCGTCAAACCATGTTCACGGATAATAGTGTCGAGGTTATGACGAGTTTGATTAGGAAATAAAAGTCTGGAGAGTTTGACGGTACATAAAACCTTGGGCTTGAAATCTATCCCCATTCTTTTAAAAGAGGTTTTAATGAACCCATAATCAAAGCGGGCATTGTGGGCAATAAATATTTTTCCCTCAAGCTCCTCCTTAATTTCGCTGGCAAGATCCTCAAAGCTAGGCTCGTTAGACACCATTTGAGGGGAAATCCCAGTCAGCCTTTGAATATTTTGCGGAATATAGACGTGGGGATTGAGTAACCTCTCCCAGGTGGTAACTCCATCGCACGAAAGCGTTTTAATGCCTATTTCTGTGATGCGGTCTCGCTCAAAATTCGATCCAGTTGTCTCAATATCAACAAAAGCAAGCGCTGGATAATTGATCGATTGCTTCTTCATAAAAGTGAAAACTTGATGGCTAGGACTGACTAGACTTGCGCCGTCGTAATCTAATCTTTAATTCGGGCTGCGATTCAAGAAATTGGCAAAGTCAAATACCGAGTTAGGTCCACGCGGCACCTCTTCTACCTTCTTGAATTGGGCCTTCACTACTTTTTGAACCTCACCCTTTTGTCTTTTTTCCTTTTTGGGATCAAGAGGAACGAAAGCTGTACGCTCAGGTGCTTTTTTGACATCACTAAAGCTGGGAACGTAATCCTTGATAGTGGATGCCAATGTGACATTGGCCATGCAGCTGAGCATATAAGCTTCCAATGATTGGTATAGCTCTTTGGCAATATCAGATAACTCGACCTTGCGCTTTTTGATGAGATTCATGGCCAATACAATATCTTTTATCGTAATCAAGCCAGGGTCTTGAGATAGGACATAGCCACCTCTGCGGCCTTTTGTGCCTTTAACGAATCCCGACTCTCTTAAGGGGCGTAACAATAACTCAATCCTACTGATGGATAAGTTCTGCCTCTTGGCTAACTCCGGCACAGGCACCGGCTGACCATTGATTGAGTTGCTAGCAATATCTACCAGGGTATTCAGGGCGGCTTTTGCTGCTTTAGTGAGATCCATTTTGAACTTAGCAGAAATGTTAGATTAGAACTAGTATCAGTCTGATTCAGACTTTTTGCTGCAGCGCACTTCTTAACCCTATTTAGCTCATGGTTGAAACCTTACAAGACCAATATCACCCCGCTTACCGAATTTTACGATTCATCTCATACCTACTATTGGGTGGAGTCATTGCACAACTTTTTAGCTGCTTAAGTGCCTATTTTTTTATTGGTGATACACAGGCGGCAGGTATGCTGGCGCACATACTGATACAGCAACTGTCTTATTACTTGCTAGCTTGCACTTTTATTATTTTGAGCCTTGCCAATGTCCTGATAAAAAGAGGTCAATATGGACTTAGGGCAATTCGGATTCCATCGCTGCTACTGATCTTGTTTACGGCAACAACTAGCTTTCTACTAATACCTCGTATGGATTACCTGCGGGAGACTGCATTGCTCGATGGCATGCCAGTAGCACTCTCACCGTTTGCCAATTATTTTGTAATTCTGAATACATTGGCCTTTGTCTCGGTAATTATTCAGATTGTCTGCTGTGGGTTAATGGCATGGCGCCTTAGCAAGCCACGCTCAGCCTAAATACCGCCTCACCGAGGCAATAAGCGGCAGCTGCTGCTCTTGTCTAATAAATTGGCCGACCTCGACCCGCAAGTTCGACTGGCAAATAAAGAAGGTTTTTGCATCCTCAAGAGGGGCCTCTATTTTTGCCCACTGAGTATTAAATTCATAAACTTTTTCTTTGTAGCCAATAAACTTTTTAACAGTCAGGCGTTTGCCATCGATCTCAATCGTCTCGCTATCGAGGGCATGTCTACAGTAAATTAAAAAACCGATCGTTACCGCAGTAATCTCAACGATTGTAAAAATCGGAATAACCCAGACTCCTGCCAATAGAAAGCCGATTGCTACTACAAAGGAAAGGCATACTAAAGCAATATAAAACTGCAGGAGTTGCTTTGGAGTTAGTGCGCAGTTTCTACGCATTTGCCAAATCTTCATACCAAGTCAAATTACAGGAGATGGATTACTAGTTTTTTCGCTCTTGTGCTTTCGCCAACTGGTCAGCACTTCTTTGCTGAAAGTCGACCATGCTGTGGTAACCCATTTGATAGCACGGGCAATGCTTCCCTAATATCCAACGGGCAAGCTTGATGCGTAGTTTTTGTACCATTTTGGGTCTCCAAGAATTGAGCATCTAATGTAAACGGAAATTGGGTTTATTGCTGGTCGCGGATGTAAACATGAGGGATTTAAGCGGCAAGTGGGTCGTCAGCAAAAAGCACTCAAATCCATTACATTGATTACATGACTGAATCTAACCCCGCACCACGAAAAATTCCGCTATTTCCCCTGGGCACAGTGCTTTTCCCGGATGGCGTTATCGCCCTCAAAATTTTTGAAGCTCGTTACTTAGACATGATCAAACAATGCTTGCGCGAGAAGACTGAGTTTGGGGTTGTTAGTATCATCAAAAATTCTGAAGTTGACGACCAGAATTTGCCCCCTACTTTCTCCAATATTGGGACGCTAGCATTGATCGAAGACTTTGATCCTGTGCAGCCTGCCCTGTACATGACTAAATCCTTTGGCACTCAACGCTTTAAGCTACTAAACAGCACTCAGCAAGATAATGGGCTTTGGGTAGGTGAGGTTGAGCTTTTGGATAAAGATCCGCTAATACCCATCCCCCAAGAGCATCAAGGCGTTGCTAAGTTACTAGATGAAATTATTTCAGTGATTCAAAGCGAAGACCTGTTGGGTGATGCTCCATTTAAGAAACCTTTCAAGACTGATGATTGCGGCTGGGTCTCCAATCGTCTAGCAGAGCTTTTACCCATTTCACTTGCGCAGAAGAATCACCTCTTAGCCCAAACCAATCCCCGAATTAGACTCGATCTCATTACCGAAATCATTGAGGATGATGATTTAAGAAATTTAAAGATGCACTAAGCCGATGCTGGATGAGCTGATTCGGAAAACGATTCGCGAGATGGTGGGAGGAAGCGGTCCACCAGTAGCCTTTTTAGTCCCAAAGGGTGATCGCGGTTTATTCGGCCCTGAATCAGTCGCCTGGAAAGTGCATGCAGACTTTATTTCCATGATGATTGGTGGCATTAGCTCATTAATTCTTCAAGCGCTTCACCCACAAGCTTTGGCTGGGGTTTGGGATCACTCTACATTTAGAGAAGATTTGAAGGGTCGACTTGGCAGAACGGCTTTTTTTATTGCCGCCACCACCTATGGTCCAACTGATATGGCTAATAACATTATTCAGAAGGTCAATCAGATTCATACCAAAATTACTGGTCTAGATGAATTTGGTAAACCGTACTCAGCCACGGATCCACATTTATTAGCTTGGGTCCACCTCACGGAAACACGTAGCTTCATGAACTCCTTTGAGGTTTACCGAAAAGAAAAATTAACTCTAAAAGAAAAAGATCAGTATTTTTTAGAAATGAAATCGCTCGGCGAAAGAATGGGCGCTACTGATATTCCAAGCACCTATGTAGAGACTGAGAATGCTATTAAAGCCTACATCCCTGAACTCTATTTTGGTGACCGGGCTAAAAGCATTATTGATTTACTCGATCATTTCCCGAGTGACTTAAGGGCTAAACCCTTTATCAAACTCATTAGCCGTGCAGGCTTTCTAAATCTACCGGACTGGGTGTACCCGATTATCAAAAAACCAATGCCCACTTATTTAGAGCGACTTGCAGTGCAGAAAAGCATAGAACTAATTGCATACCCTGTGCGCGAAGCCCTCAAAGATGGGGTAGCCGCACACTCTCTGCGCAGGGTGTATGGATAACTCCCTTCCAAAGACTTCAATAGCCTTAAGCTACTACTCGGACTTTGGCTTATCAGGGCCACTCTCCTGGCTCTTATCTTTTGGTTGCAGATTCAAACTTGGGGCTGACATTTTTTCACCATCCCAAACCTGGCCGCACCAACACTCTCCAGCATCATTGATGATGCAAACGCCTGATCCACAGCAACGCTTATCTGGGGCTTTCATACCTAAGACCTTCTTTCCGAAATCGGCTAATAAAAAAATTTACCTGGGAACATTATGACCACTAATGCATGTATAGAATTAAAAGATCTTAAACTGCAAACGCAAATTGGAACATATGGACCTGGCGCTATTGTTCCAAAGCAACATCTATTGGATTTAACCCTATGGAT
>JACCDW010144668.1_pt1 | contig 10425 bp, 7 predicted proteins | sample 7449781 | NCBI WGS metagenome assembly JACCDW01 (sample SAMN15323449, study PRJNA562643) | freshwater metagenome | isolation source: river surface water | place: USA:Blue River Watershed | collected 2017-08-18 | reverse complement strand
TGGGGTTGGTTACTTGCCATCGTGATTCTGCTTGGTATCATCGGACTCAAACGCGCACTTCAGCAGCGCGAGTTTCGACTGCATTGTGATCGATTACTTTTGGGCCTACCGTGGCTTGGGCCCCTATTACAAGCCTATGAAACGGCTCGTTTTGCACACACGATGTCCATGCTGATTGCGGCGAATGTCCCCATTTTGCAAGCACTCCACAGTGCAAAAAGCACGCTAGTTAATCATGTCTTACAAGCGGCTATTGATGCGACAGAAGCGCGTTTGCGCGAGGGCACTAGTTTGTCGCGTGCCTTGGCGAGCCAAGGAGTGTTCTCGCCGATCTTGATTCATTTGATTCGTTCAGGTGAGGCTTCAGGCCAGGTTGCTGAGATGTTGCGCTATGCTGCTGAAAACGCTGAATTAGAGGCAGAGCAAAAAACGAAGCTCTTTACTAATTTATTAGAGCCCTTATTAATTCTGTTGATGGGTGGTTTAGTATTGGTTATTGTGTTGGCTGTGATGCAACCGATTTTAGAGATGAACACAGCCATTCGGTAAGAGGAGAGTGCACATGCAAATTCTTTGGATTCGAGATAAACGCGGCACCGTTCAGGAGTTTGAGTTTACGGTGACCAAAGTTATATTCATGCTTAGTATTCTCTTTGCCATCATCTGGTCAATGCACTGGTTCTCCGCACAGTTTTTTTCGGGGGCTCAGCCACAAACCGTCCATTTGCAAGGCCAGCATCCTTTAGCAGGATATGCACAACTGGATGAGCGTAGCAAGCTTGTTCAACTCGAAACCTACGTATTGCAATTAGAGCGTCGTATTGAGCAACTCGCCATGGGTAATGCTGACGTGATTACGCGTTACGAGGATTTGACACAGCGCAATCCCTTTACCAATGAAGCGCAGGGTGGAGGCTTTCGCTCCCTCCAAGCCCCTGGCCTCGGAGTTGATTTACCTGGTGTGCAGATCGATCAATTAGCCCAGCGACTGGTAATGCTTGATCAACGTAGTGCCGCTCTTGAGCAGCAGCAAAATACTCATAGCAGTTCAACTCTCTTTCCTTTAGGTTATCCATTAGCAACTCTCGTTAATCCTACAAGTACAACTGGTTACCGCCCAGACCCTTTCACTGGTCAGGCCGCTTGGCATGATGGCATTGATTTGCCTGCAAGCTATGGCGCATCGATTTTGGCTACTGGATCTGGAGTTGTCACGCGAGCTGGCTGGGATCCTGAACTCGGCAATGTGGTTGAGATCGAGCATGGTCCACAGCTTATTACTCGTTATGCCCATGCCCAAGAACTCTTGGTGCGCGTCGGACAAAGAGTAAATCATGGTCAGGTCATTGCCAAGGTAGGATCAACCGGTCGCTCAACCGGCCCGCATCTGCATTATGAGGTCTTGCGCAATGTCGTCGCTCAGGATACTACTAGTCGTAATCGCTAGGGGTAGGTGTGAGGCATGTTCTATGTTCGCTGATTAGTTTTTGTGTCATCAGCAATGCATTGGCCACAGAGACTAATTCTTTACAAACTGTTACAGAAAATCGTATAGGACTATCTGCTGGGTATTACTACTACCGTGAACCTAGCTTGAATGTAGTACTTGATGCACCCATGGTGGGTATCGATTACAGTGGGATTTATAAATTCAATTCCCAGTGGTTTGTGCAAGGCGATGCCCGCTTTGCCTATGGTCAAGCAACTTATTATGGTACTGGTATACAAAAGAATATCCCTAACTGGTATTACGAGTTAAGGGGTTTAATCGGGCGTGATGTTCAAGTAAAGGATCACGCCCTAGCGCCCTATATCGGAATTGGGTACCGCTATCTTTTGGATGACCAAACTGGAGTCACTTCGACGGGATCCGCATCGTATCGTCGTGAGAGTAATTATTGGTATGTGCCGATTGGTCTTACCCATCGCATGCGTTTGGGAAATAATCGTTTAGAAACGAATCTAGAGTTTGATTACTTGATTCAAGGAAAGCAAGTGTCACAACTATCGGATACGGTGGGTAAAAATGGCATTACTGAATTTGGTGATGTCACTAATATTCAAAACCGGGGATTTGGTGCTCGTTTCTCAACTATGTATCAATTTCAACGATGGTCAATTGGACCCTACATCAGCTATTGGAATATTGGGCAATCCAATACTGCAACAACCAATGCGACTATTAATGCAACGCAATATCAAATTCGTGCTTACGAACCGGCGAACTATACGATTGAGACCGGAATTCGATTTATCTATCGTTTTTAGTAAAAACAAAGGGTTATAGCCGCCCCAATTTTTATGAAACCTGCATCCAGTCAGATTGTTTTGAGTACACGGAAATTAATGCTATATTTTGTAATTAGTGATATTTTTTAAGGAATAACCCTATGAAAGCTGTTGCCAAAGGTTTAATTTCACTTTGTTTATTAGCCGGATTATCCGCTTGCGGTGGGGGCGGTGGTGGAGCATCAACGGCAACGTCGGGAACTTGTGCAACCGCATCAAATTGTGCCTTGCCAAGTTCGGTAGCTGGCGTGCCTCCACAGTGAGATCAGCGCAGTCAACGTAAAACTATCCTCTCTAAATCAAGGGAATATTTGTTATGAGACACATTTCTAAATTTTTGATTCTTGTTTTGTTTTCATTTAATGTGCTTGCGGGGGAATACGATACCGATCCGCAGGCACAATATCCTCAAGATCAGACCCAAGACACGTTTCAATTTGCAAGCTTTATCGCTTGTTTTATGAAGGCAATGGCTCCAGAACTCAGTGTCGGGGTTGGTCAGTATTTAGCTTATGTTGATGAAAATAAATGCGAGGACAGCGGAGCCTCTGCGAACACTAGTTCCGCATCTGGTGGTAGTTCAGTTACTCCACCTTCTTATGCAAAAGCTCTCACAACTGTTACTCAGGGCGCGAATGGGGAGCTGAATGTTGAGGCGCTCGTTTCTTTAACGGACGAAGAGAACGGAACAGAAATCCCAAAGCGTATTCAAGTAATCGCAACCATTTACGCTGGTCCGAATGCAGAGCCACCCTATGGACGCTGGAATATGGATTTTTGTGCATCTACTGTTGGGAGAGAAGGATCGTGTAATGACGGTCAGGGAATGTTGCGTGTAAGCGGATCTGGAATTGACGTCTTTAATCGCTGGGCTACAGGCTATCGATCTGGTAAGTCGGTATTTACAGCCTCTTCGGGATTGCAGGGTTATGGAAGTGCAGTATCTGAGGATAGCGTTTGGTCGGGGGGTAATTCAAACGCTTTGTTTGCTTTTGCTCCGGGCGTGTATAGCCTGCAACCGGATAGAAACAGTTTAACCAAGGCTTGCTATAACCCATCGACCAGCGCGTCCGGAGTTCAGTATTCTGTTTGGGAGAATTTTTTATATAGTCCTTCTACGCGAAACAAAATTACATATGAGAACCCCGGCTTTTATTTAAAGTCAAATTTATCTGGCAGGACAATAGGTAACGTATCGTATTGGGGAGTTCATTTTTGGGATGATGCAAGTTCTGCTGATCAAAATAGTGGCGCAGTCTTAATAAGAGCGGATGATCCTGCCCAGGAATTTATCTTACGCAAATCCCCCGGAAGGCTCGAGAGGGTCTCTACTACAACAACTTCAGGCCTAAGCCCCATCGATGGTATTCCCCTGACAATTGGATTTTGGGGCTATAACACCGGCTCAAATGGCATAAACTCTTTGAGTGATACTGGCGTGAACAGCGCAAAGGTCTATCAGTGGCTATCAGGAACCACTCCATCATCGAGTAATGTCAGTCTTAAAGGCTATTGGTCAAACTCAAATCAGTCCTTAGTTTTCACTGGGTATGAAATTTGTGGGAACTCAGGCTGCTCCCAATCGAGTTTTTCGTCAGCGCTCTCTAAGTCTTTATCGGATTTAGTCGGCTTCGGAATTACTGATGTGCACTCTTGGTTAAATGGTGTCAATGTAAGTTACAGCTTTAGAATCGCGGGTTGGAGTAGCGGAACCCTCAATCCCTTTAGTTTGTCTCAAATTCAATTGATCAAGCGTTCAAGTGAAATTTTGGCTCCATCAGACACAAGTATTCCTTCGAATTTGGTATGTATTGGAAATTGCCCAACACTTTCCTCTGGAAATTTAGTTGATTCGCAATCAAATTCATGGCCGCCAACAACAACAGTTACATTAAATTGGGATTCTGTCCAAGGAGCTCCTTTAATAAATGGCACATCAACTCCAGTGGACTGGTCAAGTACGGGCAGGGGCCATCATTATGAGTTATTTGATCCACTTAATTTGCCAACTATGGATTGCCCAGCCGCAGGTAGCGCTACAGGTGGCTACTGCACGGATTTGTATAAAAGCAGCTCTAATGCCACCTACTACACTTGGCAATCCGGCAATCGATGGGATTCCTATAATTATTTAGTTTATCGTTCTGGTGCAAATCAAAACCAGGCCGTTTCACCCAATCCGCCGCTTAATCTGTCCTATACGGTTCCAAATACAACAGGAAATTCATCGGGATACATTGGCAAAACTATCACCATTCAATCACCCAATCCGGGCAATATTTGGATGCCAGGACATTGTGTAGATTCTTTGGGTGCAGAAAAGGAATGTTCTTCAAATACGAATTGGGTTAATGATGTTGTCATTCCTTTCGCGGCTAATCAAACTGGTACAGTTACTCGACTCAACAGTACAGGTGCAGCAACTTCAGAGCAATACCTTGTTAAATGGCTTAAGCGAGGAGTATTTTTTGCATCCTTACCAAGTAGCAGCTGCTCTAGTTTGGATAGCTCACTTAGCTTAGCTGGCGGCTTAACATTGCCGGGGATCTCTGACGTTAACTCTACTGTTACATCAATAGGTTTACCATGGCCATCCACTGGCTTTGATATTAATCCCAGAGTCATCGACGGAATTTTGCAAAATAATTAGACGCATAATCCATTCCCCGTTGCCCTTATAGCAATGGGGATGCATATAGTTAATTTCTCCTCTTGCGAATTGATCCAGGAAATGCCAATGTGAGAAAGGTAGTTTTTGATCATTTCTGAAAAAAATGGACTATTGCAATTAATATGACCAATTTTCAGTTTTTCATCAAAACGAATCGCGCATTGAATTGATGTTTGTTCGATAAATATACGCTCTTGAGCTAAATTTATTGCAGTTTGTATTTTGCTGTATCTTTGGCTCAATTCAATCTCCATGCGGGCTAGCAAGTTATTTTTTGGATTATTTGGATTTGATTCAATACGTTTTATTCTTTGATTACTTTGCCATCCCGACGTGAGTGGCGGCTCTTGTTGGGTATCTGAATTTAAAGTTGTAATATTGTTTTGGCTGCTCGATTTGCTTATTATTTCTTCTTTTATTTCATCCGATGCATTAATTTTCTTTGTGACAAGTGATGATTGATCAATTTTCAAGTTACTTATTAATTCAATTGTTAGAGTCGTTGATTCATTATTTGGGTAACGATAAATAAAGTTAACTTTATAAAAAATAATAAGTAGAAAAAAAACATGTAAAACTAAACTCAGAAGTACCGAGGTATTTCTGAGGTTAAAAATAATTGTTTTGAATACCTGATTACCCATCTATTTTTAAGATAAAAAAATAGGAAGTAATCATTTTAGTTTTATTAAGTTTTTAAAAAAGTAGTTAATTACTCAACTGCTCTTGCAGGCCCATTACTTGGTGCGCGTGTTGGAGTTGCAATGCCCACAAAGACTACCATCCCATCCCCGCCGGGGTTGGCGGTGTCATTTAAGCTACTTGGCTTCCAATTATTTGCTGCCCAGACATTCCCAGCCATGTCGGTATTCACCGAGGTTAGTCTCATCAACGGTTTATAGGAGGGTGGTGCACCTGTACCATACAGCGGCTGTCCGTTGGCTAAAAGTACTTGCGATCCTCCAGATGGCAGGGTGTAACCTGCGCTGGGAGAAATTGCATCCCCAACTTGAGCGCCGCTGGGGCAATTAGATCTAGAGCTGCCGCATAAGCGAACCACGCTGTAGCGATTACCTAAATTTGTGGCATCGCCAAAGTTAGCAATCCATACATTGTCTGCCGCATCAATCGATACCCCCCAGGGGCCGTCTAGTCCACGGCCGGTGTACGACGATAATGAGCCGCTAGCGGATACTACATAAACAGTCGAGTTATTACCAGCCACGGTCCAGGCGTTGCCTAGAGAATCAATTGCAATGCCTTTTGGATTACTTAAATTGGCTAATGACACAGTAAATTCTTTTAACAGTGAGTTGCCACGCAACGAGAATTTAGAAACTCGATCAGTGCCGGTATAGGAGACCCATCCCGCACCATTTTGATCGATCGCCATTCCAAAGGGACTGCGGTTGGTGTCGCTATATTCAATAGCGCTATTAGGATCGCCATTGGGGAATATGATCACTTTGTTATTGCCATTACTTGCCATCCAAATATTGTTGGATTGATCAACTGCAACCCCCTGAACTTGGAAGGAGCCCCCAATGAAACCAGTCGATGGGGAAAGTGCTGCACCAAGATTACTTAATTTAGTGATGGAGCCAGTACTCGGTAAGACGCTACCCCACCCAAAATTTCCACTCCAAATATTACCCAGAAGGTCAATAGCAACACCAAATCCAGAGCCAAGGATACCCCCGCCAGTAATGGGTGATGAGGGGGTGCCATTCAAGCCATTCGCAGGTTGACCATTTGGCTTGAGAACAATCAAACACTGCGCAGAGTCGGGTGTACCTTGCACCACATTGTTATTGATCCATAGGTAACCGTTCGCATCAAACGCCACATTCGCAGGGCCTCCAAATGGGCAGCTCGTGCTTCCTGAGTTATTAAATTTGATGGCGATGGTAAAGGCATCTAACTTCTGCAAGGGATCAGAAGAGGATGGTCCTTGAGTGCTTGATAAATAGGGGCTGTAAATTTGACTGGCAGAACCAAGTGCAAATATCGAGGAAACATTCTGACTGGGATTGCGAGCTAGATTCGCAAGAGACTGTATTGTGTTGGTTGGAGCGGTACCCTGCATCGAAGGGGTTAAGTTAAATAAATTGGTACAGGCATTAGTCACATCGCGTACACAAGCCGACAAAATGTTGCCGAGAGTGCCGACTAGACTCCAGGTATTGGTCTCATATGCATTGGGGGACTGTTGCAAAATCGTGGAAATTGAACCGGACTCGCTACTGGCAATGTTTTGAGCCATATCGGAGGCAATCTGCAAGGGCAGAGTAGATCCTGTCAATAGACCATTATTCAAGAAAGCAGAAAAAGCATACGCACTAGCGATAGTGGTGAGCTCATTGATGATGACTCTCAAATAGGGGCCCGAGCCAAGACTTGCCATCAGCTTGATCGAATCACTCTTACTGGCAATAGCGTAATAAATCCCGCCATTACCATTTTGAGCAATCTTTAAGGTGAACTGACCTTGACTATTGCTAGTCGTTGATCCCAGAGGAACAGAAGAGCCATTCTGCAGTTGGTAAATCGTGATTGTTGCTCCAGAAATTGGAGAAGATGCAGAGCTTGGACCAGAAACAACGGAGCCATACACCGTAACTTGATTGGGGGAAGAGCTGCCCGAGCAAGCAACTAGAATGCTGCAAAGAATGCCAATAAAAATAGATCGATAAAAAAACAAGGTAATGAACCCTCTTTACTTTTTAGGATGGTATCAAATGATGCATACCGAATAGCCATTATTTTTATGAAAGCTTGACTGCAAGGTTGGACATGCTTTAACCGTGTTAAGAAGTAATAACAGTTGACTTATTTCCCTATAAGAATGAGGGTATTTGCCATTATATATTTGCAATCGCACCTTCTTTAAATAAATAGCAAATTTACATATTCCATAAAAAAATAACATGAGCGATTCTTTTAAAAAAACCCAGTTTGATCATTTAACCAATGACTCTTCATCGAAAGATGAGGTTAACAAAACCCGACGAGACTTATTAAAGACAGCGGCTGCGATGACTGCTGCAGCGACTATTCCGGGCTGTGGCTCAAGCTCTTCGGCTAGTGCATCAGGCCCTAATATTCTCTTTATCTTGGTTGATCAAATGCGGTATCCGCAAGTTTTTCCAACGGGGATCAATAATGCGGATGAGTTTATTCAAACCTTTATGCCCAATCTCTACTCTATCTGGAGTAAGGGTGTTAAGTTTGCTAATAATAATATTGCTTCAGCATCGTGTGGGCCATCACGTTCTGTGTTGATTACTGGCCTTTATACGCAACAAACATGGAATACCTGTACTTTGGCGGGCTCTTTAATTGGTAGTTCGCCCCCCGTATTAAATCCTGCATTTCCAACCTACGGAAAATTATTACGACAGGCTGGATATGAAACACCATATGTAGGTAAGTGGCATTTGTCATACACCTGGAATACTGATTCAACTGGTGGCATGGACCAATATGGTTTTGATGGTCTAACTGAGCAATATCAGCTCGATGCTGGAAACTTACAGGGTACATACGGTGATCCTAATTGGACTGAGCCCACCCCACAATTAAACGACGCATATATTGCTGGTGTTGGGGCGAGTTGGTTAAGTGGTAAAAAGAGTACCGATGGGCCTTGGTGCTTGACAGTGGGTTTCCAGAATCCCCATGATCATGAGTTCTTCCCTGCGGGCACTGAGTTTCAGACATTTACTAATTTATTTCCGATCACGTCTACCATTAATAGTCAGACCGTCACAACAGTACAAGCCGTTAACTACACGATTAATCCATCAGCCACCGGTATTTCATGGGCTAATAATCAATATGCCACCAATAAAACATTACTCAGCGGCTATACCTATCCCACTGTCCCAGCTAATTGGGAATCAACCCAAACCTTATATGCTAATAAGCCCACCTGGCAACTTGTGGGACGTCAGTGGTTGGGGATGCAATTTGGTGGTGCTGCGGAGGTCTCAACCAACACAAGTTTTGAGGGTAAAACCTTTCCACATACTACTTATACGGTAGCAGGCTACAACCCCTTGATTCCGGGGAGTGGTGCTAGCGGACAGCCGCAAGCTTTAGGGATCGGCTTGGGACCCTATAGCTATTGGAGCAGAAACTTAAGTTTGTATACGGTCATGATGCAGGTGCTGGATCAGAATATCGGCACCGTTTTGAACTCAATCCCGGCAGATGTTCGAAACAACACTATTATTGTTTTCACCTCCGACCATGGTGACACTGTCGGCGCTCATGGAATTCTTGCGGGCAAAAATTGCGTAGCATATAAAGAAGTTTTGCAAGTCCCATTGGTCGTTTACGATCCAACTGGTAAATTTACCGGCGATACTAATGTCACTCGAACGCAATTAACATCTTCGGTTGATATCCCCATTATGCTGACAAGCTTTGCCTACAATGGCACCCGCTCATGGATGGTTGGTGAGAATGCCACCCTCTATAGCACCCGTTTTGATATGTTTCCTTTGCTGAGATCGGCCAACGCGGCAGGACGAGAGTATGCTCTTTTTGCAACGGATGAAATGATCGATGCATGGATGGATTTTGGTACCGAACCATATGGAACGGCAAATGGTTTGGCTGGTATCTATCGGACCCCAGGACATGTTCTAGCAATGGTTACGCCCAATGCCAAGTTAGTAACTTATTACAACTGGACGTATGGAACTACGCAAATCATGACGAGCTCCACGCGCTACCCGACAAATCCAAATCTACAGTTTGAGTATTATGACTATTCGACTACAGGCGGAGTGTCTGAGTTAGCCAATACCTACTCCAGTAGCTCAGTGGCTGCAACAATGAAATCCGAGCTCTTAAATAGCTTGCTACCAAATGAAATGCAAAGAGTATTACCCGCCTCTTTGCAGTCGGCGCAATCCAGTAGTCAACAAGGAATTATTGCTTACTATCAATCTCTATTAACCAGTACTCGAGATTCATTCTATTGCTATGTTTCTCGTCTATGCACATAGTCAATATCCTTTCAGGACTGCAAGTCTCTATTCTTGACTAGAGTTTTAAATAGGACCACAACTGATTAAAACAATCCGGATCGATCGACTGGAGAATGATTAGGCTTCAAGCCCGTTTGAAGCAATTCAAACATGTAAGCAGGAAATCTAAAATGGTAGGACGGGCGAGATTCGAACTCGCGACCAACGGATTAAAAGTCCGCTGCTCTACCGACTGAGCTACCGTCCCATTTTTATGGCAGTGTATTGTGATTGACCAACACTGTTATTGGATACTGTGCCGCTCGAAGGGATTATTGTGTAATTCATCGCGCAGCAAACCTCAAATTATAGCAAGATGTTGGAACCCGTTTGGAGATCTCTCAGCTGGCCCGTTCTAATTGGCTTGCTAGCCTTTTTACCCCATTCATCGAGTCATTAACCCCGCCTAGCCATGGGCGGATTCCTTGA
>JACCDW010129238.1_pt1 | contig 10428 bp, 6 predicted proteins | sample 7449781 | NCBI WGS metagenome assembly JACCDW01 (sample SAMN15323449, study PRJNA562643) | freshwater metagenome | isolation source: river surface water | place: USA:Blue River Watershed | collected 2017-08-18 | reverse complement strand
GTCATCTTTGAACGGGCAAGCGTATTGGGCTCCTGAACTTTCGACTGTTCAAGGATTAGGGACCTTGGGGTATATTTCCACTGCGAGTGCGGGTGGAACCTTCTTGATTCCGAGCACGTTTTCCACTGTCGCTCTTTTGACAAGCTCCTTGACTGCAAGCAGCATAACAAGTTTGATAACAAGCACTCTTGTTCTGAATGCGTCGACTGTGACAGCACCTATACTAACTACCTCAACCATAACAACAAATGCTCTGAATCTGGGAACCAATCCAACCTGGATTTTCACGTCGCCCATTCAGAATTTGGCTCTGAGCACAAATACCTTGTGGGCCGATCAAGGCTACATCAATACCACGACAATGACAACGGGGATTGCCTCGACCATGACGACAAATGCTCTCACGTTGGGAGCAGGAGCAAGCTGGATCCAAACGGCGCCGATTCTCACCAGTATTGTGAGCACGATTTTCCTCTATGCCAACACACCCTTCTTTGACACAGTCAATGTGGGCTCTGTTTCAACTATGAATTCAGTTGAATTTGCTGGATTATACAATGCCTACAACAACACGGTGTTAGCAGAAATCTCTACGGGTGCTGGAACCCAGGAACTCTTGGTATTCAAAGGATCGTCTGCTTCGGACCGTGTGCGTGTCCAAACCACTGGAGCCTTCGTGGTGGAAACAGGTGTCTCAGCTCGTCTGTTTAATTCCAATACTCTACAGACCTTATCGAATACAACTCCGGCCTTTGTTATTAACACAAGCAGCAATGTTGGTATTCAGACAGCATCTCCAGGAGCAACCTTGGATGTTGCTGGAACAGGGCGATTTCAGACGCTAAGTTCCATGGCGTTCTTCGCTTCGTCCATCGTGGCCCCGTATGTATTTGCTTCCCAGTTTATTACCTTCTAAGCAACAGAGCAGATGGCAACACTTCAGAATCTAAATTTTGTTCCAACCTCAGTGTCAGGATGTACACTGTGGTTGGATGCAGCGGATCCAAATACACTTTCTGGAATTGCCGTGTCATCATGGAGAGATAAATCGGGTGTAGGAAATAATGCAAGTTCATCATCTCCACCAACACAAGGAACCTACAATGGATATCCTGTTGTCAATTTCAATGGATCAAGCCAGTTTATGACATCATCAAATACAATTCCTCTTACAACTCATACTCTGATTGCTGTTCATCGCCCTGCAGTTATCAATGGAAATTTTCAAGGCAATACGAGTTTGTTTCGATACCAGGTTAGTAATCCCTATGTCGTATTTCCTTACATGACAGGGACCACTCCTTCAGGCTACATAACTACAGCAGGTACTCTAAGCAATTTGGTCGAAAACAGTGTTACAACGTCCTTCAATATTATTATAGCAAGCATTGCGTCAGGAAGTCAAATTATTTACAAAAATGGAACCCAGCAAAGTCAAGCAACGGCGGCATTGAGTGGTGCAACATCACCAAGTTTAATGATTGGAAGTTATGTAGGGACTGCTGAGTTCTATCAAGGCAGCCTTGCGGAAATGCTTGTTTATTCTTCCAATATAACAAATACAAATAGGCAATCGATTGAAGGTTATTTGGCATGGAAATGGGGTATCCAAGGATCACTTCCCTCGAACCATCCTTTTAAATTGATTGCACCGAACAACGCAGGATTGTCCTATCCTACTCAGCTGTCAATTCCTGTTCAAGTCCAAGCTTTCTTGCCCAATTCAAATCCACTTGTCCTTTTCAATCCGAGAAGTATATCTGGATGCTTATTGTGGTTGGATGCTGCAGATGTAAATGCTGTTGTATTAGGATCAGGTTCGAATATATCACGAGTTCTTGATAAAAGTCCACAGAATTTAACACTTACAGGTGCTACGTCTTTTACATATGATACAGCAAATAGAGCCTTTACTGCTACAGGAGGGACGGGGCCTATATTGGGAACAGCAACCTTTTCAGTCCCTACACCAGCCTCTATCTTTATTGTAGGACAGGTGACAGCTGGATACTTTTTTGACGGTATTTCTAGCATAAGTCGAATGGCGATGCTGTGGAACGGAAGTCAATATATTGGAACACAGATAGATACTACTCCTACGTTTCCTACTATTGGAACAAATCCATATGCTACACGGTCTATATTTCAGGGTGTCTTTAACGGAGCATCCAGTATCTTGTATAGGAATGGAACAAGTATAGCTACACCAAGTCTTCAAAGTTTAACAGCAACAGGCTTGACAATCGGTGCACGATTTAATACAACAGAAGCCTTAAATGGAACTATCAATGAATTCCTTGTATTTAACAGTGAACTCACGACTGTACAGAGACAACAGATGGAAGGATATTTGGCATGGAAATGGGGTCTTCAAGCAAGTCTCCCATCCAATCATCCGTTCAGAAATACCGTTCCAGGATTGACTATAAATGTTTCAATTCCCATCTTGTCGATGCAGCCTGGTTCCTTCAGACCTACACAGATTTCAGGAATTCAGCTGTGGTTGGATGGCAATGATCCGAATGGAAATGGTATAGCTCCTGCATCAGGGGCGAGTGTGGGAACCTGGGTTGATAAATCAGGTGCTAGCAATAATGCAACCAGTGGAACCGCACCAACCTTTCTTTCCAGTGCGATCAATAATTTGGGGGTTCTTTCGTTTAATGGAAGCACACAGTTTTTAAATTCAACAGATTTGTATTCAAATCGGTCTTTTTCTATCTTTTTAATCATTCGAAGACAAGCAGCAAACAATAGTGGTTCCAATGGTATGATAGGAGGTACGGCACAGGCTACAAATCAGAACATGATTATTCTTTTTTCAAGTGGTACAACTCTGCGATTTGCTTTTTATGGCAATGATTTAGATTATTCGTCGTTTCCAGCGTATACAGGAAATACAGCAACAGAACCTTCCTTTTTAATTGAATTTACCTATACTCCAGGCAGTCGAACCATCTTTATAAATGGAAATCAAGTCGCATTCGATGGGAACACATCAAACCTTACTTCTTCGATAGGGATGCGCATTGGAAGTTGGTTAAGTACACCAGGTAGTACAAATTTTAATGGATTCATTGGTGAGATCATAGTGTTGAATGGAACGCCCATTTCAGGAAGCCGCCAGAGTATCGAAGGGTATTTGGCATGGAAATGGGGTCTCCAAGGAAATCTTCCAAACAACCATCCGTTCAAACGATTCCCACCTCCGCCTATCTAAGTCTCCGATTAATCCAAGGAGGAGTAGATGGCGACAGTGCAAGCCCTAGCTTCATTCTCACCCACCCAAATTGCAAACTGCGCATTTTGGGTGGATGCTGCTGATTCAAATACAGTAGTTTTGTCTGGATCCAATGTTACCCAATGGAATGACAAGTCAGGAAACGGACGAAATGCTTCCAGTTTTGATTCTGGAAATCCTCAATACAACCCTACTGGCTTTTCAGGAGGGCTCCCTACAATCTCGTTTGGATCCATGGCCTCGTTTCGATCTGCAATCGCATCTGGAACCTTTTCATCAGGAGTCTCTATTTTTGCTGCATGGTATCGAACAGTGTCAGGAAGCAATGCTGAAACTATTGTTACGAGAGCAAACTCTGGAGGATATCCAGGACCTTGGAACATTAACTATGAAAGCTATCCGACGCGCTATCTTGGAGATGGAGCAGGGGGTATGAATGTGCTTCAATCCACCACAATACCTTCCCCGTTGAATACTCCACGCGTTACCTCCATTCTTCTCAATGGAACAATTTCGTCGTGGGCCGAATGGGCAAATGGAACGTTTTATACATTTACAAGTTTTTACACACAAAATACACAGGCCTATGTTGACAATCAAAGTTATGTTGTTATAGGAAACACCTTAAACAAAGCAGCCCAGCTCTACGGAAACATATCAGAAATTATCTTATATTCTGGAGCTTTATCAACATCTCAGCGTCAACAAGTGGAAGGATATCTGGCATGGAAATGGCGCCTCCAAGCATCTCTTCCAGCGTCCCATCCCTACTACTATTTCCCGCCTAACAGTCAGAATTTAGGATATCCTGCAGGTCTGCGAATTCCAGTTCCTCTCCAGTCCTTCACTTCAAGTCCTTCTCCATTCATCTTTTTCAATCCAACAACAGTTCCAGGATGCCAATTCTGGTTGGATGGTTTAGATAGTTCCAGATTTACTCTCTCTGGAACAACTGTGAATGCATGGCTGGATAAATCTGGAAATGGGAATACATTTTCACGTGTCTCAGGCTCACCTTCCTATTCATCCAACTCGGTATTGTTTGTCTCTGGAAATTCAGATTTATTACGAACGGCAGCGAGCTTTATCTTTTCTGCGACAACCTCTGTTATTTTCTATGTTGCGCAAGTAATACCTAACGGGAATTTAAATGATATGGTATCGTTCCCTGAATTTGCAGGAAAATCTATTCGGTATGGTGGAACAGGTGGTCTTGTTGGAACCACTTCCTTTGGAGGAGATAACAATGATTTTGCTAATAGTAATTATTATGTAAATGGCTCGCTAAATCCCGCAACAACAGCTTCTATTTTTACGAGCTCTCACATTGTTTCAGCTATAAACGTAAATGTTATAGGGAGCACTCGTGTTCAACTTTCTGATGATTTTTTTAGCCGCTTTTTTCAAGGTCGCATCTATGAAGTTCTTTTTTACAATCAAGGTGTAACAACAATCCAGAGGCAGCAAATTGAAGGCTATCTCGCATGGAAATGGGGCCTTCAGGGTACTTTACCATCTAATCATCCTTTCAAAAATTCTCCCCCTGGATTGACTTTGCCCACTCCTGTTCCTTCGACTCGTCTTTTGCAACAAACAAACTTCTCTCCAAGAAATATTCCTGGGATCCAGTTGTGGTTGGATGCTGCTGATAATTCAACACTCACCCTGGGTGGAGCCAATTTAACATCATGGGCTGACAAATCTGGGAATGGAAGAAATGCGACCCCTACAGGAACAGTGACTTACTCTGCAAATGGATTTAATAGTTCCTATCCCACTTTAAGTCAAACTAGTGGGGTTTTGGCTGCATCAATACCATCAAACTCGATGTCAAATGGAATGACCGGATTTTCAGTGATGAGGCCTTCAGGTCAAACATATTATATTGGTAGGCCTACAATTGGTTCAATTCCACGACCTATCGATTCATTCTCGTTGGGTGTAAACCGAAGGTTAATTGGAAATGGAACACAATATTGGGAAGTCACAATGTCGGGTGGATACAGTTTTGCAACAGTAAGTAATGTAATTTATAATTTCCAGGTCTTAACAAGTATACAATGGGTAGAATGGGTGAATGGCTCACCGTCACCTGTGAGTGGCTCTGTCTTTAATAATGGGGCCACGTATTCAGACGCATCTACAACATTACAGATAGGTGTTCAGGGATTAAACTGCGAACATATCATTTATGATGGAATTCTTAATACAACTCAGCGTCAACAAGTTGAAGGCTACTTGGCGTGGAAATGGGGTCTCCAAGGAAGTCTTCCAACTAACCATCCGTTCAAGAGGGTCCCGCCTCCGCCCAATTAGGCCTCTGCGACTCCTTTGGTCTCTACTTTTACATCTCTAAGATAGGGATGTCAAACATACAGACAACAGTAAGATTTAACCCGACGTCGATTCCAGGATGTATGCTGTGGTTGGATGCAAACGATCCAGCAGGAACAGGCATTCCACCTGCGAGTGGCTCTACCTTATCAACTTGGAAAGACAAATCATCCAATGGCTTTTCTGGTACTGCAGTAAACTCACCTGTCTATCTGGCAAATATTCAGAATCGACAAGCTGTCATTCGATTGAATGGAACAAACCAGTATATTAACTTTGGAAATGTATTGAATCTTGGAACCAACTCTCTCTCTATCTTTGTTATAACCAAGTTTGATACTACAAATGAAACAGGCATAGTTGGAAAGACTGCGTATGCTGCTGCAAATATGCGCTGGGCTCTTTGGTATGGAAAATCAGGTGTTGGAAGCACTGTCACAGGTGTTCAGAATATTTATCAAGATGATGCTCAAACTGGAAGTTCAATTGTATCAACAAATCCAGCAACAATTGGAACACAATACAATATGTATAGCTATGGAACAAATCGGAACAATTTCCTCTTAAACTTAAATGGATCCTTGGCACAAACAGCAACCATAACAGGAACTCCCACAAACTTTTCAACCTCTTATAATTTGCTAGTAGGGGCATACGCTGACTCAGGAGGATTGAACCCTCGTGCTACGATGTATCTTAATGGGGACATTGGAGAAATTCTTGTCTATTTCTCAGCCTTAACCACCTTTCAACTACAACAAGTCGAAGGCTATTTGGCATGGAAATGGGGTCTTCAAGGGAACTTGCCAGCTGCGCACCCGTTTCGAACAGCACCTCCGTTTGGAACACCCTCGAACATTCCGTTTCCGTTTGCGAATCAGCCTGTTTTTGCTCCGCCGAGCATAACTGGATGTTAACTTTGGTTGCATGCAACAGATCCCAATGGAACAGGTAGAACTCCGAATAATGGAACCGCATTAACCTCATGGAGGGACAAATCTACCAATCAATTGCTAGGAACTGCTGTGAATTCTCCCACAGTTCAAGCCAATGTTCAGAATGGGTTGCCTGTTGTTCGATTCAATGGAACCAATCAATACATTAATTTTGGAAATGTGTTGAACCTGGGAACGAATGGCTTAACTGTCTTTATGGTCTCCAAATTCTCCACAAATGCGGGTCAAGTGGGTATGGTTGGAAAAGCCTCCTACCGAGGAAATTTTGGACGATGGGCTATGGTGTATGATACTGTCGCAGGTGGACCTACAGGCATTGGTGTTGATTTTTTTATGGAAGATACCAATCAAGTTCTTGCTGGCATGGCATTCAATCCATCCACGCAATTTAATATCTTTACAGGTGTGAACAATCGAACCAGTTTGAATCAGATTTATGCAAATGGAACGCTTGGAAACCAACAGACATTCACAGCAACAGCAAATAATATGTCCAACACAGATCCTCTGTATGTCGCAGCGTATCCGGATGGATTTGGATCAGGCCCACAACCTGGATTGTTTATGAATGGAGATATAGCTGAAGTTCTTGTTTATTTTTCAACCTTTACAACAACCCAGCGTCAACAAGTGGAAGGCTATCTGGCCTGGAAATGGGGGTTAACCGCCAATCTTCCTACAGGCCATCCCTACAAAACTCCACCGCTCGCCCCGTTCCCATATGCGTCTCGTCTGCTGAGAACTCGATCATGGCTTCCTACCCAGATCTCAGGGTGCCAACTCTGGTTGGATGCAGCGGATCGATCTTCTATAACAACATCTGGAACTGTTGTAACGCAATGGACTGATAAATCAGGAACATCGCGAACTACAACATTTGCTGGAGCATCGAATACATATAGTTCAGCTCTTCAAGCAGTATCGACTGACAATGCAACTACAAGTTATTTCTTCGCAAATGTCAATTTGAAGAAAAGTGTTATACCTACTGCTACTGTTTTTCTTGTTCATACCTGGACAGGAAGTTCTCTTTCGAGTACAAATCAAGCACTCTGGGGACAAGATATAGGAGGTGGATGGAATCGTTTCCAACTTCTTGGATTTACCGCTACACCCGCCTTTGCATTTGGATTGTCTTATACACCCAATTCTCCCAACGTAACGACTGTATCTGCTCTAAACACAAGTTCGAGAACTCTATATTCTGCTACGTATGCATACCAGGTGGCAAATGGAACATCGGCATTTGTGAACGGATCTCTAGCGTCTTCGACTGTAACGGAAGCAGTGTCTCCTTCTGAAACGACAACAACAAATACATATTTTGGAACAATTGATACAGGCTATGCTGGATCTGTAGCATTTCATGAGATTCTTATCTATACATCAGCAATATCTACGAATCAACGACAACAAGTGGAGGGGTATTTAGCATGGAAATGGGGTTTGGCAGGAAACCTTCCAAACAATCATCCTTTTAAACTTTTCCCACCTCCTCCTATTTAAATTACTCACGGCAGGTATAACTGTGGAGTCCCCGATGTCTACAATACCGTCTTGTCAACGTTCAATCGATAGCAATTGGAAATAAGGACTAGAGGGAACTCTTCCTGCTACGCACCTCCGTTTCCTAAGTAGATGGCGCAGGCCCAAGAAGTCTTCTTGTTTCAGCCAACTTCAGTTCCTGGATGCCAGCTTTGGTTGGATGGAGCGGATGTAGCTGGAACAGGTGCTCCCACTGCCAATGGATCGAGTATATCGACATGGGTTGATAAATCTGGAAATGGAAGAAATGCGACAGGAACAATTCCACCTACATATGATGCCGCTACACGATACATTTTATTTAATGGATCATCACAACATTTTACACTTCCAGATGGAACCTATCCATTTGGAAATACACCTTATAGTGCTTTTATAGTAGCCTTTACAAGAAATTCTGCAAATCCGCAATGGGTCTTGGCTGGAGGTAATCAATCAACGAACCAAGGGTTTGGGCTCCTTTTTTATACAACGAATGCTGTCTGGCACAGTTGGTGGGTGAATGAATATAGAGTAGACAATTCAATAACACACAATGTTCCAGCAATTATAAATATTTCGTATCAAACAATAAGATCTACTATAATCAATGGAGGGACTCCATCTACAAATAATCCAGGAACTGTGAGGTCAAGTCCAAATACACCAAATTACATTGGAAGAATCATTGGACCTACAAATGCGCAGAATTTTGATGGTGGAATGGCAGAATGTATTGTATATAACTCTGAAATTCCAACAAGTCAGCGGCAACAAATCGAAGGCTATTTGGCTTGGAAGTGGGGGTTGCAGGCATCGTTGCCTGCAAACCATCCCTTCAAGGCCTACCGTCCTCTGGCTCAAACCCCCATCCCCACAGCCATTCCACCGATGCCTTTGGCAACACAATCCACACCAGTCTTTGTTCCCAGCCAAGTTCCAAATATAAATGCCTGGTATGACGGCGCGGATCCTTTGGGAACAGGAATCGTTCCTACTTTCAATACATCTCTAAGTACATGGGTTGACAAATCAGGCAATGGACGCAATGCATCTGGGGGAACCTCACCGACCTTTGTATCGGGTGGAGTTTCGTTCAATGGATCCTCACAATTCTATAATATTTCAATTCCATATTCCTCCAACTATTCTATTTTCTTAGTTGCAACAAATACAACAGCAACTCAGTGTTATTATTTTTCGCGAAGCACAGTTGGAGCAGGCCAACCTACATTTATTCAAGGCTACATTGGCGCTGGCATTGGATTGGAGTGGTATGAAGGAAATGACAGAGCAACGATTGCTACAACACCTTTGAGTCCTTTTATTGCGTCTGTCGATCATACCCAAGGCGGAAGAACGTTGGGGTGGTATTATGGAAATCAAGCCTTTGATATTCCACAAGCTCAAGGATATCAAAGCGCTGCATGGGATAGATTAGGACAAGCAGGGATTAATGTTGGTTGGTATGGAGGAACAATGAAAGACGTTATTTTCTATAGTAATGTTGTGACGACATCTCAGAGACAGCAGATAGAGGGCTACCTCGCATGGAAATGGGGGCTTCAGAACAATTTGCCGAATAATCATCCTTACAAGAGGATTCCATCCCAGTATAGTTTTGGGTTTGTGAGAAGACCTCCTGGATCTTTATCTGTATGGCGACCGACCTTGCTCTCAGGCGTTCAACTGTGGTTGGATGCTACCGATGTGAACGCAAATGGAACATCCGTTGCGAACGGTGCAACTGTTTCACAATGGAGTGATAAATCTGGATCCAATAACAATACAACATCCGCGCTAGGAACTTCGACGTACACAGCGACGATAATAAACAATAGGCCTGCTGTTACCTTCAATTCATCGGCATTTCGAGGAAATCTAACCTATACAGGAACTCAACTCCATACATTTGTTGTTATGCGAATGGCTCAAAATGGTGCGTATCCACGTATTTTGTCTATGGGCAATGTCAGCCAGAATGATTTTGATACTCCGCAAACATGTATTCCTTTTACAATTGATAATGGAACCACCAACCTGCGTGTGATTCGTAATAATACAGCGGTGAATGTATCCTTTCCAGCATTCAACACGCCTTTTCTAGGTGTTTCCGCACAATATGCAAACACACAAGAGATTGGTGTGAATGGACAAATTACTCCCAATACAACCTCAACAGGAACATCTGCATCCTTTAATATAAGTCAATTTGGAATTGGTGTCCAGACTGGACCTGTTGGCGAGCAAACTTTTATAGGACATATTTCGGAGATCTTGGTCTATAATACTTATCTTTCTAGATTTCAGCGACAACAAGTCGAAGGCTATTTGGCATGGAAATGGGGTCTTCAAGGGAACTTGCCAGCTGCG
>JACCDW012011520.1_pt1 | contig 10431 bp, 7 predicted proteins | sample 7449781 | NCBI WGS metagenome assembly JACCDW01 (sample SAMN15323449, study PRJNA562643) | freshwater metagenome | isolation source: river surface water | place: USA:Blue River Watershed | collected 2017-08-18 | reverse complement strand
TTTTAAAAAAAAAGAATTCTATTAACAAAATAAGAATAGAAATCACAATAAAACCACAACAAACTTAAAACCAACAACTTAACGCTTGATGGGTTTTTCCAACTTGTTGAAATAAAACCACTTACGACTATTGATTATTATTTAACAAAGATTCCCATTGTGCATAATACAAAGCAAGTTCAGTTTGCACATCGGATCGCTTTTTTAGTACTTGATTACGTTCTAATTCAGAAAGTTTAGTATAAAAACTATCTTTTGCAATGATCTCTGCAAATTTTTCTAATTCAAGTTCTTTTTGCTGACAAACATGTTCTATTTCTTTTAATTTTTTATCAGAAGTTGATTGTTTACCTGAAGATTTATTGACTATTTTCTCTTCTTTTACAACTTTATTTTGTGATGAAGATTTTGCATTTAAATAATCAACTTCTCGTTCTTGAATATACTCTTCGTACGAACCTTTGAAATCAAAATGTCCTTCTCTCGTAATCTCTATAACACGATTAGCGAGCGCTCCAATAAAATAGCGATTGTGACTCACAAACAACACAGTTCCTTCATAAGCTGCCAAAGCTTCAGCTAATGCTTCACAACTTTCCAAATCCAAATGGTTAGTAGGTTCATCTAAAATTAAAAAATTATGATCACTTAATAAAACATGAGCAAAAACAAGCCTTGCTTTTTCTCCACCACTTAATTGATCCACTTTTTTATACACATCATCGCGAGGGAAAAGCATTTGTCCAAGCATTGATCGTATGCGCTGCTCTGTTAATTCTGGATGTTTAGCTGTTAAGTACCCAATTACAGTGTCAAATCCAAGGAGTTCTTTTTCAAAATGCTGAGGAAAATACCCTATTCGCACATTAGCTCCCCATTTGATCTCCCCTTGATCCTGGGTTAACTCTCCTACTAAAATATGTAAAAGAGTAGATTTCCCAACACCATTGGGACCAACAATCACCAATCTATCTTTTCTATGCATTTCAAAGGAAAGATGATGAAACAGTCTATGAGAGCCAAAAGACTTTTGAAAATTTTTAATCTCAAGAGGAATAACTCCTGAAGGTGACCCCATTTTAAAATCAAAATAAGGATATCCTCTAGAGGATTGTTGCAATTGATAAGCTAGCTTATCTTCTTCCAGTCTTTCAACTGCTTTTAATTTCGACTGAGCTTGCTTAGCTTTTGATGCTTTAGCCCCAAAACGATCGGCAAACGCCTGTAGCTGCTGCTGCTTTTTGTCAATATTACCAAGCGCTGCACCTCTTTGTAGAATATCATTCGCTTTTTGCTCAATAAACAGCTCAAAATCCCCTTTATAAACCTTAATAACTCCATAATCAATATCGATAATTTCTTCACAAGTGTTATTAAGAAATGATCTATCATGAGAGCAAATTACCACAGTTCCTGGGAAAGATTGTAAATATCCTTCTAACCAGCGAATAGAAATAATATCCAAATAGTTAGTAGGCTCGTCTAGTAATAAAAGTGTCGGCTTAGCAAAAAGCAGTTGAGCAAGTAATGTTCTGATCTTATATCCACCAGATAAAGTCTCTAAAGGTTGTTCGTGCTTAGTTTTCTCGATGCCCAACCCCTCTAAAAGAGCTGCTGCTTCATTTTCTGCAGAATACCCCCCTTCCTTTTGAAGGCATTCTTCAATCTCACCTAACTCTTCAATATGCTCATTTGTTAAATGTTCTTGGTCCAGCAACTCCTCTTGTCTTTTTAAAGCCTCCCATAAAACCTGCCTACCTTGTAAGACAACATCCACTATACGTTCCTTTTCTAATAAATAATAATCTTGACGAAGAACCCCTATAGTAGCCAGTTTAGGTTTAACAACCTCCCCTGACTCTGGCTTCATTTTCAAACTAAGAACCTTTAAAAAAGTACTTTTCCCACATCCATTCGCTCCAACCAGTCCATATCTCGTCCCTAAATTTAAGGTTAAATTGACTTTTTCAAATAAATAGGATGCACCAAACCGAACACTTACACCAATCACAGAAAACATTGATAACTCTTACTGTTTCTTATATTATGAAAAATAATCATCATAACATAAAGGGGGCCTAATGGTTAAGCGCTATTTCTATTTGTTACTTTGTATCATGACTTTGAGTCTTTCCAGCTCTTACACCTCCCCTTATCACTTAACCCTGTATTCTAATCCAAGCTGTCCCTATTGCCAAAAAGTCAATCAATATTTAATAAAAGAAGCAAAAACCATCCCCACAAAAAATGTCCAAAACAAAAAAAATCGAGAAGAACTACTTAAAATAGGAGGAAAAAGCCAGGTGCCCTGCCTTATCATTAATGGAAAACCGTTGTATGAATCTTCAGACATCCTAAAATGGCTACAAACTCATAAAAACGAATATTAAGATAATTTTATCCATTTTCACAAACAATTCTTAAATAATATAAAAGCGATTTAGGCATTCCTCACACTTTTTTGCACAACTTTGGATTTAACTACTTTCCTATTTTCTTAAAAAGGTTTATTATAAATTTCTAAGGTTGAAGTGTTTATTTTTTTTGTCATCCTCTTCTTTGGACTTAAAATTTATCCTTTTCTTTTAACCTCAAATTTTGTATCTAAAAGTTAATATCTATAAAAAAAGGATCTTGATTTGAACGCTAAACCTGTTAATTCCCCAAAGAGGGTAATTTCTGTATTTATTTTAGCTATGTCTACCGTAGCTATTATGGCAAGCTTAAGAAATCTACCCTTAATTTCCGAGTTTGGATTAAGTGCTATTATTTTCTTCCTTATCGTCGGAGTAGGATTTTTAATTCCTTGCGCTCTAGTCTCTGCTGAACTTGCAACTGGATGGCCTAAATCTGGTGGTATCTATATCTGGGTAAGGGAAGCTTTTGGAGATAGATGGGGATTTTTTGCTATTTGGATGCAATGGGTTCATAACGTCTCTTGGTATCCAGCTATTCTCTCATTTGTCGCAGCAACACTTGCTACCTCATGCAACAGTCCTTTAGCAAGCAACAAATACTATATCTTAGCTGTGATTTTAGTCGTTTTCTGGGGAATGACTATTTTAAACTACTTTGGGATTAAAACCTCAAGTATTGTAAGTACTGTTGGGGTGATCATCGGAACTATTTTACCTGGTGTTGTCATCATTGTCCTTGGAATAAGCTGGTTAGCACAAGGACACCCCTTACAAATTTCTCTCTCTCTAGATTCTCTCATGCCAAATTTTTACCATTCAGATAATTTAATTTTTATGGGAGGATTCTTTCTGACTTTTGCAGGATTAGAGGTATGTTCTGGTTATGCAGGTGAGGTAAAAGACCCTCAACGAAACTACCCTCGAGCAATCTTACTTGCTTCTGGCATCACATTTATTCTTTTACTAGCTGGCGCTCTCTCTGTAGCATTTGTCATACCGAAACATGATATCAGCCTAGTGTCTGGTGTTATGGATGCCTTTAAAATCATGCTTGATAGATACAGTTTAGGCTGGGCTCTTCCTGTAATTGGTATTTTACTTGCTTTAGGCTCTGTCGCTGAAGTGAACTCTTGGATTATAGGTCCTGTTAAAGCTCTTTATACAACATCGATCCACGGCAACTTACCTTCTATTTTCCAAAAACAAAACAAACATGGAACACCTGTTAATCTACTGCTTTTTCAAGCTATAATTGTAACAGCCTCTTCGTTTGTTTTTCTACTTATGCCTAACTTGAATAGCTCCTACTGGATTTTAAGCGCATTAAGCGCTCAAATGTACCTTGTCATGTACTTAATGATGTTTATAGCTGCAATTCGCCTTCGTTACTCTAAACCCCTTGTTCCTAGAGCTTATAGAATTCCTAATCCCCATAAAGGGATGTGGCTTATAGCTTCTCTTGGAATTTTCTCTTCTGTTTTCGCGATCGTCATCACATTTTTCCCTCCTAAACAACTCAATGTAGGAAATCTTGTCTTTTATGAGAGTTTTCTGATGGGAGGTCTTCTTTTGATGATTATCATTCCTCTTATCATCTACCAGCTTAAAAAACCTCATTGGATGCCCGTTAATAATATACACAAAAACCAAGATCTACTTGAAAATTCTACCTTCCATTAAATTATGAGGCTATCTCCTCTTTCAGAAAAAATGCGTCCTCAACATCTTAAAGATGTTGAGGGGCAAGATCATTTGCTTAATAAAAATGGTCTTTTAACAAAAATCATCGAGAACAAACGACCTCTTTCTATTTTGCTATGGGGGCCTCCAGGATGTGGCAAAACAACCATAGCAAGACTCTACGCTAAGGCTTTTCATCTAAACTACCATAGTATAAGCCCCATGCATCATGGAACGGCAGAGCTCAAAAAACTTTTAGATGAAAGAAAAGACCGTCCGTTACTTTCCCATGAGCCTTTGATCCTTTTTATTGATGAAATCCATCGTTTTAATAAGGCTCAGCAGGATCTTTTTTTACCTTATATGGAAGATGGCTCTATTATTTTAATCGGAGCTACAACAGAAAACCCCTCTTTTGCTTTAAATTCGGCTTTGCTATCTAGATTACGCGTTCTTACTTTAAACCCTCTATCCGAACAATCCCTAGAAAATATCTTGTTTCGCTGTCTAAAACAATTTCCAACGCTTATTTTATCTGATGAAATCAAAAAAGCTCTGATCCATCTATCTCAAGCTGACGGAAGACATTTATGCAATCTCTTAGAAAACTGCCTTACCTCAACACATACTCCCCTCACTTTAAAAGATCTGGAAATACTTCTCCAAAAAAAAGCTCCTCTTTATGATACGAACCAAGATGGGCATTATGGGTTAATCTCAGCGCTGCATAAGACAATCCGAGGATCAGACCCTCAAGCAGCTCTGTATTATTTAGCTAGAATGCTACAAGCTGGTGAAGACCCTCATTTTATCGCCAGACGCCTTATCCGTACCGCCTCAGAAGATATCGGACTTGCTGATCCAGAAGCTCTGAATATTGCATTGCAAGCCTGGAAAGCTTTTAAGCATTTAGGACCACCCGAAGGAGAGTTAGCCTTAGCTCAATGCGTTGTCTACCTAGCCTTAGCCCCCAAAAGCAATAAACTCTACAAAGCTTATAACCTAGCTAAAGAACATGCAGCAGGTACTACACAGTTTCCACCACCACCATCTATCCTTAATGCTCCTACTCAATTTATGAAAAATTTGGGATATGGGAAAAACTATCAATATGATCACGACGCACCTGATTCTTTCTCAGGACAGGATTATTTTCCGATAGGAGTTGAACCAAAATCTTACTACGAACCCTTAGAGAAAGGATTCGAAAGAGAACTCGTAAAAAGATTGCGTTACTTTGAAAATCTAAAAAAAACCAAATCCTAAAAATAAAAAAACCTTCGTGGTTTTCATCTTAGACAAGTTAGATGTAACTTGTAAGAGGAAAAGTTTCACGAAGGCAAGAAACTGTTTTTACCTCAAGCTTTATAAGAAGAGGTGTCATCTATACAACTCTTCGCCTCTGTAAGAGGTTATGATGCCTTGAGGACCTTACTCAAAAAAACAATTTATGAAGTGCTTTACGAAAAAGCAATCTAAATAAACTGTTCGCACCAAATAAAAGACCCATAAGGCCTAATACAAAAGGTGACTTGAGAAAGTCGTTTTCTTTTGTAAGAGAGATTACTAGCACCCCTCTCAACTTTCAATATATTATAAACTAATTTTTTTAACAATTAAATTTGCAATGATTTGTTTATAAGATACTTGCAAAGAACTCATCCTAATTTCTTTGATTTATCACCTTACCTCTTCTTTAGTTCATTTGGTACACTTTAGATTTGAATCAAAGCAAAAAAGCACCTTATAATTAAACACTTACGAATCTCCGCGATAAAATTGATATATTATGATACTCGATCTTGTTTGATATCATAATACATTAAAAAATCGTGATATATATGAAATAAATTGTAAATTATGCTAAAACAACCGCAAATCAATATTTTAAGGTTGTTATGACTTCTCCATTGACTGTTATAAGGCGTTCTTCTTCTTCTTGCCATGATGATACACCACTAAGTTCACCTAAAATTTTTCAACCAATCTGTTCACAGTCTTCTTTAGCTATACCCCACTCACCTTACCTTATTCCTCCAAGTCCAACTCCTATTTCGACCTCAGATCTTATTCTGTTGTCTCGTAATATACTATTATTTATTGAACAAGATCGAGCAACACTTCGTAAAAATATTCCTCTGATAGAATTAGATAACCTAATAGCTAAAATTGATAGTCACATCCAAAATTTATCTCACACAATAGACAGTCTAGATCATAAACTTACCCGTCTATATGAACATAAAACAATTGAAGCCTTAAATTTAGATCCTTTAAGCTTACATATAAGTTATCTATTTCCAGATCGATTTCCTTCTATGGAACAAGGCTTAATAGACCCTTCGACTAAATCTTGTTCAAACCTCTTAGAAAAAAAATCTCAAAAAATTCAGCATGAAGAAACTTCATTAAAAACAGCTATTTTAGCTCTTAGTCATTATGGGAAAGTATTACATGCACTGCAAAATGCAAAAAAAGCTGGTTGTTTACTAGAGGAAAGTATTCAACTGCCAACTCACTTACATAAAATCAATGATTATATTTTTTTTCTCGGAGAAGAGTTTCATGATTTTAAAGAAGTTGGAAAAGGAGCTTGGGGTAAAGTTTCAAAATGTTCTCTTGGTGACAAATTCTACGCTATTAAAACACCACTAAATACCTCGCATTACATTCAAAACATGCGAGAACCTGATAAAACGATTTTATTTGACAACGATTCCAATCGAGATATTTATATTCCATTAATTCTTTCTCATCCCAATATCATCAAAATATATGGAATTTTTGATGAAAAGCCTATTTTAGAATATATTAAAGATGGTTCTTTAGCAGATCAATTTTCCAGTAAATTTAAGCTAACCGATAAAGATACGCTAAGTATTTTATCGGATATAGCCTCTGGGATAAATTACCTTCATCAAAAAGGGCTAATTCATAAAGACATCAAACCACAAAATATTCTTTTAGAAAAAATCAAATCGGGTTATCGACCTGTTATATGTGATTTTGGCACAACAGTTACAAACCAAGCTAAAGCTCATCATTATGCAGGTACAGAGCATTATCTGCCTCCTGAAATGGCTTGCTATCTAGCCTCAAACTTGCAACGTATACGTAAAGCATTTCAGAAAGCACCTATTACAGAAAGTATGGATGTATGGGCCTTTGGTCACATCATCTATCAAATGACCTCTGGTGGGCGTCATCTTTTTGACGATAGAGCTATAGGAACTTCTACGAAAGGTCGAGCCTTGCAACAAAAGCGCTCTACTGGATGTGCAACCATTTGTTACTCTCTTAAAGAAACCTATACTTTTAAGTACCTCCAAGAATCCTGTTTAAAATCTCAAAAAAAATCCACAAAAGGAGTCTCCGACCCCTTAATACGAGATAACCTTCTTCGTATAGCCTCCTTGTGCTTACAAAAAAAAGCTGAAAATAGACCCTCTATGGAAATGGTTTTTTCCATGCTTAAAATTTAAAAATAATTATATAACCGACAGGTAGCCATCTCTATTCTCTTGACACCATATGTTTCATCTTGTTATGCTAGCGGCCATGAAAACTTCAACAAACTTTTTTACGTCTTTTTTTGATGCTTGTTGTGCCTTTGGCACATCTATCTAAATCTCTGTTACTTTTTAAATTTGTTTTATGCATCAAAGAGGGAATTGCCACTATGTTTTTTAAAGCTACAAAGTCTTATATTTTTATCCTCCTAGCAATTATACTAGGAACTTTTACAGGATATCTACATCAACCTATCCTTATAAAGCTTGCTCAGACTCTATCTGCCCTTATGATGAACTTTTTACAGCTCATAGCAGCTCCCTTGGTCTTTTTATCGATTTTTTCAACACTTCTAGGAATTAACTCTTTTGGAGAAATGAAAACTCTTGGTCGCAAGGTTTTAACCTATACCATTTTCACAACGTTATTAGCTGCAGCGGTTGCCCTAGGTTTATTTTTATTTGTTGATCCTACAAAAAATATTTCTCTACCTAGTACACTCCAAACTACCATCGAAATACCCCAAGGGTCTTATCTCTCCTTCTTAACAAATATCATTCCTTGCAATATCGTAAAAGCTTTTTTAGAAAACCATGTTATAGGGATCGCTTTTGTAAGTATCTTACTAGGGATCGCAGCAACACAGCTCCACTCTGAAAATAAAGCCTCGCTTCATCTATTTTTCTCGTCCCTTTTTAAACTCGTTCTTAAGGTTGCTGAATATCTCGTTAAACTGATGCCCTTTGCTATATGGGCTTTTGTGACACTCCTTGTAGATGGAATGCATCAAAGCACCTCTCAACTGCATAGTCTGATTCTCTACCTTGGAGTTGTTACTGGAGCTAACCTTATCCAAGGATTTGTTATCTTACCCATTCTTCTAAAAATTAAAGGACTATCTCCTTATAAAATCTTTAAAGGCTCATCTAAAGCCGTTTTACTAGCTTTCTTTTCAAAGTCTTCTAATGCTACCCTTCCTGTAACTCTTGAGTGCGCTAAAAACTTAGGCATCAAACCAAAAATCGCTGGTATGTCGCTGCCTCTTTGCACAGTTATTAACATGAATGGTTGCGCCGCTTTTATTTTAATAACAGTGTTATTTGTCTCTCAAATGCATGGCATGCTCTTTTCTATAGGTGATTTTGCCCTATGGATTATTTTAGCAACACTCGCAGCCATAGGCAATGCAGGCGTCCCTATGGGCTGCTTTTTTCTAAGCAGCACCTTCCTAGTAGGTATGGGAGTTCCTCTTTCAATAATGGGGCTAATCCTCCCTTTTTATGCATTTTTAGATATGGTAGAAACAGCCCTAAACGTCTGGTCGGACATAAGCGTTACAGCTATCATCGATAAAGAAACTTCTCAAGAACAAATTTCCTTTGTTTAAAGTCCAATCCAACATCTAACTCTCCGAAAAAACCTACGTACAAAAAACACCTCTAAACTATACTTATTCAAGTCTAGTTTAGAGGTAATTTATGCACTCCTATCTTATTCAACCGTCCATACTAAGCGGCTCCATCACCATCCCTCCTTCTAAATCTCATACTTTAAGAGCTATTCTTTTTGGAGCTTTAGGTGATGGTGTAAGTGTTATTAAAAACACTCTTTCTTCTCCCGATACTGATGCTATGATTAACGCTTGCCGTTTATTTGGAGCGAAGATTGAAAAAAATGCTAACACGTTACACATTCATGGCCTTAACGGGAAAATCAGCTCTGCAGAAGATGTCATCCATGCAGGCAATTCTGGGATTGTACTACGCTTTTGCTCTGCTATTGGATCTCTTTGTCATCTACCTGTTGTCATAACAGGAGATGATTCAATAAGACATCAAAGACCCATGCAACCTCTTATTGAAGCTCTTTCTACACTTGGTGTTTCAGTAAAATCCATGCGAGGAGACAACTATGCACCTATCATTATACAAGGCCCTTTAAAGGCTGGCGCAACCTTTTTAAATGGGCAAGACTCTCAACATGTCTCTGCGCTCCTTATTGCTTGCTCTTTTGCAAAAAGACCTATAGAAATCTTCGTTCAAGATCCAGGAGAAAAACCCTGGATAAATCTCACATTAAACTGGCTAAATCGATTAAATATCCCTTATGAAAATCATAATTTCGAGCATTACTCTCTAGTAGGTAATGCCTATTACAAAGGATTTACCTATACTGTGCCCGGCGATTTAAGCTCTGCAGCATTTCCTATTGCAGCAGCTTTAGTAACAGGTTCTGAGCTTATTATAAAAAATGTTGATATAGACGACTGCCAAGGTGATAAAGAACTTATCTTCATCTTCCAAAAAATGGGAGCCTCTATCACAATCGATCAAACCACAAAAACTTTATATGTAAAAAAAGGAGGTGCGTTATCTGGTATAACAGTAGATATCAATCATTGCATCGATGCTATCACCATCTTAGCTGTTGTCGCTTGTTTTGCAAAAGAAATAACTTATATTAAAAATGCTGCTATCGCAAAATATAAAGAGTGTAATCGTATTCACTGCATTGCAGAGGAACTCAAAAAAATGGGAGCCTATATTGAAACAACAGATGATGGGTTAATGATAAAACCTTCTATTTTAAAAGGAGCTAAAGTGCATTCCCATGGAGATCATCGGATGGCTATGTCTTTAGCTGTAGCCGCACTTGGAGCTTTAGGTGAAACAACGATCTCCTCTATCGAATGTATCGCTAAGACGTTTCCAACATTTCTTAAAGATATGCAAAATTTACAAGCCAATATCGAAGGGCGCGTATGAACATCATCCTATGTGGTTTGCCACGAAGTGGAAAAACAACCCTTGGGCAAATACTTGCA
>JACCDW011600364.1_pt1 | contig 10431 bp, 10 predicted proteins | sample 7449781 | NCBI WGS metagenome assembly JACCDW01 (sample SAMN15323449, study PRJNA562643) | freshwater metagenome | isolation source: river surface water | place: USA:Blue River Watershed | collected 2017-08-18 | reverse complement strand
TTTAGAAATAATTACCTGAGGCGGATAAATATTTTATTATAACAACTAAATATTAAGCACATCGAAGAAAAGATAAATTGGGAATTAAAATTATACATAAAATGAAATTTGAATTTATAAATACCCTTAAGTATTTCTTTTACTACAAAAATCAATGGTCGAAAGCTTCCAAATTAGGTCCTTTTTCATTTGAAAAACATATCGAATTATTAGGTAATAAAAATTTGGTTGTTTCTGAAGATCTAAATTGTAAAAGAATTATCTGGGAAGACATTTGTACAATGTATGTATTTCGCTTTTCTCTAAACGGGGAATTTCAAATAATTGAACGTCAAATTTGGTATGTATATAAATGGTTTAAAAAAGAGGTTTTGATGGAGTATGTGGTGTAGGAAACTTTTTTGATTATTGATTACTAATTGATTCTGACTGCTGAGTGCTCGTATTATCCGCTTATTAGAAATATATTTTAGTATAATATATGATTTAATTATGATTGAATTTCTAATCGAAGTTTAAATCCTTGTTGTTAAACTTTGGAGAAGACTTAGAATAATAAATCTATAGATTAGTCTTTTTTATGAATTTAGTGATTTTGTGTTCGTATGGATTTAAGAATGGTATTATGCAATTAGCGGATAATTGCCCACAATTCACAGCTACATGTCCTGAAGGCGCTGATAGAAAATGGGAGGATTGGAGGGGGTAGGGGAGTCTAAGCCATATAGAGTAATGACCTTTTATTTAAGTAGTTGAGTAGATATGGGAAAGAGTGATAGGTTAGGTAGTATATGGAATTATAAAAACGGGAATATGACTAAATTAGAGTTATTACAGAAAGTAACATTTGGGGAGAGCGTTGCTGAAAATGAAGCAGAAAAATTAAAGGACTATTTCCTTGAAACCGAGTTTTGGAATTCAATTAGGAATGGTACAATTGACATTGTATATGGAGCTAAAGGTGCAGGTAAAAGTGCTATTTACACTTCTTTAACAAATGATATCGACACATTGTTTGACGAAGGGATTTTAGTTTCAGTTGCAGAAAACCCGACAGGAAATACAGCATTTGGAAATTTAAAAAATGATCCACCAACAACAGAGACAGAGTTCGTTCGATTGTGGAAATTGTACTTTCTTGTTATTACCGCGCAAGTTTTTAATGAATATGAAATTAAGGATAAGTACGCAGAGGAAATAAGAGCTATTCTGACTGATTGTAATTTAATACCAGCCCAAACCAAATTAGAGAGTTTTCTTAAAGTTTGTGTCGACTTTATGCGATCTTTTAAAAATGGCAAAGAAGTAAGTTCGACAGCAGAGTTTGATCCTAATACTGGAACGTACTCTGGTCAAAAATTTTCCTTATCATTTGGAGAACCAACAAAAAGTGATTTTGAAAAAGGCCTTCTTCCAATTGAATATGCCTACGGTTTGTTACAAAAATCATTACTTGAAAACAAAATTAATCTTTGGATAATTATTGACCGATTGGACGTTGCATTTTTAGATAGTGAAGAATTGGAAACAAACGCACTTCGTGCTTTATTCAAAGCATACCTCGATCTTTCTCGATTCAATGAAATAAAAATTAAAGTTTTTTTGCGAGATGATATTTGGCAAAGAATAACAACTAAGGGCTTTAGAGAGGCAAGTCATATCACAAAATTTCAAAATCTTCAATGGTCTAAGGAGTATCTTCTTAATTTGATAATTAGAAGAATATTAGATAATACCGAATTAGTCTCAATATTTGAACTTAATAAATCAGAAATTTTAACAGACTTCATTAAACAAAAGGAACTTTTTTATAGATTATTTCCATCACAAATTGACTTAGGGAGTAGAAAATCCGCCACTTTGGATTGGATAATTTCTAGAACTATGGACGGGAAGGGGGCAAATTCTCCCCGTGAATTGATTCAACTATTTACTCATGCAAAAACAATAGAATCAGAACGGCTAAAAAGTGGAATCAATGAATCAGAGGGAGATCAGCTTATATCAAGGCAGGCATTTAAGACCGCTGTTTATGAGGTGAGCAAACAAAGACTTGAACTAACGATTTACGCTGAATTTCCATCTTTGAAGTCATATATTGAAAACTTAAGGGATGATAAAGCAGAACAAAGTGTTGGTACTCTAATGCATAGATGGTCATTAAATAAAAAGAAAACAATGGAGTTTGCTAAAAAACTCGTGTCGATTGGGTTTTTTGAAGAGCGTGGTGAGAAATCTAATCCTAAGTATAAAATACCATTTATGTATCGACCTTATCTAAATGTAAAACTAGGTTCCGCAACTTTGTAAATTGAATGATAGTTATGCCTATCCTGGGTATGGCAAAAGTGGCAGTTCAATGCTTCTTAGACACATTTGTGGATAATTAAAGTTTGGCTATGCGAATTAAAATTTGTGGTGAAAATCGCCGCCTTCGCCAGACCTGAAAACGTTAGGCTTCATGCTTGAATAAACAGCAATTTAAGACTGACCGACTAAATGATAACATTAAGTAGATGAACGACATTACAACAAGACAAAATAATCCAAACCTTATTGAACTACTAAAAGCTCAACGAATTGCATATAGTCAATGTAAGACCTTACAATTGTTTGACGTAGTTAGTGTTATAATAGCGATAATATTTCCAGTTTTGACATTGAACTTTTCTACAAATCAAAATATAATTAATGCTTTTGGCTTTTTATGGACAATAGCATATCTAGCCACAGAAATTTATAGAAAAAACAAAACAACACAAGGAGCAATAATTCAAGAACAGTTTGACACTGAATTGTATAATCTAAAGTGGAATAAAATTCTCTGTAAAGACAAAGTCAGCATTGACACAATTCAAGAATTAGCAACAAAGTATTCAAAAAATGAATTAACTAATTGGTATTCAATTAAGATTAACGATTCTAACCCAAAAGAAATTGCAACTATTTTATGCCAAAGAATAAACTTTTATTGGAAAATAACCCAAAGAAGAAAATTTGTAACATTCCTCACTATTATTGCTAGTCTATACTACCTTTTTTATATAGTAATAAGCATTAAAAATAATATTGGATTTTTCGACTTACTAGTAATGCTCTCACCATCAATTTCATTTTTAATTTATAGTGTATTGAACATACTTTCCTTAAAAAGTCACATTAAATCAAAAAATGAAATCTTGAGATTTATAGATAAGGAACTTGATAATTATAAAGTAAATAGTTCTTTGCCAACAAACGAAACATTAAGAGAAATTCAGAATGTAATTTATAGCGAACGCACTGTTCCCGAAAAAGTACCAGACTGGTTTTACAGACTAAACAAAGCGAAAAACGAAAATTTCATTGATTACCTAATAATCAAAATTCAAAATAATTTTTAAATATGTCAGTACTATCACATTTACAAGAAACAGCAAGTGTCATAAAAATTGCCGACTGGGAACGAACATCAATTGACACTTCAATTAGTTCACTTTCTACAAAACTTGGAAAACACTTTAATAACTTACACTCAAAATTTGTATTTGGCTCGTATGACAGAAGAACAATTTTACGTAGAAGTAAAGATGTAAATTCTGATGTTGATTACATGGTAGTTTTCAACGATGGTGCAGACTACAATCCTCAAACACTAATGACAAGATTAAAAACATTTGCAGATGCAAATTATGCCAAAAACGAAATTTATCAATCTTCTCCAACAATTGTTTTAGAGTTAAGTAACATCAAGTTTGAACTTGCACCAGCATATTTAAGTTGTGGGACATATTTCATTCCAGCACCAGCATCATCATATTCTTACTGGATTTCAACAAATCCCAATGGAATGAAAACTGATTTAGACTATAAACAAATAGATAACAATTATCTTATCCGTGATTTAATCCAATTATTGAAATATTGGAATGTAAAAAACAACAAAGTATATAGTTCTTACGAGATAGAAAGATATGTACTTGACAAGTATTTTTTCTATTGTACCAATCTAAAAGAATATTTTTATTCAGCTGTTGAAGGTTTACCAACTTCTCATTTACCAACTTTCAAATCATCAAAAGTTTCGACATTAAAACAAATTGTAATTAACACAAAAAAATATGAAGCTGACAGTATGCCTGCCAATGCCGAAACAGAAATTAAAAAAGCTATCTAACAAGAAAAACTGGTGCTAACAGCAGTTTGGCAAAATGGTGGTTCGGTGTTTAATTCAAGCTCTATTATTCGTTATAAGATTACTTTATAAGCCTTTAATTATTGGAAATCATGGAATTAATAAAATATTCATAAAAGAATGGAGCGACATAAGCCCCTCCATTCTCAATAATTACTTATTCGCGGAACTCCCTTATTTGTAAACTAGTTGGCCACTCCGCCAGTTTGCCACCATGATAATGCTTTAATCTCATTGTCTTACGAAGGTGACTACCAAGTTGCTTGACAAACACAGCTACTTCTGTTTGTGATTTTAAATCCTCAACTATGCGTTCATACCAAGAGACCTCAGATGGTCTATAACGGTGTGGACCATAATCATTACCTGATTCACCACCGATTACTACCCAATGAAAATCATCGATTATCCATTTCCCATTCTTAACAACTAGCATATCAAGTTCTTCTAAGAGTGGTTCAGCCGAAATAAATCTAACTGCTGCTGGTATTTTGGCTAGAGTTTCTGCTCGATGAAAATACATTTGCTCCTCAATTGAAACACCTAGCCAAACGTTAGGATATCCCTCATCTCCCCAATCGTCAGGAAGACATTCCAAAATGCGCTCTGGTCGTTTGGTTAGTATTTGCCAATTAATGTGTGGTGAGGAACGAATTACATACCATGCATCAAAACGCCATTCATCTGCTACTTCAATGCAAAGTCCGTATAAGAGTTAGTTAATACCCTATAAGGTTTTAACTATAAAAATAGGCTTAATAAATGTTTCTAATGAATTACGTGCAAACAATAAAGGGGCCGAAGCCCCATATTGTCAATCATCTTCAGAATACACTTTGCCCTCCAAAATATGATTAAATCGATACATTGAAAGTTCCTTGGCCACTTTAACAAATCGAAATTTGAATCTTTGCCTATTAATAAATACGTCTTCTTCGATCTTTATTCCAATCTCTGTTAGTTTGTAGCACTTTAATCCTTCATAATAGACATAGTGATATTTACTTTCATCCTCTCTAGATTTCATGTAAAGTGGAGTGTATTTTGCTATCCAATTTTCATTAAAATACATTTGACCTTTAGAGGAATCATATTTATCAAGAGCAGATTTGAACGTGGATTCCTCGCGTATAAAATCACAAGCTATTTTATAATGATTCTTCGTAATACCATATATATCATCAAAATAATATAGATATAGATATTCTTCTTTGTCACTGGGGTTTAAATCGACAAAATCGTTTTCATCAGCAGAATATAACTTGTCATAAGTACTAGAAATTTCCGCTTCATTAGCAATGGAGTTTTCGAGCCTGTCCATTGTTTCTAACAATGCATCTTCTACCTTCTTTTTTATTTCAAAGTATTTGATGTTGCGTTCAAAATTCACATCTAGATTATTCACGTTTAGTTTAAAGGAAAAACGTCTATTCTCTTTCCATAATCGTTCAAAATGCTTTGAACCTAACACTTTAGATAATATCGGATAATAATCCATGTTATTGTTTGTTTAATGCTTTCCAGTCATCTGGATCACAGTTGGAATAAAGGGTATTTTGCCAGATAGGCAAATGTGACATACCGGCGCTTCGGATTAGCTCGCATGAACTTTATCATGACGTCAGTACACCATTCATCCTTAGGTTGTATCTTTCGATAAACCGCATAGGATTTGCATAAAAAATATTTTGTTTTCTACTACATTCTCTACATCCTCTACATGAATTGTAGAAGAATGTAGAGGATGTAGCTAGTGTAGCTTAAATTAAACTAATTTATAATTCAGGTAATTGTAATTGGACTTTCTTGTTAGCTCAAATCCTAACCTTCGAATTCGATCAACAAACTTCATATAACCTACAGGTTTATGACCATAATCTAAACAAAACTCCTTATATGCTTGGTAATATTGTTTTAAAGGAATCATTTTGTCAAATCCTGGTTGGTTGCCCATTTCTGCAACCATAAGCGCAACTGTATCTGATTGATTCTTGTAATCTTCAATAGCCTTGTTTGCTTTTTCAGAGAAGGTAAATCCTTTCTGAGCAATTAAGCGCTGCATTCCAAATATTACCCAATTCAAGATTCCTGGCAATTCTGATTCTATAATCTTCTTTGCAAGTTCAGGGTCTCTTTCTCCCTCCGGAATAGTTTGGTCAAATCCCAAAATTATAAATCTTCTAAAAAACGCAGGGTTATGCTCCACATCGCGTGGAAGCTCATTCGTATTAAAAATTAATTTAGCATAATCCTCAATGATATATGGATTACCGTAAGGTAGCCTTACTTCAACTGGTTCTCCAGAAGATAATTGTTTAAACACCGTTGAGTCCATCTTTACGGATATTTCTGAAGCATAATTCAACAGCTTATTTTGAATTTGAGCCCTTTGATATCCCGTTTCGTTAGTAAGTGACTGTAAACTAAACGTAGTTATGTTTTCATGTCCTAATAAGGCATACAGTATTTCGAAGAAAGTGGATTTGCCATTTGCTCCTGTTCCATAAAGAATCAATGATTTTTCTAACTTCAGCGTTTTAGTTTTGATGAAGATGTAACCGGCATATTCAGCTAGAATCATTTGATCTGCCTTATCAACTAATACTCGATCAAGAAACTTATCAAATAGATCAGTTTTAGCATTTGCATCAAAGCAGAAGCCTAGCTGATAATAAAGCAAATCACTTGGGTCAAATTCCTTAAACAAATATTCCCCCTTGGCATTAATCACTAATGTTCCATTCTGAAAATTGATTAATATTTGATCTTTTGCTTTCAGCTTTTTAGGAGAATAGCTAGAAACAAGAAACTGCTTCATGAGGTCCTCTGCAAATTGATGATACCTTACCTTTAAGGTGTCATATCCTAATAATTCAGCTGCTTTAGTAAGAAAATGTTTGATTTCCTCACGTTCTAATTCTTTCCAATAGGCTCCATTGTAAATAGAAACCTTTTCTTTTTCTACACGTAGAAACCAATTGTTTAAATGTGCAAATTCAAGAATTGCATCAATCGCTATAACTACGACGTTTTGTTTGGAAAGACGTTCACCTGGTAATAAATCTGCTTTTTCGTAAAAATCAATTGGTTTGATTTCAGCTAAAAGATTATTTAATACATCTTCGTGTTCCAAAGTAAAAACCAACTTCCTAGATGAAAGAAGTTTTTGATCCTGAATGGTTTGGAGGGCCTTGCCCTCCTCCATTCCATTTATTAATTCATCCATTTTAAAACGATTGGATTTTATGGTTATCTAAAAATCTCATTACATCACTGTGTCGATATAATATCTTTCCGCCCACCTTGTAAAAAGTGAGTTTTCCAGAATCACGAAAATTCTGGGCTGTACGTCGGCAGATGCTAAGTGCCTTCATGAGCTGATCCGTTGTAAGGATAGCATCATATCTACTATTGGTCAATTCGTTGCTTACTTTATTCAGCATTTCTACTTTTGTCATTTGTATAAATTTAAAATTCAAAAAAATGGCAGTAGGGCGACTTACATTGAATTTCCCTAATACTCATTGTAATTCATCTGCCTGATTATCATGACAAAGGTTTTCGCAAAAACAAAAAATGGCGTGCTGAAAATTCCAGCACGCCATTCTAAGAAAACTCTATCAAGCTAATTTACTTTTTCCTTTTATCTAATTCTATATCTGCAAATGATGATTTAAGCGATTCGATAATTCTGTCCAAGGCTGTAAGTCGATGATACTGACCAATCTGCCTTTTAAACCTTTCGGTGAAAGTTCTTTCCTCTAAAGCAACAAATATCTCACTAAACTTTTCAGGTTTAACTTTAAAATGTTTCAATGCAAATGGGATGAAATTATTTGATTTGATTTTATCTGTTGCGATAAAATCGGACTTAATTATTAGTGCAAAAAGAGCTGTAAAGTCTTCAAGATTTAAATTGAAATTTAAAATATCATCTAATTTATTGATTCGCACCGCACTTAGCTTTTTTGCTGCTCTAATCTCAAACTCATTAAAAAATAAACGATTAAAATGTTCTACCTCTTTTGAGTAGTCTGGATCTATTATTAGGTCAACTTGCTCATTTATTTTATCCTCTATTAAAATTGTAAAATTATTTGTGGCCTCCATATTTACATAATTATTGTAAAAATATGCTAGTTTATCAGCCAATTCAGAAGCGTAAAATTTAATATCTGGTTGTCTTCTTTTAAGAATTGCCTCAAGATCACCAATTAATAGTTCATTTAGATAATGATATTGAGCAAGGATTTCAATCGAATGATAATAGTGATCTCCCGAAATCAAAAAATCAGAAAACGATAGATCAAAAGAGGTATCAATTTCCTTTTCCATTAAATCACATGACAACAAATTACCATCACAATCGAGAATCTCGTTAATTTGCTTAGTATATACTACTACCTCATCGTTTTTTAGTCTATCCTCGGAATAGTATAATGACTTTTTGAACTCACTTAACTTTAAATTTAGCCAGCCGTCTGAAAAATTTTCAAATGTTTTTTCAATTGCTCTAAATGGATAGTTCATAGTTCTTTAGTTAAATAATTCCATTGCATCATCCAAGTCCTTATTCACAATCTTAGCATAAACCATGGTCGTAGATAAATTTGAATGAGACATTAATTTGCTAACATGGGCAATGTTCATTCCTTTCTTCAATGCTAAAGTACCAAAATTATGGCGCGACGTATGTACAGTGACTCTTTTTACAATATTTACTTTTCCTGATATCAATTTTAGATTTTTATTAAACAATGCAGTTTTAGCTGAAATCTGTTGCTTTAAAACATTTTGAGGTGCGGAATGCAATTGTTCGTCAAGTATCGGAAATATATAACCTTGTGTTTGATTCTGTTTTCGATACTTTTTCAATATTTCAAGACCAATATTAGGAATTTTTATAGATAAATGGGATTTCGTTTTTTGTACAAACAACCTAATATTTACCCCATCAAAATCTTCCCATCTGAGTGTAAGCAAATCAGAAACTCTTATTCCGCCAGTAAAACTTGCAAACACAAACATATCTTTATGTACTTCTATAATTGATCCTGATTTAACTGAAAGCTCATAAATAGACATCACTTCTGCCTCAGTTAAAAACACTTTTTCTACATGTTCCCATTTAAATGCAAAACGAGTAAATGGATTATTTTGCATTTCTATGACATCTTCTTTAACTGCTTTATTACAAAGCATCTTAAAAACCTTCAAATTTGAATGAATAGTATTATTTGAATTACCTATTGATTGCAAATATTTAACATATGCTTTCAAAAAGTCTACAGTTAAACCACCAAAAGGCAAACTCCTTCCTTTCAAATATACTTTTAATTTGTTCAGCATAGAAACAGACTTCCTATGTGTATTATAATATTCAACAGAGTCTAATCCATCCAAATAGCTCTGAAAGTAATCAAGAAAGCTATCAGTTTTTTTATCAATCAATGCACGCTTAACTTCACTAATTGGTATTGATGGATCACTTAACTCTAGCATTTTGGCTTGAACTTTCGAAACTACAGTTGCTATATAACTATTAGCTCTAGCAGAATTGGGATATTTACTCTTGAGACGTTTGTTCTTTTGATCCCACAAGTCTTCCTTTACCCATATGTCTAAAGATATAAAAGCTGAAGTTCGATTCTTTGTTAGGCGAACGAATAATGGACATTCTCCATTAGGCTTATTTTTCTCCCGTTTTAAAACTACAGTAACACTTGACATATATTTACTCTTTAACTTAGGTACAACATAGGTACAACAATTGACTCACAAGAATACATAATTTTTCACTCAAATACCTATCAAAATGAACAAAAAATAACATAAAATGAGCAATTTTGAGCAAAAATAAGCAAATAGAAGAAAAGGTTCGATTCCTTCCGGGGCTACTCAATATCGGACAATAAAAAAAGGACATTACGAAAGTGATGTCCTTTTTATTTTGTCCACGCACCAAAGCTTGTTTAGAAAGATCACGTTTAGATGTGTCTTTCATACTATATTCTGAAAATTAGAATTTTCAGAATATAGTGCAAATTGAAATAACTAATTGACAACTTTCGGGCAATTCCTATATCTAGTTAGTAATTGCAACCAGACTTCTAGGTCAATCTCAAATTAATTATAATCAACTCTAATTATCTACTTTCACTACCTTAACTGATTCAGATTTAATGTCAGAAACTAATTTGACAATGTAACTTCCAATAGGTAAAAACTCTAAATTGAATAATTCGTTATTTACAATA
>JACCDW010852516.1_pt1 | contig 10435 bp, 2 predicted proteins | sample 7449781 | NCBI WGS metagenome assembly JACCDW01 (sample SAMN15323449, study PRJNA562643) | freshwater metagenome | isolation source: river surface water | place: USA:Blue River Watershed | collected 2017-08-18 | reverse complement strand
CTCCCATACTGACTGGGAAAATTGAAGGGACGCGCGAAAAGTCGTCGCTTACGACCCAAAATCGTCATAAAAAACTGCTTTCGTTGTGACGAACTGCTCTCACTCCGGTCTGTCAGAGGACGCGAGGCGTATAAGGATTTCCAGGATGGACAACGTTCAAGATTTTCGTAACCAGTTGAGTCGCATCACAAGCGACCTGGCCTGGACGCGTCCCGATGGACGGAAAGCCTTTGTGCCCGGTCTCAAGCTCAGCGACTTTGGTGATCCTGAATTCTGTCGCGAACACAGACTGCGCCTACCTTATATGGCAGGTGCGATGGCCCATGGCATTGCCAGTGTGGATTTGGTGGTGGCTTTGGCAGAAGAGGGCATGCTCGGTTCATACGGAGCCGCGGGACTGCCGCTCGAACGCGTGACCGTCGCGATTGATCAACTCAAGGCCAGGCTTGGTTCGAAGACCTTCGCCGTCAACTTTATTCATAGTCCTTCTGAACCAGGTCTCGAACAAAAACTGGCGCAGCTCCTTATTGACAAGGGTGTGCGTCTGGTTGAAGCTTCAGCCTTTATGCGACTCAGCAAGGCCCTCGTCTATTATCGCGTGAAGGGTTTGCGTCGGAATGAAAGCGGCGGAATCGAAGCCAGGAATCATATTATAGCCAAGGTCTCCCGCGTGGAAGTGGCTCGTCAATTTTGGGCGCCGCCCCCACCAGCGCTTTTGGATCAGTTGCTGAAGGAAGGGCTGATCACAGCGGACGAACGTGAGCTTGCTGCCAAGATTCCAATGGCCGTGGATCTCACAGTGGAAGCCGATTCCGGCGGTCATACCGACAATCGTCCTCTGGTGACCCTGATGCCGCAGATGCTGGCGCTCAAGGAGCAAATGGAAGCGGATTATGCGTGGCCTATGCGCTTGCGCGTCGGAGCAGCCGGTGGCATAGCCACTCCACATGCGGCACTGGCGGCCTTTGCCATGGGCGCAGCTTACCTCGTGACAGGTACGATCAATCAAGCTTGCGTGGAATCCGGGACCAGCCCTGTGGTGCGCGAGATGCTGGCCGAAACTCAGCAAGGTGACATTATGATGGCACCCGCTGCCGATATGTTTGAAATGGGCGTCAAGGTGCAGGTTTTGAAGCGCGGCACTATGTTCGCCATGCGCGCCCAGCGCCTTTATGAACTTTATCGACAGTATGCAAGTTTGGATCAGATTCCAGATAAGGATCGTCAGGTTCTGGAAGATAGCTTTTTCCGCCAAAGCCTCACGGCCGCGTGGCAGAGTACCGAAGCTTATTTTAAAACCCGCGACCCGGAACAGATTGAACGCGCAGGACGCGATCCCAAACACAAAATGTCACTTCTCTTCCGCTCCTATCTGGGGCAGGCTTCGCATTGGGCGACGCAAGGTCATGCAGAACGACGGATTGACTACCAGATCTGGTGCGGTCCGGCGATGCCAGCCTTCAATGATTGGGTGCGCGGTTCCTGTCTGCAGGCACCGACTGAACGCCGCGCCGCAAGCGTTGCCTGGAATCTTATGTATCATGCAGCGGTGCTGCAGCGTGTGCAGCTTGCTGCACTTCAAGGCTGCTTTCTGGCGGCGCAGGAGGATCTTCTGCGACCATTGCCAGATGCGGAATTGCAGGAACGCCTGCACGGTGCCATTTAATTCGCAGAAAAATCCCAGCTCCTCTAGAAGGTGATCCGACATGGTTCTTGAAACCAGGCCTGCTTCCTCCCGGAAATCGACTGATATCGCTGTCATTGGTGTTGGCTGTCTGTTTCCTGATGCCAATGGTCTTGATGAATACTGGCAAAAGATCAAGCAAGGTCATGATGCCATTGGTCCCATTCCTTTGAGTCATTGGCGTCCGGATGATTATTTCGATGCTGATCCCAAAAAACCAGATCATACCTATGCCCAGACGGGTGGCTTTCTCAAACCTTATGCTTTCGATCCTTTAAAATTCGGTATTGCGCCGCATGCATTGGAAGCTACCGATAGCACGCAGCTCCTCGGCATGGTCTGTGCGCATGAAGCTCTGCTTGATGCGGGATACGGCCCGGAGCGCAGCTTTGATCGCGACCGCGTGTCCTGTGTGATCGGCGTGACAGGGACCTTGGAGCTTGTCATTCCTTTGGGCGCGCGCCTGGGACATCCGATTTGGAAATCCGCTTTGAATAAGGCCGGTGTGCCTGAACACCAGGCTCAGCAGGTTATGGATGAAATTTCTGCGGGCTATGTCTCGTGGCAGGAGGCTTCGTTTCCAGGCTTGCTCGGCAACGTGGTTGCAGGACGCATTGCCAGTCGCCTGGATTTAGGTGGCACCAATAGTGTCGTGGATGCCGCCTGTGCCAGTTCGTTGGCAGCTGTGCACCTCGCCGCGATGGAATTGGAGTCCGGTCGCGCGGATATGGTGATCACCGGGGGCATGGATACCTTCAACGACATTTTCATGTACATGTGCTTCAGCAAAACGCCCGCTTTATCACCGACGGGCTCTGCGCGGCCCTATGATGCCGAAGGCGATGGCACGATATTGGGTGAAGGTTTGGGTGCAGTTATTCTGAAACGACTCGAGGATGCCGAGCGTGACGGCGATCGTATTTATGCAGTGCTGCGTTCTGTGGGTTCGAGTTCGGATGGGAAGGGGCAGGCTATCTATGCACCCAGTGCGAAGGGTCAGGCGAAAGCTTTGGCGCGCGCCTATGAACAGGCCGGAGTCGGGGCCCGCTCGATTGAATTGGTGGAAGGGCACGGAACAGGAACCAAGGTTGGTGATGGCGTGGAGCTGGAAGCTCTGGCTCGCGTCTATCGTGAGGCCGATGCTGATGCCACCTGGTGTCAATTGGGTTCTGTGAAATCGCAGATCGGTCACACCAAGGCCGCCGCAGGCGCGGCTGGTTTGATCAAGGCTGTGATGGCGCTTCACTATAAAGTTTTGCCCCCTACGATCAAAGTCAAAGAACCTCATCCCAAATTGCTGGGTTCACCCTTTATTTTGAGTGACAAGGCCCGACCCTGGGTAGGTCATCGGGCCTGGCCGCGGCGCGCGGCCGTCAGTGCCTTTGGTTTTGGAGGCAGCAATTATCATGCGGTGCTTGAGGAATTCCGTGCCGAGAAAATCGCATTGGATTGGGATCCCGAGATACAGATCATAGCTTTTGCAGCTGAGAATCAGGATAGTCTCCTGGCTGCTGTTCGCGAAGCGCGCGAACTTCTGCAGCAAGGTTGGTCCGCACGTGGTCTGGGGCGTTATTTGCGCGACCGGTTCCCAAGCGAGGGACATAACAGGCTCGGTTTTGTCGCGAATGGTCTGGAGCAGCTGAAAGAACGTCTGGCAGCTGCACAGGACTTTTTGCAAAAAGCAGAAGGAAAAGCTCCGGCCTGGCTTTATCGTGGCCAGGGAGCAAAGCCTGGACAACTCGCTTTTATTTTCGCAGGTCAGGGTTCGCAAGAGCCTGGCATGTTGCGCGAATTGAGCTGCCTTTTCCCTGAATTTTTGACGAGCCTTGAGGATGGCAATGCCGTCCTTGAAGGCGTGGAACCAGAAGCCTTGCGTCTCTCCGATCGAATTTATCCAGGGCAGGCGTTTGATGAGTCCATGCAGAAGGAGCAGCGGCGGCAGCTTACGGAGACACGGTATGCTCAGCTGGCTCTTGGGACTTTGGGATCAGCGCTGACGGCGGTGCTGGCACGATTCGGTGTCCAGGCAGATGCCGTGGCTGGTCATTCCTATGGTGAGCTTTTGGCTTTGCAAGCCGCAGGCGTACTCCAGCGTGCGGACCTTCTGCGTCTGAGTTACGAACGTGGTCGCCTGATGAAGACCCTTGGCAAACCAAATGGTGCCATGCTCGCTGTGATGGCTGGTGAAGCGGATATTCAAAAGGTTTTGAATGAAAATGAGTTGGACCTGGAATGGGCCAACTTCAATGCCGACAAGCAGGTTGTTTTAGGTGCTGACGTCGAAGTTTGTCAGAAAGCAGCTGCCGCATTTAAAAAGGCCGGCATCGGAACGCGTCGTCTGGAAGTGAGCACCGCGTTTCACACCAGTTTTGTCGAGCCTGCAGCGGAGGCATTTCTGCAGCAGCTTCAGACTGTGGAATTTCAAAAACCGCAGGCCCGTGTGTATGCGAACCTCACGGGAGCACTCTATCCAGAAGCTGCAGAAGAGCAGAAAAGGATCCTGAGTCGTCAGCTCGCGCAGCCGGTACGTTTTGCCAAGATGCTGAAGCAGATGCAGGCGGATGGTGTCCAAACTTTTATTGAAGTCGGTCCCCAGAAAAAATTGAATGGGCTTTTGAAAGCTGCCGTCGGTGACGCCGCTAGCCTTTCCTTGGATGCGGATACCAGCTCCAGCCTGATGGGTCTTGCCCAGCTGCTCGCACAGTTGGCGAGCCTCGGTCATGCGGTGGAGCTCCGTGCCTGGGATGCAGGACCGCAGTTGCCACGACCAGCGCAGCAGAAAAATTTTACCGTGATGATTACTGGCGCCAATTATCGAAATCCGCAGAAGCCAAATTCTGCGCGTCCCTCTGTGGCTTCGCGGGAACAATCTCCAGCGATGAAGGCAGCAAATGTTTTGGCTGATACGAAGCCGGCATCCACACCGGCAGCAAATCCCAAAAGTACTGCATTGGTGGCGCCTTCGAAGCAAACTGAGGTTTTATCATCGCAGGAGCAGAAACCAGGAGCTCAGGTATCGATGCAGTCCACCGCAGCATCAGCGCCAAAGCAGAATCCTGCCACGGCGCGGCCTCATCAGCCTTTCGCTCATGGATCACAGGAGCCATCCGCGCGGCCGCAGGGAGCGATAGTTCAAGCATCCCAGGAGTCGCCTCTTGCGACTTCGCAGAAGCCGAATCCAGCCTCGGCCCAGACACACAAATCTGTTGCTTCATCCTTGAATGCTGTGACGCCTCAGGGCGTCAGTCACGAATCGAAAGTTCGTTTTCCACAAGAGGGTACCATGTCTTCATCCAATGATTCCTGGCAGCGTCTCGAAAAAATCATGCAGGACATGCACGACATTCAGCGGAAAACCGCCGATGCGCATACTCTCTTCCTGGAAAACCAAAGGCAATTTCAGTCGCTTCTGCAGGGCATGATGACTGGTGAAGCCATCCCCGCACCGGCTCCTTATGTGGCTGCGCAGGCTCCAGCACCTCGCGATCAGCAAGCTGTGCAGAGTGAACCTCAACCTGCACGCCCAACGCCATCGGTGTCGATTCCAAAACCTCAGGCGACCCCTGCAAAAACATCGACAGGCGCGCCTGTCCCTGCGCCTCAATATTCGGCACCTCAAGCCTCGACGCTTCAAACCAGGACGGCTCAACCTTCGACATCACAAACATCGACGTCACAAACATCGACGTCACAAACATCGTCGTCACAAACATCGACGTCACGGGCGGCTGCCCGACCGAACCTTGCCCCGCAGGTTCCGCAGGCACCGACCGTCACTATGCTGGCGCCTGTCGCACTTGATTCAAAAGTTTACGAGGTGTTGGCAAACTGTACGGGATATCCGGCCGAGCTCCTGAAAGCGGAAATGAATCTTGAAGGCGATTTGGGTATCGATTCTATCAAAAAGGTGGAAATCTTCTCGCAGCTCCAGAGTCATTATCCGCACATGGAAGGTGATGCGAGTCGTCTGGGTGAGCTTCAAACCATCGGTGACCTTTTGAAACTCACAGGCAGCAGCGAAAAAACAGAAGATTCACCCAGCCGCGTGGGAGCTTGGGCCGCAGGAACCGTAGCTCTGGCAGCCTCTTCCTCGGGCCAGGATCAAGAGACTATTCTGGAAATCGTCGCGGAAAAAACCGGATTTCCCGTGTCCATGCTTCAGCCTGGAATGGAACTGGAAGCAGACCTCGGCATCGATTCGATCAAGAAAGTCGAAATCTTTTCCGTCATTCAGGAAAGGCTGCCCCAACTGGCTGGACTCGGCGCTGATGAATTGAATCGCTTGCGCAGCATCGCGGATCTTTTCCAATTGTTGGGCGGTTCCACGGCACCAGAAACCCCGGAAGAAGTTTCGCCCCTCACAAAAATCATGAGCAGCGGTGCGGAAGAAATCGTTTATCAGATTCTAGCTGACAAAACCGGGTATCCTCAGGAAGTCCTCACGAGTTCCATGAGTCTGGAATCCGATTTGGGAATCGACTCCATCAAGAAAGTTGAGATTTTTTCCGCCTTGGCCGAATTGATTCCCGGCTTGCAAAGTGCAACTCAGGACAAAGTTGGAGCCCTGGAAACGGTCAGTGATCTTTTGCAGCTGGCACGGGAAGGTCTCGGTGATGCTGAACAATTGGCGGAACAGTCGCTGCTGGAACCGGATCACCGTCATGCGGATTGGGATCTGAGCAAAAAAAAAAGTCCAGTCGCCTCAGCTGATGACGTCCAGGATTCCGTAGAACCGTTCCGGGCCGGAGCAATAGCTGCGGCCCGTGTCGTTACGCTTGCCGATGCATTGGATGCCGAGGATTTTGAAGAAGAACCCGAGGCCGATGCCAATCATCTCTTGGCTGCACTTCATCTGCAGCGCCTCGATGCGGAACTTTTTCAAGCCCAGGGCCATGCCCGCACCTGGCAAGCTGGCACCGAAGTCTGGATTGGTGATGACGGCAGCAACCTCGCCCGCAACATTATGCTGAAACTTCAGGAACGAGGCCTTCAAGCGCGCCTTGTTTCGATGGCGCAGGCCGATCGCCTGCAAGTGCCCGAGGTTCTGCATGGTCTTATCCTGCTGGCTCCCCTGAAATTGGAAGTTCCACCTATACGATGGCTGGGTCATGCGTTCCGCCTCTTGCGTCGCTGTGGGCCCGCGTTGTGCGCTCAGCCTGATCAAAGTCTTTTTGCAGTCGTAACCCGCAATGGCGGACGATTTGGATTGGATGGACTGCAAAGCAGCACCCAGGTCTTTGGCGGTGCTTTGAGTGCTCTGGCCAAAACAGTGAAAGAGGAATGGCCTGGGATTCATGCACGCGCCCTGGACCTCGGCCGCGATTTTACGGATGGAATTGAAGCGGCGATGCGCTGTCTCGATGGGCTATTGATGGATGGCCCGGTGGAACTCGGCATCAGCCGTGATCAGATGATCCGCCTCGCTCTGCATGATCAGTCTTTCCCCGTTAATGCAGGCCAGGAACCCGTGATGGCCAAGGGTGATCTGATTCTGGTAACCGGTGGAGCTCGAGGTGTTACGGCGGCCTCCCTTGTGCCATTGGCCAAAGCGTTTCAACCGCGTTTTGTCATTTGGGGACGTACCCCTCTTGGAGCCGCAGAGCCTGAAGAACTCCGGGACTTAAAAGAAGCTGCTGCATTGAAACGCGCGCTTCTGCAGCGCGATCCTGGGTTGAGCAATCCGCGCGAATTGGAAGCCGCCTATCGGCAGCTGATTCAGCAGCGGGAGTTGCGGGATAGTATTCGTGGCCTGGAACAGCTCGGTGCCACCGTAATTTACGAGGCCGTGGATGTGAGTCGTGATGCAGACCTACGGAACGCCTTTCAGAGCCTCTGGCAAAACCACGGCACGCCGGTCGGTATCATTCATGGTGCCGGAGTGATTCGCGACAAGTGGATACTCGATCAAAAGGACGAGGAATTTTTTGAAGTTCTCGACACCAAACTTCGAGTTTTGCCCTATATCGAAGACTGCGCGAAAAAAGGTCTTCGTTGGGCTCTGCTCTTTTCCTCATCCACCGCCCGTCTGGGACGCAAAGGTCAGGTCGCCTATGGAGTGGCGAATGAAGCGCTTAATAAATTCGCGCAGTACCTGAGCGCGCAATACAACGGTTGTCGTGGACTGGCGTTCAACTGGGGCCCTTGGTCGGGTGGCATGGTGAACGATGGACTCAAGAAAATTTTTGCGGCCGAAGGCGTTGCCACTATTCCCCTGGAAGCCGGAGCGGCTCTCGTGCATCGCGCGATTGCGTATCCGCAGGATCAGGTGCATGAACTGGTCGTCCTGGCCCATGCCGAACCATTGGTTCAAAAAGCGGATGCGGCGCACTCCCGTCTCGAAAGTTTCACCATCAGCGTTGAGAATGTCCCAGTGCTGTTGGATCATGTGATCAAACAGCGTGCTGTGGTTCCTGCCGCCTTGCTTCTGGAATGGATGGTGGCCGCCGCTCAGAGTTTGGAGCCGCAGAAGAAAATCGCTCAAATCAGGGATTTTAAAGTCTGGAAGGGCATCGTCCTGGATGCGGATCAAAAACTTCCCGTTTGGATCGAACGCACCTCAGGGGCAGACCATGAAGCCCTGGACCTCGTACTATGCAGCCAAACACCGCAGCATAAAAAAATGCGTCATGCCAAGGTTCAGGTCCAGTGGGGCACGCGTGAAGAGCATGGTCTTGTTCCTGAGGCCAATGCCTTGCCGCCAGACACCCTGTGCCAGGGGCTAAAACCCTATCCCGAGATTTTATTCCACGGGGAGGATCTTCAGCTCATCCAGAGTATTCAAAGCTGCTCTATGGAAGGTGTCGATGTCACTCTCAAGCTAGGATGCCAGCCCGCCTCCTGGAGTCATGTTGGGGTTTCGACTCACTGGTTTGTATCCGGGGAAGCCATCGATGCTGTTTTTCAAGCTGCAATCATCTGGTCGACCTTGCAGCAGGGAAAACCCTGTTTGCCAGCCCAGGTGGCACAGATTGAAATTCTTCGGCCTTTGCCGCAGGACTGTCGTCTCCAACTGCGGGTCCATCGGGCCGATTCCATGCGTTTGATCGCGGACGCCGAGCTTATCAACAGCGTTAACGAAGTGGTCATGCGCCTTAAGGATGTGGAAGCCGTGCTTGATGCCGGTCTTTCCCAGGCTTTCCGTCAGACCAAACTGGGTTCCGCAGAATCCGGAATTGGAGCCGTATAATGTCGATTGCGATAGTGAGCATGGGTCTTCGTCTGCCAGGAGCGCGGACGGTTCAGGAATTTTGGCAGCATATCATTGAGGGGCGGGATCTCGGAAAATCCGTGAGCGCAGGTCGTTGGCCTTTGCCTTCCGCCTATTTTGAGCAGCACCCACAGGATCGTATCACTCATGATCGCGTTTATGCTTTGGAGCAGCAAACCGAATCATCGGTGGGCCTCGAAATTGATGCGGAAGTGATGCAGGGGCTTGATCCTCTCTTTCATCTGGCCTTGGGTGCCGGTCGGGATGCCTTTTTTGGGTCCCGGCATCAGACTCTGGATCGGCAGCGCTGTGCGGTGATCCTGGGTAACATTGCTTTACCGACGAAATCTTCTGCGGCGATGGCGGCTGATTGGTTGTTGGGACGACTCGGAACTTCCACAGATCATTCCGCGAAACAAAGCTGGAACCTTTCCCCTGCGGCGCTTCCTGCCTCGGTCCTGGCTCGGGCTCTCGGCCTCGGCGGTGGCGCATTCACTCTGGATGCTGCCTGCGCTTCGTCACTCTATGCCATCAAACTCGCGTGTGACGCCTTGCGATCGCATCAACTTGATTGCGTGTTGGCCGGTGGACTCAGTTGTCCGGATAGCCTTTATACTCAGGTCGGTTTCACCGCTTTGCAGGCCCTATCCAAGAGCGGCCGCTGTCATGCCTTCGATGAAAAAGCGGATGGTCTTCTGGTCGGCGAAGGGGCTGGTATCTTCGTGTTGAAGCGCCTTGAGGATGCCAAAGCCCACGGTGATTTCATCTGGGGTGTGATTCGGGGTGCTGGACTCTCAAACGATCGCGAAGGTCGGTTGATGGCTCCCTCCACCGAGGGGCAGCTGCGAGCCATGGAGCAGGCCTATGCGGAAGCTGGTTGGCAGGCGCATGATGTGCAGATGATCGAATGTCACGCCACCGGCACACCGCTCGGTGACAAGACAGAATGGGAAACACTTCTAAAGCTTTGGTCCCAAGCGCCGCAGGCAGCGCAATGCGTCCTGGGTTCAGTGAAACCAAATGTGGGACATATGCTCACCGCTGCGGGAGCGGCTGGCCTTGCCAAACTTCTGATGGCGATGCAGGAAGGTACACTGCCGCCCACGGCCAACTTTGAAAAACTGCCTGCTTCATGGAACAAGGAACGTCCTCATTTCAGAGTCCTGCAGCGTCCTGAAGCCTGGCCGACCGTGGACGGTTGTCGTCGTGCGGCTATCAGCAGCTTTGGATTTGGTGGCATCAATGCCAATCTTCTAATGGAAAAAATTGATAACCCGGCTGACTATGCGATCGATAAAAAGCCCTCAAAGTTGAATAAAAAAGTTGCCATTATCGCAGCCGCACAGCTTGATGCTGCCGATCATGAATGGCTTCAGATGCGAAGCATGGCAGCTGAAGCGGATGCATTGGCCAGTGAAGCCATGGCTGCAGCAACAATTCCTTATGGACTCTTCCGGATTCCCCCGACGGAACTGAACGAAATTCTTCCGCAGCAGCTCTATAGTCTTCTGGCACTTCGCAAACTGGATTTGCCTGATTGGGAT
>JACCDW010272463.1_pt1 | contig 10435 bp, 6 predicted proteins | sample 7449781 | NCBI WGS metagenome assembly JACCDW01 (sample SAMN15323449, study PRJNA562643) | freshwater metagenome | isolation source: river surface water | place: USA:Blue River Watershed | collected 2017-08-18 | reverse complement strand
GACAACAATTTACCTTATGGAATATATATTAAATTTAATATTTCATTATTTGTTTATTATTTTTTTAAAAATTACACCTTTAAAAAAGATAAAATAAAATTAATAGAATATATTATAGAATACATACTTGCGAGACTAAATATAAAATACGATAAAAATATCAGTCTTAAAAAAAAATACGAATTTATTGATAAAATACTATTTTCAGATAATAATAATAAATTACGAGAAGAATTATTTTTTAACTTATACAAAACTTTTTTATATAATTATGAAAATTCAAAATACAAATTTTTATTTAATAAAAATTTATACAAATTAATTAAATTATATGACTTATTTGGAGTTTATAAATGCGAATTTATTATTTATTATAATTCTGATTCAACATTTAGTATTGATTTTATTGAAAAAAATATTTTTGATAAAAACAAATTAAATGAACTTATAAATTTTTCTAAAAAATATGCAAAAATTTTTAGTAAATAATTTATTTTTTATTAATTAGATGTTTCTTTGAATCCCATCCAATTAATGCTTTTTCAGTTACCTCTAGTACATGTTCAACAAATATACATTTGATATCTGGAGTAAATATTTCAGGTAATTCTTTTTGAGTTTTTTCCAAATCGTCTTTATTTTCTATAGGTAAGAAAAGAGTTTTAACACCCGCTTTGATAGCACCTTGTGTTTTGTATTTAACACCACCAATTTTACTAACATAACCATATAAATCAATTTCTCCAGTAAGAGCGATTGTTCTATCTATAGGTAAATCTAACATAACAGATAAGAAGGCAAGGGTAAATGCAACACCAGCACTAGGACCATCTTTTGGAGTTGCTGCTTCAGGTGTATGAATATGTATACCATTAGGATACTTTTTAAAGAAAATTTCTTTTCCCTCATTAGTTAAAATATTAATAGCAGTAGTAAATGAATATAATATAGATTCTCTCATAATTTTCTTTTGATTACCAGTAAGTTTAAGAACAAATTTAGAATTTTTACCCATATGATTTCCAGTCAATTGAATAGGAACAATACCACCACTACATAAACTAGTAGCATATAAACCATTTACTACACCAATCATATCTTTAGAATGAATAGATTTAAATGATACTTTGGTTTCTCCAAGATATTCTGTTGCTAAATCAAAAGTAATTTTTATAGGTTTATCAATAGAATATTCAACATCATTTTCAAATAATCCTCTTTGATATATTTTATCAATATTAAGTTTGAGTAAAATATTTTCTAATGATCTTTTAAGTGAACGTACACCAGGTTCAAAAGTATAATCTTCAATTATTTTAGCTAAGACTTCATTTTCAAAAAGAACAGATTTATTATCAAAACCAACATCCTTACATAATTGTTTAAGTAAATAATCATTAGCAATAGTCATTTTTTCTTTAATACTATAAGAACCTACATCAAGTACTTCCATTCTATCAAGTAAAATTTTATCAATCTTAGATACATCATTGAAACTAAACATAAATATAACTTTATTTAGAGGGAATGTGATTTCTTGGAAGAATCTATCTTGGAAAGCTCCATTAGTCATAGGATCAGTTAAATGTATTAATATACTCATTAGTTCATTAACTTGACCATTCTTTGCTACACATTTATCTAATTCGTCAAAATACATAATACAACGAGCAGAACCAGCATCAACCATTTTCTTTACTATTAAACCAGGTTGGGCTCCTGAATATGTATAACCATGACCATGTAAAAGTTCGCCATCATTTTGACCACCTAGAGTTATTTGAACAAAAGGAATATCTAAACAATCAGCTAGACATTGGGCAAATTTAGTTTTACCAACACCTGGTGGACCAGATAAAGCAATAGGAGATATATGAGAACCTTGTACTGAAATGAGTTTTGCTAATATTTGTAATGTTTTGTTTTTAGCAATTTTATGTCCATAAATTTGATTATCTAACTTTGTTTCAACATTTTCTAAAAATTCTTTAGAACGTTTTTTATCAGAAGAAACGATTTTAAATACATTATCATCTGCTTCAGATAGCCAAGGAAATTGTACCAAAATATTTACATACATTTTAATTTTATAAGTTTCGTTGTTTGCATTTTTTAATTCATCAAGTTTTTCTAAACAAATCTTTTTAACATGATCGGGCATATTTTTTGATAATAAAACTTGCTTCTTTAAATCTATATCTGATGTAGTAATTCCTTTTAGTTTTTCTAGTTCATTTTTTATATTGAAACTTGATTTTTTAAGTTTTAATTGACCAACATAATTAAGTTGCTTATAAATAATATTTGCAATGAAATCATTTGAATTTGAATTTCTTTTATCTTTTAATAAATTAAATAATAGACTAGCTACTGAACAGTTTTCTTCTGTACCTAACAATAATAATTTAATAGTATTGTACATATTATAAAGATTGTCATTTGCATCTTTTGTAAAAGATTTAATTAATTTAACAAACTGAATTTTATTTAATTCATTATATTTATTATAATCATCATAAAGTTTATTAACAAATTCTTCATTATTTAAAATAATAATATCAGTAATTGTCATATTTTTTAAATATACATCTGCAAACTCTTTACTTATTTTTTGTAATTTTGAATACATATCTTTAGAAACAGTTTCTGAATATTTTTCATCAATCAAAGATACAATATTTTCAAATACCATTTTTTTTTGATATAAAAAAGAATAAGTTATTTGTGATGTTCTTAAATATATATTTAGAGGATCTGATTTTATAAAACCTTTAACTTTAAATATCTTATCCTTAACCATAAATTCAACCATACAATAATTATTAAATAGTATTATATTGTCTGTTTCAATCTTATAAACATATATATCATCTAGTTTTGTAGAACAATCTTCTATTTCAAAATCTAATGGAACAAATACATCACATAATAAACTAAATTTGTTTTTTTGTAAGTCAAAAAAATTATTTAAACTTAATTTCAAATATAAAATATCTTCTAAAGACGTAAAACCAACTGTTTTACATAAAATAATTATTTGTTTTTTTATTTCATCAAAAGGTTCAAATTCAACTAACTCTAGCATTTGTTCAAATTTACCATATGAATTAAATTTAGGAACTGAGGAATATAAATTTTTTAAATCAAAAATTATATCTGGATTTAATTCTGGATTTTTAATATCGTTCAAGTTTTTTTTGTTGTTATTGATTTTGTCTTTATTAATTATATTAGCTTTTGGTTTTGAATTATTTATTATATTGTTAATTTCACTTGAATCAATTATCTCATCTGATAATAAATTTTTATCAAAATCATTAGAATATTCACTATCTTTTGAATCTCCTGAATTGTTTTCCCCTGAATTATTTTCATTTGAATTATTTTCATTTGAATTATTTTCATTTGAATTATTTTCGGATTTAACATCAGTTAATTCACTGTATATATTTTCATTTGTTAGTAATTGAGAATCATTTTCATGTCTAATGATATCTAATATTGTTTTGTTGTAGATATCATTGAGCTTCTTAACAAGTTCATTTAAAGACTTCATAGATTGACTTTTTGAAAAAAGTAATATACCTTCATTCTCTATTATAACATTTTGTAGTTTAGACAAAATTTTACTTAATATTTTATATTCTTTTTCAAGTATATTGCATTTCAAAATATCAATTTCGTTTTTATTTAAAAAATTTGAGCTCATCTATATATTAATAATTAAAAAAAAAATATTTTTTTTTTCGTAATTAAACTATTTTTTTTTCGTTATAATAAAAAATATATTAAAACAATTTAAAAATAAAAAAAGAATATAGGATATACATATGAGTTCTAAAGAGTCAAAGCCTAAAACTGCTACCAAAACTGCTACTCAAAAGCAAGCTGCTCCCGAAAAAGTTGTAGCTGTTCCTACTGCTAACACCATTGTAGAAAAGAAAATGGAAGGTGAAGTTGTTGCTGTAGAAAAGAAGGGTAAGAAAGGTGGAGCTAAAGAAGCTGCTCCCGCTCCTACCCCTGTTCCAGTCCAAGCTGTTGAACCTGTAGCTGAAAAGAAGGGTAAGAAGGGTGGAGTTAAAGAAGTTGTTCAAGCTGCTCCTGTACCTACTCCTGTCCAAGCTGCTGGTACTAAGGGTAAGGCTAAAGCTCAACCCAAAGTTGAAGCCAAAGTTGAACCTGTAGTTGAAGCTAAACAAGAGAAGAAGACCAAGAAGGGTGGTGCTAAGGAAGTTGCTCAACCTGTTGTTCAAGCTGTTGCTCCTGCTGAAGCTAAACAAGAGAAGAAGACCAAGAAAGGTGGTGCTAAGGAAGCTGCTCCTGTTCAACCTGCTGTAGCTCAACCTGTTGTCCAAGCTGGAGGTGCTGCTGCTGCTGATGAAGAAGAAGAAGCTGCTGGAACTAAACTTAGATATTTCAAACTTATCTACAATGAGGAAGTACAAGGTCGTTATTGTGGTAAGAAGCCTAAACAAGCTGCTAACAAAGCCTTTAGCTCAATCATTAAGGACCTTAAGAAGAGTGGTCAACAAAACGGAGGTGTTAATGTAGATATTAACTTTACTATTCGCGAATGCACTAGAAATAGTAAACATAAGGAATACAAGTACATTGGTAAACGCCAAGTACTTAACAACCCTGTTCAAGTAAAGATTGCTAATGCTGATGGTTCAGTAAAGGAAATTGAATATAAATTCCATAACAAGCTTCAAAAAGCTCCTAAAGCTTAAATAATAATTTAGTTATAAATATCATAAATTTATTTAATTAGTAAAAAAAATTAAAATATTTTAATTTTTTTATTATATAATTTATATATATTAAATAAAAATGTTAAATACAAAACCTATTTATAAAAATAAAAACAATGATTACAATTTTTCAAATATGTCATACTCAAAAAATGAATCACTATCCAAAAATGAAAAAAATTCAGAATCTAATGGTAGTTTGAAAAATAATAATGATGTTTTGATAACAGACAAAGAGAACGGTAAAAATAATAATTTGAACATTAATGATATAAATAATATTAATAGTGATAAAAATAATTTAAACTTAGACAATCAGTCAAACAATAAAATGACTGGGGGTAATAATGTTTTTAAATTAGATAAAAAAGAAAATTCAGAAAACGAATCATCTGCAAATAAATATAATGGTTTTTTGGGTAATTTTAAAAAAGATAATTATAATGAACACAAAGATTATAAAGATTATCAAAATTACCAAAATAATCAAAATGATTTTACTAATTATAAATTGAATGGGGGTAACAATTTAAATCCAAATAATTTAACCGTACACAGAATGCAAAATAAGTTAGAATTTGACGAACAGAATAATATTTATAATATTTATGAAAACGAGCAATTAGACTGTTCATTTTCAAATAATGATATATTAAAATATATTATAAACCCAATAGAAGGTAGTAATTGTATAAAAAAATATGTTTTTGTAATAACATATAATCAATTACAAGGAATTAATGAAATAAACTTTGTAAATTCAGTTTTTACATCTAGTTTAGATATTATGATTAAATTTCAGAATTTTATTTATGAAACAATCAATCAATTGTACAACATGGAAGATGAAACTATCCCAGAATACCAAGAAAAATTAATTATATTTTTTTATCAATTAGTCATATGGATTTTTAAAAATGTTACTTTATTCGAAAGTAATGATAATGTACTTAAAATATCAAAATTTTATTCTAGTCTTTCATACAGATTTAGTACTTTAGTTTTAAGAAGAATCATCGATATTCAAAATACTACTGAGGAAAATAATGTAATTCTTAACAAACTAATAAATATTAAAGATGATATTGCTGAACAATTATTATTTATTAATCAATATTTGTCATTTGACAATAATATTTTAACAGAAAATAATATTGGTAAAATGTCTGATAAAAAAATATCAAGTTCATCAAGTTCATCTAATTCATCAAGTTCATCTAATTCATCAAGTTCATCTAATTCATCTGGTTCATCTTGTTCTTCTAGTTCATCTTGTTCTTCTAGTTCATCAGATTCAAGTGAATCTAGTGAATCTAGTGAATCTAGTGAATCTAGTGAATCTAGTGAATCTAGTGAATCTAGTGAATCTAGTGAATCAGATAAAAATATATCTGAAAATATATTTAACAAATATAATTTAAAAGGGAAGGATGGGACTCCTGTTAATAAATTAATTGATTTGTTTTCAGACGATAATATATCAGAAAAATCAAATGAATCTGAAGGTAACAATGGCTATGTTGAATATGAATCAACAATGAATGATACAATTTCTGATTATAATTTAAAAAATAAAAATTTTGGAGAGATTAAAGATATTGAACAAAGTAATGATAAATTTATATCAAATACAGGGACTAATACTATGACTAATACTGGTACAAATACTGGTACAAATACTGGTACAAATACTGGTACAAATACTTCTCAAGTAGGAGGTACAACAAACACTAGTACAACAAAATCTTACAATTTATTCAGCGCAGTAAATAATGGTAAAGTATATAAAATCAAGATATAAAAAATATAATATATAAATATAAATATAATAAATCATGAAAAAAGAAATTAAAGAAATAAATACTATTCAAAATGAATCGAAAGATTTAATAAAAATGATAGATGAATTAGAAATAGATTTAATAAAAAAAAATGAAGAAAACGAGAAGATAATAAAATTATACAAGATGATGTTAGAAAATATAATATTAGAATATCACGAGTCTTGTAAAAAAATATATAAATAATATGAAAAAATATTATAATTAAATGGTTTTTAAATAATAAATTATGTTTTTAAAAATATAATTGTATATAATATAAAATAAGATGAGTAATATAATAGAAATAATTCCAGGTTTATATTTAGGAATGAATATTTTAGATGATTTTAAAGGAAATATAATAAGTATAAACAAACCTTTAAAAAGTGAATATAAAATTTTAAATATGGAATTAGATCCGAATTTAATGTATATAAAAAGTGGTTCAATTTCTAATAAAATAATAGATTATGAGTCAGTGAATAATTTTATTTTGGAATCATATAAAAACGGAGTAAACACAATAATATACTGTGAAAATTTAATAATTCCAATGATAATATGTATAGAATTTATTGTTAAATATTTAGATATGGGATTATTAGAGACTATATACATTGTTTCTAAAAAAACACAATTAAACACATCAATGATACCAAAAGGTTTATTATTTGAGCTTTTTGAATATTACAAAAAAATACAAACAAACTAAATTATTTACTTAATGATTTACAGTATTTTCTAAATTTATATCTAAAATTTTATCATCATTATTAAATAAAAAATTTACATCAATTGAATCAATAATTCTAGATATTTCTATAATTTTTTTGTTATCAAATTTGGAATAGCCCAAATTTATTTCATATATTATACTTTGGATACTAATAATAATATCAAGTTTTTTATTGATATCCTCGATTTCTTTATTATTTATATTTTCTAAATAAGATTCTGTTTCAGTAGTACTAGTTAAATTATTTAAATATTCTAATCTAACTAATAATTTTTCTTCCTTATCACTAATTGTAGTTAATATTTTATTAATCATATTAAATTCATTATCAAATTCATTAAATTTTTCTTTAAATGCAACATCAAGTTCATAAACTTTTGATGTGAATTCAGTAATTATTTCATCATTAATATTTTTTTCAGTAAAAATTTTAATAAGAACATCATTAGTATAATCATAAAGAAAGTTTAGTTCTTGAGATAATGTTGAAATAGTATTTTGAATATTTTCTTTAAGATTAATATCATCCATATATTTAGCAATTTGAATTTGTTTTTTAATATCATCATATTGGTCAATAATTTGTCTAAAATATTTAATTTGTTCCGAGTATTTTTTACTATTATTATCATCATCATAAATTTCAATAGCCTTAGTTTCTTCCTCATTAGCAGATTCTAAATTTATTACAGGTGTAGTTTGTTGAATAAGATAAATACTATAATTAATTTTATAGTCATGAAGTAGTTCTTTATATTTGTCAACATCAATATTTTCATATTTATTATCTTGTAACCAATTTAAAATTTCTTGAACATTATTTATGATATCATTTTTAACATCTTCAGGTATTTGAACTTCTTGACAATTAACATTTTCAATAATTTTTTTACTAGAATCAATAAGACTCATATATGATTCTTTTTTAATTTTATCAATACGGTCTATTTGATCCATTTGTTTAGCAGAATTAATAATTTCTTCAATTTGTTCTTTAGATAGATTTTGTTTATTTCCGGATACTAAAATAGTTTTTTTATTAAGAGGATTATCTAAATCCTCAGCTTTAATTTTAATAATACCATCTGAATCTATTTCAAAAGTAATTTGAATTTCAGGAATACCTCTTTTTTGTTTTTCAATACCTGTTAAAGTAAAATCTCCAATTAAAAAATTGTCTTTTGTAAATTTTCTTTCACCTTCATAAATCTTAATATCAATAGATTCCATATAATCAGTGTCTGTAGTATATTTTTTTGTTTTTTTGATTGGAATAATAGTACCTCTGGGTATAAGTATGTCCATAAGTCCACCAGAAGTTTCAAGACCAATAGATAGTGATGTTCTATCAATAAGTAAAAGTTTATCTTGAATAGAAGTTTTATTTAAAATCATATATCCATGAATAGATGCTCCAATTGAAACAACAGTATCAGGGTCAATAGAGCAATTGACATCTCTATTAAAAAATCTTTCGATATTATATCTAACCATTGGTACTCTAGTCATACCACCAACCATAATAATTTCATCAATATCTTTTTTTTCAAGTTCACAAGATTCCAATACATCATTAACAGGTTTAACAATAAGTCTAATTAAATCTTGTGTAATAGTTGTAAATTCATCTCTATTAATAGACACATTAAGAGAATAATCATTATAAAAGTTATCAATTTTAATTTTGGTTAGATTATTATTCGATAAAGCTATTTTAGCTTGTTCAGATAAAAATTTTAACTTTTGTAAAGAATTTTCATTAACTTTTTCAATAAAATCATCTGGTTCTAGATTAAATTTTTCGATAAATTTATTAATACAAAACTCCATAATTTTTTTATCAAAATCTGAACCACCTAAATTATTATTTCCACATGAAGCTAACACCTCATAAATTCCATCATTTATACTTAACAAACTAACATCTAGGGTACCACCACCGAAATCAAAAACAATAATATTTAGACCAGAGGATGTAGAATTTTTTCCTAGACCATAACAAATAGCAGCAGCAGTAGGTTCATTAATTAATCTAATAACTTTGAGACCAGCATTTTCAGCTGAATTTTTTATAATTTCTCTTTGTATTTTATTAAAATAAGCAGGTACTGAAATTACTGAATTAGTAATATTAATTTGGGTATTTAATTTATTAGACAAAAAAGTTTCAGCTCTTGCCTTAAAACTCATAAAAATATGTATAGCTATTTCTTCAGGATAGTAAGTTTTTAAAGTATTTTTATCAATAATAATAATATTATCGTCTTGATCTGATTCAATATTATAAGCAATCATATCAATTTGTTGTTTTGTTAAATCCGAATATTTTTTACCAAGTAATTTTTTTATTTCATAAACTAAAAAAGTAGTTTTTTGTTGAATATTATCAAGATTATTTGTTTTTTCAAAAATATCCTTTCTTAAATAAGCTTCTTTTCCAATAATTTTTTTATCTGGATTAATTTCAATTACAGTAGGAATTATACTCGTTCCGTCAAAATCAGGAACCAATAATGGTTTATTATTAAACCAGACACTAATACATGAATTTGTTGTACCAAAATCAATTCCTAAACACAAATTTTCATATAACACAGGTTGTTCTAATACAGTAGATTCTTGTGACAATTTAGATTCAAAATCCATTAGTTCCATATATAATAAAATAATATTAATTAAGTTTTAAAATATTAAATAAATATATTAATAACTAATAAGAAAATGGCTGGAGGTTTAGTACAAGTAATAACATATGGTAATCAAGATTTAATGTTAACTGGTACACCAGAAATAACATTTTTTAATATAGTATATAGAAGATATACGAATTTTGGAAAGAGAATAACGGAACTATCTTTTGATAATCAAGTATCATTTGGAGGAACATCTGTGTTAACGATACCAAAAAATTCAGGTGACTTATTATCAAGACTAACACTTAAAATAAAATTACCAAAGATAGATTTATCAGGATTAAATAAGAATACAATAACAGCAAATATATTATCAAATTCTGATAATTCAGTATATGTATTATACTATGATTTTTTTATACAGTTTTATAATAATTTATTAAATGTAGTCAATATTTTTTTTGATAAATATGATAAATTAGAGATTTCATT
>JACCDW011191765.1_pt1 | contig 10436 bp, 7 predicted proteins | sample 7449781 | NCBI WGS metagenome assembly JACCDW01 (sample SAMN15323449, study PRJNA562643) | freshwater metagenome | isolation source: river surface water | place: USA:Blue River Watershed | collected 2017-08-18 | reverse complement strand
GCCAATGAGTTCATGGGCGCATTGGCGGAGGTTTTTGCCAACAGCGTGGCTCGCCCCACAACGGCGACAGGTCTGAAGTATCCACAGGTGAGTCAAAGCTTTTGGAATGCGGCACACGAGGTGATGTCCAAGCGCGCCACCGGGGAAGAAGCCGTCAGCAAACTCGAATCGCGTCTGAAGCAAATCAGACGCAAGCACTGGTAAAGCCAAAGAGAACTCAACATGAATGCAAGAGTTAAAACCGCTTGGTTATTTTTAGCGCCCATGGTGCTGCTGATGTTGGTCGTGGCTGTTTGGCCCTTGGCGCGCTCTATTTGGTTCAGCTTTACCGACATCAACATCAACGACATTTCAGCAGCAGAGTTTGTGGGTTGGGAGAATTACTTTGGCGACTATGGCTTGTTTTTCAATCCCAATGAAGAAGGTGGTTTTTGGGCGGGCGATTGGGGCATCTCTATTCGCAACACCTTCAGTTTTGCCGTGGTATCGGTCATTTTAGAAACCCTCACGGGTCTGGGTGTGGCATTGCTCCTGAACCAAGAATTCAAAGGCCGCGCTTTGGTGCGTACCGCAGTGTTGGTGCCCTGGGCCATTCCCACCATCGTGTCTGCCAAGATGTGGGGTTGGATGCTGAACGATCAATTTGGAGTGATCAACACCTACTTGATTGGCTTGGGATTGATTTCTCAAAAAATTGCTTGGACGGCAGAGCCTGCTTACGCTCTGTGGACGGTGGTGTTGGTGGATGTCTGGAAAACCACGCCCTTCATGGCACTTCTCATTTTGGCAGCGCTACAAACCGTCCCCAAAGATTGCTACGAAGCTGCACGCGTGGATGGCGTTCACCCCCTGCGCGTCTTTTGGAAAATTACCTTACCGCTCATTCGACAACCTTTGTTGGTGGCCGTGGTCTTTCGCCTGCTCGACTCGTTGCGGGTATTTGATTTGATCTATGTCTTGACCGCCAACGGCAGCACCACCATCAGCATGTCTGGCTTTGTGCGCCGCGAAATGGTGGAGTACGGCAACATGGGTTACGGTTCAGCTGCCTCAACCTCTTTGTTCTTGATCATCTTGATCACAGCCATCATTTTCTTGAAGCTGGCCCGCGTGAAGCTGTCGGAGGATGCCAAATGAAAACGCGCTCGTCTTGGACCACGGCATTCATCTACATGGCCTCGGCATTGGTGGTCTTGGTATCCGTCTATCCGTTTGTCTATGCCATCTCAACGTCATTGAAAACAGGAACGGCCCTGTTCAACACACAAATCATTCCTGACCAAGCAGACCTGCGCAACTATTACGCCTTGTTTGAAGGTGTTCAACCCTTTGGCAAAAGTTTGCTCAACTCGGTTATGGTGGCTGTGCTGACGGTAGGCTTTGCCATGTTGATGGGCGTGACGGCTGCCTATGCACTGGGACGTATTCGTTTTAAGGGCAAAGGTTTGTTGTTGATTTGCATTCTGGGGGTATCGATGTTTCCCCAAGTCGCTGTGCTATCTGGCATGTTTGAACTCATACAGTGGCTCGGCATTTACAACAAAGCTTGGGGTTTGGTATTGCCCTACACCATCTTCACGCTGCCCTTCACGGTTTGGATCTTGACCACCTTCATGCGCGAGCTGCCTGTTGAGTTAGAGGAGGCCGCCATCATGGATGGTTGTGGGCCATTGCGCATTATTTTTCAAGTCTTCATGCCATTGCTGTGGCCAGCCCTGGTGTCGACTGGTTTGCTGGCTTTCATTGGCGCGTGGAATGAATTTTTGTTTGCATTGACCTTTGTGGTCAATGACACCGAGCGCACCGTACCCGTCGCCATCTCTTTGATTGCGGGTGCTACAGCGTTTGAAATTCCTTGGGGCACCATCATGGCAGGCTCGGTGATTGTCACTGTGCCTTTGCTGCTGCTGGTGTTCTTCTTCCAAAAACGCATCGTGTCGGGCCTGACGGCTGGCGCGGTGAAAGGTTAACTTTTCATTTTTGTTTTTTAAATTTTCTTTAAATTATGAGCAAAGCACCTAACAACAACTGGTGGCGCGGCGGCGTCATTTATCAAATTTACCCTCGCTCCTTTGCCGATAGCAATGGCGATGGCGTGGGCGATTTACCCGGCATCACAAAGCATTTGGACTACGTCGCCAAACTGGGTGCGGACGCCGTGTGGTTGTCCCCCATTTTCAAAAGCCCCATGAAAGACTTCGGCTACGACGTGAGCGACTATTGCGATGTCGATCCTTTGTTTGGCACCTTGGATGATTTCCGCGGCTTGGTGAACAAAGCCCACGACTTAGGTCTCAAGGTGATGATTGACCAGGTGCTCTCTCACACCTCTGATCAGCACCCTTGGTTTGCAGAAAGCCGAGCATCACGCGCTAACCCTAAAGCCGATTGGTATGTGTGGGCCGACGCCAAAGACGATGGCAATCCACCCAACAACTGGCTCTCCATTTTTGGCGGTAGTGCTTGGCAATGGGATACGCGCCGCCGTCAATACTATTTGCACAACTTCTTGAGCAGCCAGCCCGACTTGAACTTTCACAACCCAAATGTGGTTGAAGCAATTTTGGGGACGGTGAAATTCTGGTTAGAGATGGGCGTGGATGGCTACCGATTGGATACCGCCAATTTTTATTTCCATGACAAAGAACTGCGCAACAACCCGGGTCGTGGTCAGCCCAAGGGCAACGATCCTGCGGTCAACGATGTCAATCCATATGGCTGGCAGGCTCACAAGTTTGATAAAACTCAGCCCGAGAACTTAGGCTTTCTTCGTCAGCTCCGAACCCTTTTGGATCAATATCCCAACACCACCATGGTGGGCGAAATTGGCGACGATGACAGTCTGGCAGTGATGGCAGAGTACACCAGTGGGACAGATAAGTTGCACATGGCCTACAGCTTTGACTTGTTGAGCCCTGACAGCAGCAGCACCTACTTGCACGACTTGATGACTCGTTTTGCTGAAAAGAATGCCACAGGCTGGCCCTCTTGGGCATTGTCCAACCACGATGTCGTCCGTGTGGGCTCGCGCTGGGGCGGCGAGTCTGCGGATGTTCGCAAACTGCGTGTGGCCGCAGCTTTCCAGATGTGCTTGCGCGGCTCGCCTTGCTTGTATCAAGGTGATGAGCTCGGTCTGCCCGAAGCGCAAGTGGCTTACGAAGATTTGCAAGACCCCTATGGCATCACCATGTGGCCCGAATTCAAAGGCCGTGATGGTTGCCGCACGCCCATGCCTTGGGATGCTAAAGCGCCTGACATGGGTTTTGGCAGTGGCAATCAAAAGCCCTGGCTGCCCTTGACTGAGGCCTATCGCGCTTTGGCGGTGTCAGAACAAGACCAAGACCCACACTCATTGTTGAACTTCTATCGTGGTTTACTGGCATGGCGCAAGGGCCAAGATGTCTTGCTGCATGGCGATCAGGCTTTGCTGCCTGTCCACCCGCAAGTGGTGGCATTTGTCCGAGCGCATGAAAGCAAAAAAGTTTTGTGCGCCTTTAACTTTAGCGACAAGGCGGCCAGCTTGGATTTGCCTGCGGCTTTCAAAACTTCAACTGTCTTGCCATTGCCAGGTTTAGGTGGCGGAAGTGTGGCGGGTGACAGCATCCAACTAGAGACCTACGGGGCTTTGCTATTGGCGCTGTCATGAGCCGTTTGATGCAGGCGCCTGTCCTTGCAACTGTAGTTTATTTGACCTGACATCGGAGACCAGCATGTCACGCATCGATTTTCAGAACGTCTGTAAGCGCTACTCACCCGAGTTACCCTTGACGATCAACAATGCCAATCTGACCATTGACCAAGGTGAGTTTTGTGTCTTTGTGGGACCCTCGGGTTGCGGCAAGTCCACACTGCTGCGCATGGTGGCAGGCCTAGAGGACATCACCTCAGGCGACTTGCAGATTGAAGGCCAGCGCGTGAATGACCTGCCGCCTGCCAAGCGCGGCGTCGCCATGGTATTTCAAAGTTATGCGCTTTACCCGCACATGACGGTGGGCGAGAACATGGCGTTTGGCTTGCGTGTGTTGGGATCGAACAAAGCAGAGATTGATCGCAAAGTCAAAGCGGCAGCCGATATCTTGCAACTCACGCCTTTGCTAGATCGTTTGCCTAAAGCTTTATCAGGGGGGCAGCGTCAGCGCGTGGCCATTGGTCGAGCCATTGTGAAAGAGCCTAAACTGTTTTTGTTTGACGAGCCCTTGTCCAACTTGGATGCCGCCTTGCGTGTGCAAACGCGATTAGAAATTGCCAAGCTGCACAAAGACATGAACTCAGCCAGCATGATTTACGTCACGCACGATCAGGTGGAGGCCATGACCTTGGCCAACAAAATTGTGTTGTTACACACCGGCGATCTGATCCAACAGCGCGGTAGCGTTGCACAAGTGGGTTCGCCCATGAATTTGTACCACCGCCCTGTGAGTTTGTTTGTGGCAGAGTTCATCGGCTCACCCAAAATGAATTTGCTGCACGGCGATTTAGTGGATGCGCAAGAAGGCTACGCCACTGTCAAAGTGGGTAGCCAATTGATCAAAGCGGCCGTCGAGGCACGTCACCTCAAAGCGGGAGAGAAAGTGCAACTGGGCATTCGACCTGAACACATTCCTCTGACATCGTCTGGTGCAGGCAGCAACGTGACAGGCCATTTGCAGCACATAGAGCGCTTGGGCGATTCGTCTTTACTCTACGTCCAAATGGGCGAAGGCCAAGCAGTGACCACCGTCAAAGTAGAAGGCAGCGTCACCACCCTTGCTGGCGCATCACTTAGCCTGTGCTTGATGCCAGAGCAGCTGCATTTATTTGACAGCCAAGGCATGGCCTGCGATCGCACTGTGGCATTGCCTAACTGACATGTCTGTTTCGGCCACTGACTGGCGCCAACAAGTCGCCTATCAAATTTATCCACGCTCCTTTGCCGATAGCAATGGTGATGGCATTGGCGACTTACCTGGCATCACATCCAAGTTAGACCATTTAGAAGCGTTGGGGGTGAAGATCGTTTGGTTGTCGCCCGTTTATGACTCGCCCAATGACGACAACGGCTACGACATCCGCGATTACCGCAGCATCATGAAAGAGTTCGGCACCATGGCCGACTTTGACGCCATGCTGGCGCATATGAATGCGCGCGGTATCCGCTTGATGATGGATTTGGTTGTCAACCACACGTCCGATGAGCACGAATGGTTCAAGCAAGCTCGCAGCTCAAGAAGCAATCCATATCACGACTATTACATTTGGCAAGACCCTGTGGAAGGCCGCGAACCTACCAATTGGGAGGCCGCCTTCAGCGGCTCTGCCTGGACCTTCAACGAGGCTACCGGGGAATATTACCTCCACATGTTTTCCAAAAAACAGCCCGACTTGAATTGGGAGAACCCCAATGTCAGGCAAGAGGTCTATGACCTGATGCACTTTTGGTTAAAGAAAGGCGTGGGCGGCTTCCGAATGGATGTGATCAATATGATCTCTAAGCCTTGGGTGACGTACGAGGCCAAAGGCCAATCGTCTTTGAAATTGCCTGACGCACCCAAAGTTCAAGATGGTTTTTTGCAGCCCGCTTTTGAAATGGTGACCCACGGACCGCACTTGATGGCGTTCATGCGCGAAATGAAGCACGCGGTGCTCGACCACTATGATTGCATCACGGTAGGCGAGGCGCCTTGCGCAACTGTTGAACAAGCGCAAGAGATTACCGATTCGAAATCGGGTGCATTAGACATGGTGTTTCAGTTTGAACACATGGACGTCGACAGTCAACCGGGCAAAGGCAAGTGGGCCCTCAAGCCTTTGCACCTGCCAGATTTGAAAACCTCCTTGAGTCGATGGCAAACTGGTTTGCACGCCAAAGGTTGGAACAGTTTGTATTGGTGCAACCACGATCAACCGCGCGCTGTTTCGCGTTTTGGTGATGACGGCCAGTACCGTGTTCGTTCCGCCAAAATGTTGGCCACTTGCTTGCACATGATGCAAGGCACGCCCTTCATTTACCAAGGCGAAGAATTGGGCATGACCAATGTGGCATGGGATCACATCGATGCCTACCAAGACATTGAGACGCGCAATATGTATGCGCAGGCAGTGAGTCAAAAAGGCTTGCTGCATCAAGAAGTGATGCAGTCGATTCATGCCAAAGGTCGTGACAATGCACGCACGCCCATGCAGTGGTCTGGGGCGCATCAAGCTGGCTTTACAACTGGTACGCCCTGGTTGGCTTTGAACAGTAACTTTGAGGAGGTCAATGCGGAACAAGCACTGGCCGATGCCGATTCAACTTTTCATTACTACCGTCAACTCATTTCACTGCGTCAAGCTTGGCCGGTCTTGGTCGACGGTATTTACAATTTGCTGTTGCCTAAGCACCCCGCTTTGTTTGCCTACACCCGACAATTGAACGACGTGACCTTGTTGGTGGTCTGCAATTTCAGTGCGCAGTTTCAGGGCTTGCCTTTAAAGCAATTACCCGACTTTTCCAATGCCACCCCATTGATTGGCAACTTACCGCAAGAAGAATGGTCTTTGGCGGCAGACACTTTGGCCGCTTGGGAAGCTCGCGTGTATGTCTTGAACTAAGGCCCCACCCACTAGGGCTTTGTAAGTTGAAGGGATTGATGACGCATTCTGGCATGCGTGGCTCGCGCATGTGGAATCCAGCCGCGTGTCACCCAGCGGTGCCACATCATCAAGCCTCTAATCCATTCATCGGCGGCGTAGGCGATCCAAACTCCCGTCAGGCCCCAGCCCCAATGCACGCCCAAAAGCCAACTGCCGCCTGCCAAGACCACCGCCATCGAACCCACACCCGCATAAAAGGGATAGCGCGAATCCCCGGTGGCGCGCAATGCGGAGATGACGATCATGTTGAAAGTGCGCCCTGTTTCCAAAAGGATAGACCACCAAAACAGTTGCCGACCCAGCTCCAAAATTTCTGGGTCGTCGGTAAACCATCGCAACAAATTGGCACCCTTCCAAGCCATGAGCAAAGCCACTACCGTGGTGATGACCAAACCGATGGCTTGAGCACGCATGACCAATACGTGCGCGTCGCGCAATTTGCGTGCACCCACCCAATGCCCCACCACCATCTCAACAGCCATGCCAATGGCCGCACCGCTCATCAATATCCACATGTTGAATTGCAAGACGTAGGCTTGTGTGGCCAAGGCCTGCGTCCCCAAAACGCCCACCGCGGCGACGCTGACCATGAAGGCCAACTCCCAAGACAAGTTCTCTGCAGCGCCGGGTAAACCAATGTGCAAGATGTGTTTCATTTGCGTCATGCGAACGCGCCAAAAATCGGCCACCGAAGGAACGATGTTCAATCGGCTTCGCCACAGATACCAATGCAGGGACAAACCCACCACTCGACTGATCATCAGGGCCATGGCAAAGCCAGGGAGACCCCATCCTGACACAGCGTCCAACCCTGTAATGCCCCATGTTGCAGGGAAGCCATGCATCAAGGGCCACGCCAAACTCACATGCACGGCATGCATGACGCCCATGACCCACAGGGTTTCTCGGGTACGCAAATGTGCGCGCATGACACTGGCCATGCACGCGTTCCAGGCATCCAACAGCAAAGCCAAGGAGAGCGCTTGTAACAAGGGGACTGCCAATGCCAGTACGTCGCTCGGCGCATTGAGCATTTGCAACAAGGGCTGTGCAAACAACAATGCCACCACGGCCATGCTGCCGCCCATCCATGTGCCTGCGGCCAATGCTGCACGTGCCACAAGATCTGCCTCGCCGCGGTGCTTTGCGCCTAAGTTTTGACTGACGACCACCCCTATGCCGGCCCCAACCAAACGAAAAACCATGAACAACAAACTAAACAAGTGGTGGGTCAATGCAAAAGCACCGCCTGCTGCGTCAGAAATGTGGGCGGCAAAACTGGTGCCCAACATGCCCACCGCCATGCCGATGCCCAGCTCAAAAAACAATGGGACAGCGATGGCCCCAAATTTCAGCGTCATCCGATCAACTCAATTGAAACCCTATTGGACAAACAAATGAACGGTCTAAATCTGTAGGTTTACTACGCGCACCAGAAAGTAACATGGGGGCTCAATATTGACCATTTGCTTTGAATTGCTTATTTTGCTTGAATATTTTTTACTTTTTCAGGCGAGTTTTGATTTAAATTACAGGCGACATCCACTTGGCTTTCTGCTTAAATGTCGCGTAGTTTCATTACAAAAACTCTCAGGTTCGACCACTTTCGCCTTCTTTGACGCCTCATGATTGCCTTTGATTCCCCCCGTTTGATTGCCGACATTGGCGGCCTTTACGCCAGATTTGCGCTTGAAACCAGCTACGGCGAATTCACACAACAGCGAAGCCTTCGGTGTGCTGACTTTCCCAGTTTTGAAGCAGCCATGTCGGCCTACCTGAGCAGCCTCAAAAACAATCAAGTGGCCCATGCCGCTGTGGCCATTGCCAACCCCGTCGATGGTGATCAAGTTCGTATGACCAACTATCACTGGCAGTTCTCCATTGAAGAAACACGGGTCAATTTAGGGCTTGAAACCTTGGTCGTTGTGAATGACTTCACCTCTTTGGCCATGGCACTGCCGCGTTTGACTTCAAACGATTTCCGTCAAGTGGGTAGAGGCAAGGTCGTTAAAAATAGCGTCATTGGTTTGCTTGGTTCAGGCACTGGCTTAGGCGTCTCTGGCTTAATTCCGGCTGGCGAAGGCTGGACCTCCCTTGGATCAGAAGGCGGTCATACCAGCTTTGCCCCCGCCGATGCACAAGAGACCGCTGTTTTGCAATACGCATGGCGACATTTCGACCATGTGTCTTTCGAACGCTTGTTGTCCGGACCGGGCCTAGAGTTGACTTACTTGGCCTTGGCTGAACTCAAGCATCAGAGCGTCAAGCCTCTGACAGCACCCGATATCACACGCTTGGCTTTAGAAACCCAAGATGGCTTGTGCGTTCAAACACTCGAGGTGTTTTGCAACATCTTGGGCACTGCTGCTAGCAATTTAGCGGTCACTTTGGGGGCAACAGGTGGCATCTACATTGGGGGCAGCATCGTGCCGAGAATGGGCGAATTTTTTGACCGCTCCGGCTTCAGAAAACGCTTCGAGCAAAAGGGCCGCTTTAGCCATTACCTTGGCAACATTCCAACTTATGTCATCACTGCGCCAGAGGCCACATTTCTTGGCGCTTCCGCGATTTTGGACACGCAAATGCGCTCAATGTCGAACTCGCCAGGGTCAGCCATCTTGACGCAAATTCGACGTTCCAGAACCGAATTGTCACCCGCAGAACAGCGCGTTGCCGATTTGGTTTTGTCGAAGCCCCGCTCAGTCATCAGCGATCCCATTCACGACATCGCGCTGGCTGCAGAAGTCAGCCAACCCACGGTCATTCGCTTTTGCCGGTCGGTCGGTTGCAAAGGTTTATCCGACTTTAAGTTGCGCTTGGCCTCCGGTCTCAGCTCGGCTGTCCCCATCACACATTCGCAAGTGACTTTGGACGACTCCATGTTGGAGCTTGGCGCCAAGGTTCTTGGCAACACAGCCAACGCCATCTTGCAGCTGCGAAATGAATTACAAAGAGCCTCTATTGACCGAGCGATTGAGTTGGTTGCTGCAGCCGACCGTGTGGAGCTTTTTGCCATTGGCAATTACGCAGCTGTGGCCCACGATGCACAAACAAAATTTTTGCGTTTGGGCTTGCCTTGCGGCGCGCATACCGCGCCCCATCTGCAAGACCTGACTGCAAGCACCATTCAGCCTGGCACGGTGGCCATCATCATCAGCAGTGGCGGTAAATTGCCTGAACTGCTAGCGCTTCAAGAGAAGATTCAATCGCGCGGTGCAGCCCTCATTGCGGTGACCGCCAATCAATCGCCGCTGGCCCGCAAAGCCGATGTCGCGCTGGTGGCCGAGCACAACGAGAATGTATCTACGCATCTCCCCATGATCAGCCGGCTGCTGCACTTGTTGTTGATTGATATTTTGATTGTGGGTCTTGAAATGCGCTACGCACAGACCTCACAAAGTCAACCCCAAGCTTTGGAGGGGGCCGCAGAGAATTTGCCTCATTCTCGGGGCATCACCTTAGCTTCAGCGCTGAAACCGGCCATCTCCCACAGCGAGTGAACCATGCACTGCAGGGATAACCCTAATGTAATTTTTTTGAATTTATCTCCAAAAACAATGTAACTTTATTACAATTCTGACCCAACAAACTTTGATTTCAAGACTTTTGACGCTCACCCAGTTTGCGTCAGACCCCACCGAACAAGGAGTACTTGCTAAATGATGGACTACGCCAGCCGGCAACGAACGCCGCGCGAGCACGTGATTGGAATCACGGTTGTGGTGGTGTTGCACGGTCTGCTGTTTTGGGCCATCAACTCCGGACTTGCGCGCAAGTTCGTGAAGGTGATCAAGGGACCGGTTGAGGCCGTTCTTTTGGAAGAG
>JACCDW010713572.1_pt1 | contig 10437 bp, 9 predicted proteins | sample 7449781 | NCBI WGS metagenome assembly JACCDW01 (sample SAMN15323449, study PRJNA562643) | freshwater metagenome | isolation source: river surface water | place: USA:Blue River Watershed | collected 2017-08-18 | reverse complement strand
TCGGGACATCGCACGACTCGCTTGGGGAAAGCTGTCGATGATGGCATCGAATGGCTGCGAGCGTTTTACGAAAAATCCCTGCTGTGGAGTTTGAATCACCGCTGGACTGTGATCATTGGTTCATTAGCTTTCGTGGCCGTGTCTTTTTGGACCATTCGATTCCTGAACAAGGAAATGGTGCCGATGCAGGATCAGTCGATTTTTATTGCGCGAATGCAAACTCCTGTCGGCAGTTCTCTCGCGTACACGGACGAGCAACTGAAGAAACTTGAGGCCTGGTTCCTGGCTCGACCGGAAGTGGAAAGAGTCTATGCGGCCTTGGGCGGCTTCTCAGGCCAATCCAATGACTCGAACACGGCCATGATGTTCGTGACGATGAAAGATAAAAAAAATCGACCGGAAGATCCCAAGACTGGCGACGTGCTCTCCCAGCAAGATTTTATGAACTTTGCACGAGGAGAGTTCCGCAAACAGTTCAAAGACGTGAAAGTGTTCATGCAGGATCTTTCCATGCGTGGATTCGGTGGCGGACGCGGATTCCCGATCGAAGTTCGAGTGTCGGGTTCCGAGTGGTCCAAGCTCTCCGCTCAAAGTGAAAAGCTGATGGAAGAAATGAAAGCTTCCGGTTTGATGACGGATGTGGACTCCAATTACCTCTTGGGGATGCCGGAAATTCAAATCATTCCCGATCGAGTGCAAGCGGCTCTTCACGGCGTGAGCATCAATGCCATCGGCACCACTGTGAATGCTTTGATCGGTGGGGTGCGTGTGGGTCAGTATCCCAAAGGCGGACACCGCTACGACATTCGCTTGAAGATCGAGCGAGCGAAAGATCAAAAGTCGGAGATCCAAAATCTTTTGATTGGAAACGCGCGCTCCAATTTGATTCCCATCACCAAAGTCACCAATCAAGAAACCAAGTCGAGTTTGCAGTCGGTGACTCGAGTCGATCGTCAGCGGTCCATCACGGTCACTGCCAATTTGACTCCGGGAACTTCTCAGCAAGCGGCTCTGGATTTTATTTTCGCCAAGTCGAAGGATATCCTGGAGCCGACATACACGGTGGAACAGGTCGGAAGCTCTAAAACCTTCCGCGAGTCTTTCCAAAGTTTGATTTTCGCTCTGGTGCTCGGTTTCGTTGTGGCCTACATGGTGCTGGCAGCTCAGTTCAATTCGTACTTGGATCCCTTGGCAATTTTGATGGCATTGCCATTTAGCTTTAGCGGTGCTTTCTTTGCGCTCTTGGCGACCAATCAGTCGATCAATATTTATTCGATGATTGGAATTTTGCTCCTCATGGGAATTGCCAAAAAGAACTCGATTTTGTTGGTTGAATTCACCAATCAAGTTCGAGATCGCGGCGGAAATATCGGAGCTTTCAAAGCTCTGATGGAAGGTTGTCCCACTCGCCTGCGGCCCATTTTGATGACTTCCATTGCGACCATTGCCAGTGCGATTCCTTCGGCTGTGGCCACAGGAGCTGGCTCGGAAACTTTCAAGCCCATGGCTGTGACTTTGATTGGGGGAGTGTTTGTTTCGACTCTGCTGACTCTGTATGTGGTTCCCTGTGCCTATTTGCTGATGGATCGATTCCGTCGCCGCGATGAAAACCGCGAGCAGGTCCGCCAAGCCTTTGAAAATGTGGGCCAAGAGGCGATCGGCTAAGTGGCCAGTTCTGCCGAGTTGTTGGCCTTCGAATTGCTTTGGTTCCGGGTATGTGGAAAATCCGGAACCTGCAATGGTGGACGGGGGCGCTTCTATTCACTTTGGTGCTCTCAATTGTGCTTTTCGCTTTTGTAGCGAGAAAGCCGCTTTGTATTGATTCCAAGCTTGTCGAAAGAATGGACAGCGTTTCCAGGTCGGGCACAGCCACGGCCTTCCGCTGTGGCCTTCACCAACAAGTTCCCTATGATGAGACTTTGGCCAGCCAAATGCCCCAGTTGAATTCAAGACTAGGAAAACTGGAGCGCTATTTCGAGTTTATTGGGCCTCTCAAGTCACGAGTGCATTTCACTTTGGTTCGCAATGACAGCGAGACTTTTCGTATTGGATCCCGAGAGCTTTCAATTGGCGAAGCTTTCCTGCCAGCCCAAGGACAATTGGAGAAAGCTTTTCTCCGTCTGTGGTTCCGGCAAAAGGCTCATCCCGATTTGCTTCAATCTCGATTGATCGAAGAGAGCCTCACGGATCTTTTGTATTTCGGACTCAATGGCGAATTTGATCTGCAAGATTCCAAAACGCAGCTGGAGTTGTTTCAAGAGGTAGAGCCGCGCTGGCCTCGAGTGCTCAGTCGCTTTGGCGGTTATTGCCGCAGTCTCTGGAAGTCGAACGAGGACATGCGAATTTGCCAGGATCTCAAAACCTTCAAAGCCGATGATCTTCACAAATTAAGTCTTCGCCCTTTGATTTCTCATTCTTTGATGGCAGCCTATTCCGCACTGAGCACTCCCGAACAGCTTCAGTTTTTGCGTTCCTTTGCTACTCACTTGGATTCCTTGCCGTTTCAAAATAGCGATTTCGGACTGACGCCGCTCCGACTGTCGCAACAAAGTTACTTTCAATCCGTCTCGCAGTTAGAGAAATGGATTTTTTATTTTGATCAGATGGAATCAGTCGTTCCCCACTCGGCCAAATTTGCCAAGCTCTTTGAGTTGGAATTGAAGAAAAGAGGATTTGAGCGATCTCATCAGGACATCTTGTTGGACACTTTGGTGTTTGGCGAAGAGCTGACCGGATTGCAAAAGCAGAAAGTTCTTATTGAGTTGGCTGTTCAAAAAGATCAATTGATGGCTATTGAATCGAAGGGAATGCTGCAGTTTTCAGATCAAAGAGAAGCTTTGAATTCCAAGTGGCTCGGAAATGTGAAAGCCAGTCGGGGAATTTATCTTCATTGCGGTTCTCCTGATCTCAAAAAGATCAGCGAATTCTCGCAGCGAGTGGAAAAGCTAATGTACATTCAAGTCTGCAAAGAGCAAATCATTGCCTTGAAACCATATTTCGAGAAGGGCTCTATCCAGTTCGCCAAACAAAATCCTGGAATTCGCTTTGCTGAATTTCATCTGCCTTCGCTGATGATGGCGCTGGAAAAAATGCCGGGACAAAATCCGATTCTGTTTTTGGAGCAAAAGAAGAAAGAAAATCTCCGGCCGATCGGCTGGAGAGACCCTCAATACGACGAAAGCGCCAAGGCCTATCGAGCCGAGAGCGCTATCGAAATTGTCAATTGGTACCGATTATGATCGCGGCTTAGCCGTGATTGCGAGTTTCTTTGACCTGATTTTTCTCGTTCACGAAAACACAGACCGGCTTGTGATCTTTGGCTTCCTGGCTCGACATGGAGGCATAAGCAGCAATGATCACCAAATCGCCTTTGTGGACATGGCGAGCGGCCGCTCCATTGAGGCAGATTTCGCCTTCTTTCCCCAGAATCACATAAGTGTGAAAGCGAGCGCCGTTGTTGCAGTTGTAAATGTCAACTTGCTCAAACAACAGAAGGCCGGCTTCTTTGATCAGCTTTGGGCAAATTGAAATTGAGCCTTCGTAATTGAGATCGGCATCGGTGACGGTTGCACGATGAATTTTGCATTTCAACATAGTCAGATTCATATCCACCTCAAATTACGAATTCATTTTCAGGGCTATCAGCAGTCCCTGTAGCACAAGATCCGGTTGGGTCACATCAAAAATCTTTTCTCTCTCGAAAAGGGATGAAAAACCTCCAGTCCCGATCACGAAAGGTTTCTCGCCATCAAAGCATTCGTCAGAAATCCGCTTGGTGATTTCTCTCATGGTTCCCAGATGGCCAAAATAAAGACCGGATTGAATGCTTTCAACTGTGGAGCGCCCCAGAGCCTCTTGCGAAGAAATAATCTCGACGGATGGAAGTTTGGCTGTCTTGCTTTCCAGAGCTTCCATGCACAATCGCAGTCCAGCGACAATCGAGCCACCCAGATAATCTTTTTCTTTTGAAATCGCACAAAAAGTCGTGGCTGTTCCCAAGTCCACAATCACCAGATTCTGTTTTGGATACAAGTGAGTGGCGGCGATCGAGTTGGCGATGCGGTCAGCGCCCACTTCCAAGGGATTGCGATAATTGATTTTCAATCCCGTTTTGACTCCGGCCTGCAAAAGAAAAGGATTCAAGTTGAAATATTTTTTGCAAGCATTCTTCAGAGAATAAACGACATCGGGAACCACCGAGCACATGGCAATGTGAGAGACTTTGCCAGGATCCATGCCATTTTCCTTCAGAACTGAGCGGAGAAAAACTCCGATTTCGTCGGAAGAAGCTCCCGTCTTGGAGGTTTTGCGAAAGCGCAGTTTCAATTGATCCTTTTCATACACTCCGCCATAAATCTGGCTGTTTCCCACGTCCAGCGCCAAAATCATAAAAGCTCCTTCGTCAGATATTCGCTGAGATAAAATCCAAGTTCTTGTTTTCCGTTGAGGTCTTGCACTCGCTGATCGCGATGATGAACGTGAAATGTGTGCGAGATTCCGATTTCGGACATATCGTTTTGCACCACCAAATTGGCACCCGAATGACTGAAGAGTTTGTCGACGGCGGCTAAACGTTCCCGCTGACTTGCTCCCGCTGTCAGTTTGAAAGCAATCACTTGCAAGCTCGGATCGCCGGCCATTTCTCGCAAATGATCGACCAACTTGGGATTGCGTCTTAATTTCAAAGTCATTTCGTTTTCATCCGATGAGATTTTGTGTCCTGCAACTGCGACAGGAGAGTAATCACTGACAGCCGCCAAATGAATCACAGCTTTGTATTCTCGGTTGGACAACAAAGTTTTCAAAGTGCTCTGCAAATCCTGAAATGAAGTGAACTCGGCGCGATGGCACTGCGCCTGAGGTTGTCGCGCCGATGTCGAATGCACATAGGTCACATCAAATCCAAAATTGACCAGAATGTCAGCCAAGGCTGCGCCTGTGGCGCCCGTGGATTTGTTGGTCAGAACTCGCACGGGATCAATAGGCTCTTGAGTGCCACCAGAAGTGACCAGCACTTTGGCTTTGCGAGAAGCTGTTCTCTCGGGCTGAACGGCTGGCGCGAGTGAAGGGCTCTTCAAACGCGATTGCACTTCCTGCAGCAAAAGTTCAGGCTCCAACAATCGTCCCCAGCCGACTTCGCCACAGGCGAGGACGCCCGAAGCTGTTTCCAAAATTTCAATTCCCATGGATTTCAGTTTTTGAATGGAAGCTTGAGTGGCGGGATGCAAATACATCGCCGTGTTCATGGCAGGAGCGATCAGCCAGGGTTTTTTAAAGTCATGAGCTAAAAATTGAGTGGTCAGGAGATCATCTCCCACACCCGAAGCAATCTTGTTGATATAGTTGGCACTGGCTGGCGCAACCAAAATCAAATCTGCCCAACGAACCAAGTGAATGTGATCCATCACATTGCCGCTGCCATAGAGATCGCTGATCACAGGTCGGCCAGTCAGTCCTTCGATAGTGGCGTTACCGACAAATTGCAGAGCCGAGGAAGAGGCCACGACTTGCACTTCGTGTCCAGTTTGCACCAACTTTGAAAGGAGCTGACAAGCTTTGTAGCAGGCAATCGAGCCTGTCATTTGAAGCAGAATATTAGATTTCGACATTGTCAATCAACCTCACTTCTCCCACGCGGACAGCAACGAACCGGCGTTGGCCGAAATCCGTGACGTAATCCACTATCCAGTTCTGAGCTTCCAATGAAGCTCGGGCTTCGGCGGCGCTTGCGGCTGTCTTCAGTATTTTGTAGATGAGCGGAGCTTTTTCCCTTTCAGCCGGCGATAGGCGAACATTGCGGGAACTCATGGCCAAACCGTCCTTTTCACGTACGGTGGGCACGGGCACGATAGTGATCGGCAAAAAGAACGCGTCGACCATTCCACGGATCAAAGTCAGTTGCTGATAATCTTTTTCTCCAAAGTAAGCTCGCTCAGGGCGAACAATATTGAAAAGCTTCATCACGACACTGAGGACTCCGTCGAAATGTCCGGGACGATCTTTCCCGCAGAGTTCGTGACTGAAATTTGTTTCCACCACTTTGTAGCTGTATTGATCCGGGTACATGGAAGCAAATTCAGGAGCGAACACGACATCGACTTGGTTGTCAGTGGCAAGCTTCAAATCCGCTTCCCAAGTGATGGGATATTTCTCAAAGTCTTTCTTGTCGTTGAACTGAGTTTGATTCACGTAAATACTCAAAACGAGAATTTCATTTTCTTGTCGGGCTTTTTGCAAAAGAGTTTCATGACCTCGGTGCAAAGCCCCCATGGTTGGAACAAATCCAACTTTTTGAGTGGCAGGCACTGTCGCTCTCCACTGTCTGAACTCCTGAGGTGTGCGAATCACTTTGGTCATTCGTAGCTCTCCTTAGGGGAGGGGAATTTTTCTGTCATGACATCGCGATGGTAATGGCTGAAAGCTTCTTTGATGGCTTCAAAGCCATTGAAGTATGTGCGAAGGAATTTGGGACGAAACTCGGTGTTCATTCCCAGCATATCTTGAAGAACCAAAACCTGTCCGTCGCAGCCCACTCCAGCACCAATGCCAATGGTTGGGATTTTCAGTTCTTTGGTGATGCTCGTTGCCAATTCGGAAGGGACACACTCGAGCACCAGAGAAAAGCACCCAGCTTTTTCCAAAGCCAAAGCGTCTTCGAATATTTGATCGTGTTCTTTTTTCTCGCGGCCCTGAACTTTGAATCCGCCCAATTGGTTCACACTTTGCGGAGTCAATCCCAAATGACCCATCACTGGAGCGCCCGAGTCGACGCTGTGGCGGACGAGATCCAAATTTCCTCGAGCGCCTTCCAATTTCACGGCATTGGCTCCAGCCCGCATGATTTGCGCGATGGCTTCCATGTTGGAGTTCAGATCTTTTCGATAAGACATGAAGGGCAAATCGCCCACGATGAACTTATTGGAAGCGCCTCGAGCGACAGCCGAAGTGTGCCAAGCCATCATCTCGACGGTGGCATTCAATGTCGTTTCAAATCCATGCATCACCATGGCGCCACTGTCACCCACGAGCAAAACATCGATTTCCGATTGCGACAGAATTTTCGCAAAAGTGTAATCATAGCAAGTGATCATTGAAATTTTCGAAGCACTTGTTTTTCTCGAGGCAAAATCATGAATTTTCATTTGGCACCACCTTCGAAGCTGGCAGTCGCTTCAGGGAAATGGACTTCCGTGAAAGCCCGGTAGATTTTCTGATAGGGATCATGGGTGAGAGCTCGGTCGTTGGCGAGCACAGTCTTCAAATCTTTGCGAGCCAAGGGGCCGGTGAGTGCTTCACTGACATTGGACTGAAGGTTTTGAAAAATCCTCTGCCGGTAAGGTTCTTGAATTTCCGCCGGTAAACCTAAGGACTTCAAGCCCTCGGACATTTTCTGCCACAGCAGCGTTGTGAAGTTTCCACTCATCACACAAAGCGCATGATAGTAGGGCTTGTCTTCAGGGCGAATTGGATAGGAGGGGTTCGGCAGACCGGGAAGAATTTCTTCAAAGGGAATTTTCGAGGTCGTCACAAAAGGAATCTGAGGGTAAGTGCTCTCCGGATACATTTCGTTTGTGAAAGTCATCAAAGGATGGGCGCTGGCGACTCCTGCAATTTCCAAAGCTCCCGAAAAGTGAACGAAGGTTTTGTCTTTGAAATTTTGCAGATTTTCTTTGAAGAAGGATTCGATGGCCGAGTCGGGAAGGAGAATCAGCACATGGCTGGCTTTTTCCAAACACATTTCCAAACGAAGCCAAGGCTCGTGGCGATTCCACAAATCAAAGGACAATCCCAAAAGTTGGAAATAGTGAGAGAAATGACGGGCCGTTCGCCCGGAGCCGATGATCAAGTATTGAGCCATGGTACCTGTCCTTTCAGATCAAGTCCTGATGGCCGCCAATTTAATCCTTTTCAAAGTATTGTCAATGGCTTAAGGAATCCGCATGGGAAAACGAATTTACGTGATTTTGGTGGCTCTCTTGGCCTTTTGGTTTTTGTGGATTGTGGTTCAGTACGGCCGTCAGCCGTCCTCGGAAACCCGTGCACCCTTGGCGGCATTTCAAAATACAAGCGAAATGGCAGATGTCATCCTCCAGAATTTGGAGCCTGAAATTCGTGAAAATCCCATTCTGATTCTGGGAGTGGAAACAGACAGGCCGGAGCATTTTGAACTGTGGAAGGAATTTCTGAGTCGCAATCAAAAGCCTGGTCTTCAATATGATGTGCTGGTTTTGGATCAGAATGTGGAAACCGGTCTTTTTCCCGAAGCGGCTCGTGCTTCAGTGAAAGATGGATTCGAAGAATTTGCTCGCGGAGTGCAAACCACTATCGATCAGGGGAAGCGGATTGCCGTGATGGTTCCGACCGTTTATGCCGTGCAAATGATCGAGTCCAATTTCGTCAATAACTTGAAAACTCGAACGGGGATGAAGCCCTTGACGCTGGCACTTTCGGATTTGCCTCGCTCTCGTCCGGATGAGAAAAGTTTGCGACATCGCTGCAGTGTGGAAGGCGTGGATATGACGGGATTGGGACCCTTTGGTTGTGAAATCTTGCAGATCGCCCGCGACAATTATCGCGCGACCTTTTCTGCCGGGCAAAGAATTGCCTTGATCCGAGAACTCGGACCGCTCGATTTCATTATTTTGACGACAATTGAAAAATGAGAAACTCATTTTGAAGTTCTTGCGCTTTTGCAGAAAGCGTACTGAACTAATGAGTAGGCAAGGAGGCCCCATGAGAACCATCATGCTTTCTCTTCTTGTGTTTTGTGCGGGGATCGCACAAGCGCAGGTTTCAACGAATCGCAATTACAAGGACGTAACAGATTTCATTCAGAAACTGACGACTCAGTATCCAAAGACTGTCTCGGCCTTCACTCTCGGATACTCAGATGCGGGAGTGGCAATTCAGGGTTTGAAAATTGGCAATGGCTCTGTTCGCAATTTGGTGGTCGCCACTCACCATGGAAATGAATACGGATCGACCGAACTGGCTTTGGCCTTTGCCGAAGATTTGGCAAAAAACCCGAGTTCTGATCAGACAATGTTCGTGGTGCCAGTTCTGAATATTGATGGTTACAACAATCGCAATCGCTATGAGCGAATCAATGGACAGTATGTGGACTTGAATCGTGATTACCCGGGACCTTGCGGGACTGAGGGGCCTTTCCACTCTCGCTCGAGCAAAGCTTTGGCGGATTTCTTAGGGGCTCAGGGAATCGTGGCGGCGGCGACCATTCACACTTATTGGCCGGCGGCAGTTTATCCTTGGGGACTTTCAACTCACGATCTCGACACTCCTTACACGCCGATTTTCATGAAGATGGTTCAGACGGCCACCGAGTTTAGCAATTATCAGTTGGGAAATTCGGCTCAGTTGATTTATCCCGCCGATGGAACTTTCGAGGATTATGCTTTCTGGAAGCATGGAACTTGGTCGATCTTATTTGAGGTTGGCAAGTCCCACTATCCTGGAATTCAGGACTTGAAGTCGATTGTGGCTGGCAATGTTCCTGGTTTGCGCAAGATGTTCGACCAAGCTCCCAAAGCTCAGGCCGAAAACCATGCCTTCACTGGCTCCTGCGACTTCACCCTCCGCTCCCTCGACCTCCATATCGAGTAGTCAGGGGTGCCTCTGGGGTGCCTTTCTCTTTTTCCTTCACTCGTCGCGTTAAAATTGGATGAAATCGAAATAAAAAGGGGCTGAAACAGCCCCTTTTTTAATGCATGGCGAAAAGTTGTCTGCCACCTTTTAGAAGATTTCGTGGCTGAGGGGGCGGCGCGGGGCTCGGAAATAGGTCCGAGGTGAGAGATCGAAAAGGTCGGAAATCTTCGGCATGTAAACACAGGCAAAGCGGTCCACCTGGTGGGCAAAGTAGCTTTCCTCGTTCCCAGCTCGCATCAATTGTCCCCAGTGAGCATTGTACATTCCCTGCTGAACTTTGATGTGACCACTGATCTGAGCATCGATTTCCGAAATCTGTTTTTGCAAAAGATCGATCCGAGCGTCGTCAATCGGACCCATCTTCTCAATCCGACGGGTCATCAAGTCCGTCAGCTCCTCTTCCATCGGCTCTTTCTTGCGCATCAAAGTGTCGATTTCCAAGTTCACTTTTTCGGCTTTCTTGTTGGTCTCAACTTCCTTCTCCAGCTCCTCGATGACCATGGCTGTTCTCCAGCCGCAGTCTTTCTTCAAGCGAAGAATGTCGCCGTAAATATGATCCCCGATGTAGAGAATCTCATCGCCTTCCAGTCCCAAATCTTTGGTGAAAATCTCAGCGCAACCGCCCTGATAAATTCCAGGCACCAGTTTCTCCCAGTGATTCACCATCGTTCCATCCAAGTGATTCACTTTCAGGAATTTGAGGTTGTCATAGAAGAAACGAGGTTTCTGAGCCATCGTGATCACGATTTCAAACAAATCCATCCAAGACTTGTG
>JACCDW010551231.1_pt1 | contig 10438 bp, 8 predicted proteins | sample 7449781 | NCBI WGS metagenome assembly JACCDW01 (sample SAMN15323449, study PRJNA562643) | freshwater metagenome | isolation source: river surface water | place: USA:Blue River Watershed | collected 2017-08-18 | reverse complement strand
CGGATGGTGCCATTTGGGCTCTTCCACATCTTCTTTAGCTTGAACTCGGTAACGCGTGCCTCATCCGGAGTGATGGTCGCACACTTCACACCAACGCCGTGCTTTTTGATGGCGTGTGCTGCATCAATGGTTACCTGGTCGTCAGTTGCGTCACGGTTCTCGACCGATAGGTCGTAGTACTCAAGATCGACGTCTAGGAACGGAAGGATTAGGTGGTCCTTGATGTCCTGCCAAATGATGCGAGTCATCTCATCGCCGTCAAGCTCGACAACCTTGCCAATCACCTTAATTTTGCTCAATTTTTCTCCTGATAAACCTGCGCCACGTGCGCGAATTAGCCTTGTAAAGCCTAGCGGTTAGCATGGTGTCATGCGATTTACTTTGAAGCATCTCACCGCGGCAGTTCTAAGCCTTACGGCACTTGCCGGCTGCACCGCAAATCAAGCCTCGGATCGATTTGAAGATCAGGTTGGCGTGCAGCTGTTTTTATGGAATTTCAACTCAATTGCCCAAGAGTGTGAATACCTCGGGAATGTTGGAATTGACTGGGTTTTAGTGGCTCCCCCGCAGGAGCACATCCAAGGTGGCGAGTGGTGGGTTGGCTACCAACCGGTGAGCTACCAACTCGAATCGCAACTCGGAACTCAGAGCGAGTTTGAGGCCATGGTCAAAGACTGTGGTGAACAGGGCGTAGAGATCTATGTGGATGCGGTGATTAACCACATGACCGGCAGTAGCGAAGGACTCGGCACCGCCGGCACCGAATACGCCAAGTACGAATATGCAGACCTTTACAGCAAAGGTGATTTCCATGCCTGCGAAGAGACCATGGATGGTCAGATTGCCGACTGGGCAAACCTCACTCAGGTGCAGCAGTGTGAGCTGTTGAACCTTGCCGACTTGAAAACCGAAGCGGAAAGCGTTCAAGCCAAGATTGTTGATTATTTGCAATCGCTGGTCGACCTGGGAGTCACCGGTTTCCGCATCGATGCCGCAAAACACATCGCAGTTGCGGACCTTCAGGCCATCACATCAAAACTGCCGGCAGAGATTAACTACATCCAAGAGGTTATTCCCGGCACCCCGGGTGCCGAGCCAAGCGACTACCTAGGCGTTGGAGACATATTCGGTTTTGACCTCGCCTACCAGCTGGCATCAATCTTTGGCCAGCAGGTGGCATTCTTGCCAGACACTTCAACTGAATCCCCATGGATCACGCCATCAAGTCAAACGGTTGTGATGGTTTCTAACCACGACACCGAACGCAACGGCCAGACCCTGAACTACAGCCAACCCGCACAGTTTGAGGCGGCCACCGCCCTGATGCTGGCCCTCGACTACGGCCAGCCCATGCTCTACAGCTCATACGCCTTTGATAGCTTCGACTGGGCTCCTAAGGATGAGGGCGGCCGAACCTTGGATGCCAAATGTGCACAGTCCAGCCTGGTTTACCTCACTAACCATGAGGCCGGCACCTGGCTCTGCCAACACCGCATGAACTGGGTAAGCGGGATGATTGCATTCCGCGACGAAACCTCCGGAAAAGCGCTAACCAACCCGCAAACTACTGAGGCGGTGCTCAGTTTTGAGCGCGGCGATAAGGGCTTTTTTGCAGTCAACGTAACTGACTCAGACCTAAGCGGCATCGAGATCACAACCAACCTGGCCGATGGCACATACCGCGATCAGATCAGCGGTAAAGAGCTTGAGATCAGTGCTGGCAAACTCACTTTGGACCTCGCTGCGAACCAGGCAGTTGCGCTGATCAAGCGCTAAACCAAAGAGTCGCGCCAGGCCTTGTAGAGGGCTGCAAACTTGCCACCTGATGTAGCGAGCTGCTCGGGGCTGCCATCTTCAATGACCCGACCGTGCTCCATCACCAGCACTCGCTGAGCAATCGAGACGGTTGAGAGTCGGTGGGCGATAATCACTGCGGTTCGGTTGTGCAGCAGGGTCTTTAGGCCCTGCTGAACCAAGCGCTCGGATGGGATATCCAGCGAACTGGTCGCCTCATCCAAAATCAACACCGAGGGGTTTGCTAAGAACGCTCGGGCAAATGAAATCAGCTGGCGCTGACCCGATGAAACCCTGCCACCGCGCTTATTCACATCGGTCTGATAACCATCGGGGAGCGAAAGGATAAAGTCGTGAGCACCAACCGCTTTGGCCGCGGCAATCACCTCATCCATCGAGGCATCAGGACGACCAAGCTGAATGTTTTCAGCTACCGAACCGGAGAAGAGGTAAGCCTCCTGAGTGACCATGACCACCTCGTGGCGCAGGTCGGTGTTTGAGATGTATCTCAGGTCAACGCCATCGAGCTTTACCGAACCCGCTGTTGGGTCATAGAAACGTGAGATCAGTTTGGCAAGCGTTGACTTACCGGCGCCGGTGGTGCCGACCAGCGCAACGGTCTGTCCGGCAGGGATTGTCAGGCTAAATGGCTGCAACACCTGAGATCCAGTGGCATAGCTAAATTCAACATCTGTGAATGAAACCTCACCCTTGACGTCCTTGATGGCAACTGGGTTTTCAGGTTCTGGAACAGTTGGCTCCTCTTGCAGCACTCCGGAGATTTTCTCCAGAGCTGAGGCTGCCGACTGGTAGGAGTTGTAGAACATGGCAATCTCCTCCATCGGGTCAAAGAACCTTCTGGAATACAAGATTGCTGCGGTTAGAACACCGATACCCAAGGAGCCCTCGAGCACCCTGAAGCCGCCGAAGAGCAAAATCGCCGCAACGGTTACGTTGCCGATGAAGATAAGCCCTGGGTCGTAGATACCAAAGAGTTGAATCAGTCGTGCGTTGTGACCGCGATATTCTTCGACCAGGCCACCGAAGTGCTGCTCATTTGCCTTCTCCTTGCGGAATGCCTTCACCGCACGAATACCAGTCATGGTCTCTACGAAATACTGAATTAGCCGTGACGATGCGACTCGCTGCAGTCGGTAACCCTTGTTAGTGCCGAGCTGGAACCAGCGGGTCAGAATCGCCAGCGGCAAAAGCGCAATCAGCAAAATAAAGAAGCTCTGTGGATCCAATAGGAACAGCGCCCCTGCGGTGAAGAGCATGAACATTCCGCCCACAACCAATTCGCTCAAGCCACCAGAAAGCAGCTCGCCGATTGACTCGAGGTCAGAGGTTTGCCGGGCAATTACTCGTCCCGCGGTGTAGCGCTCGTGGAACTCAACCGAGAGTTTTTGAGTGTGAACAAAGACTCGGTTGCGAAGATCAAAGAGCATCGCCTGAGAAGCGCGAGCGGTGACCATCAGGAAGAAGTAGGTCAGGCTCGCGGTGAGAGCTGCCGCCGAAAGATAGATAAATACCGTCAGTCCAATTGGGGTGTAGTCCCCAACCATTGCCTTGGGGAGTGCGCTGTCGATACCAAAGGCGATGATTGCAGGGCCGGCAACCCTAAGTGCGGTTGAAATCACAACCAGGAAGATTGCGGCAATGACTCGGGCACGAATTGGCAGCAGCAATGAACCGAGCAACTCGCGCGAACGTGCCCTTACAAAGCGAGATTCTTCCTTCGTGAGGTCAGTTTTCTCCTCATCGTTGGTACCGTGCATGCTCATAGGTTCACCTCCCGAGCCTTTTCAGCCGCATCAAGTGAGCTGATCACGTAGCGGTAGTGGTCGGAGGTCTTGATTAGTTCTTGGTGGGTGCCGAAGGCAACAACCTTGCCTTCGTGCATCAGCGCTACCTTGTCGGCCAGCATCACCGTGGAGGGTCGGTGGGCAACAATCAAGGCTGTGGTGGTGGTCAGCACGTGGCGAAGGGCATCCTCAACCATGGCTTCGGTATCAACATCGAGTGCCGATAGCGGGTCATCCAACACCAGGATTCTCGGCTTGGCAGCCACCGCACGAGCAAGCGCCAAGCGCTGGCGCTGGCCTCCGGAGAGTGAAAGGCCTTCTTCACCAATCTTGGTGTCTAACCCCTGTGGCAGGTCATAAACAAACTGAGCCTGGGCTATCTCGAGCGCTTGCTTGAGGTCTTCCTCACTCTGGGTAGGGTTCCCAAGCAGCACGTTGTCGCGCACCGAAGATGAGAACAGTGTGGCATCTTCGAAAGCCATGGCGATCAGGGTGCGAAGATCGCCTCGGGTTAGATCCCTGATGTCGATGCCGTCAATTTCAACCGCTCCACCGGTCACCTCATAAAGCCTGGTAGCCAACGCCGTGAGGGTGGTTTTGCCGCAACCGGTTAGACCTATTAGAGCAACGGATTGACCCGGTTCAAGTCGAAGGTTGAGGTTAGAAATTAGATCTGGCTGACCAGCTGGCGTGTCTGGGTAGCGGAAGCTGACATTCTTGAACTCAAGGACTCCCTTGGGGTGCGAGATGGTCTTAGGCGCTACCGGGTCGGCAATCAAATCCGGTTCATCAATCACTTCAAAAAAGCGAGTTACAGCCGACTTGGCCTCTAGCGTCATGCCCAAGAGAAAGCCCAATGATTCGGTTGGCCATCGCAAAACCATTGCGGTGGCGACAAATGCCACCAGGGTGCCCACCGTAATCTGGCCATCCACCACCAGCAGCATTCCAGCCAAAAGTGAGAGACCGAGAGCTAGTTCCGGTAGCAAGATCAGGTACAACCAGATATTTGCGACCGCCTTGGCCTTGCGAATTTCGGTGCCGAGCAGTTGCTTAGCATCCGAAGAAAATTGTTCGGCTGCAAAGCCGCCACGGCCAAAGGCTTTCAGCACTCGAACTCCGTGAACCGCCTGCTCCACTCGAGTTGCGAGATCGCCGGATTGGTCCTGAGATAGCCTTGCCACCTCGCCGAAGGTCTTTTCGAACCTGAATCCGATAACAACAATCGGCACCGATGCCACTAGGAAGATCAACCCCAACCAGAAATTGAAGCTAAACAGAATGATCATTCCCACAATCAGCGTCAGCAGATTGGCGACCAGCAGCACCAGTCCAAAACTTAGCCAGCGCCTTGTAAGGCTGAGGTCTCGCACTGCTCTGGAGAGCAGCTGTCCGGAAGGCCAGCGATCGTGGAAGGCAACCGGCAGATCTTGCAGCTTGGCGTAGAGCACATTGCGCATATCGGCCTCAACGTAAGTGCCTGGGGTTAGCACCAGCCAGCGCCTGAGCAACACAAAGAGCGCTTCTGCGATACCCATCGCCAAAATCAGAGCCACGGCTGGAATTAGTGCATCAATTCCGCCGGAAACCAGGGAGTTGACGAGATTCTGCAAAAACTGCGGGATTGCCAAGGCGAACATGTGGGCACCGATTGCAGCCAGCATGCCTAGGAAGATTCTGGGTAGGGCGCGCTTGGCAAATGGCACCAGCCGCCACAGGGTTTTGAACGTACTTAGTTCGGTTTGCATTTGTCTCTTCCGCCGCCTTCAGGGCAGCCCTTCAGGATAGCAGTAACAAAAATCAACAAAGGCTTAGTCCCAGCAAACTCGGCTTACTCTGCTACCAACCAAAACCAAGGAGAGCTATGTCAGTAACCGACGAGTACCTAAAAAACAATGAGGCTTACGCCAGCCAGTTCAGCGGTCCACTGCCGCTGCCACCTGCAAAACACGTTGCAGTGCTGGCCTGCATGGACGCTCGAATCAATGTCTACGCAGCGCTGGGAATCCAGGAGGGTGAATCTCACGTCATCAGAAATGCCGGTGGCGTAGTCACCGAGGATGAAATCAGATCACTTGCCATCTCACAGCGACTTTTGGGCACCAAGGAAATCATCTTGATTCACCACACCGACTGCGGCATGCTCACCTTCACCGACGACGGTTTCAAGGAGAGCATTCGTGCCGAGGTTGGAATCAAGCCAGCATGGGCCGCCGAGGCATTTAGTGACCTGGATGCAGATGTGCGCCAGTCAATCAGTCGCATCAAGCAGAGCCCGTTCATCCCTCACAAGGACTCGATCCGTGGTTTCGTCTTCGACGTCGCCACCGGTCGCCTGCGCGAGGTAGTCGCCAACTAGTGGTAGAAGTGGCGCTCCGCGGTGAAGTACATCGTGATTCCGGCAGCCTTGGCTGCAGCAATTACCTCTTCATCGCGGACGCTACCGCCAGGCTGAACCACTGCCTTCACGCCAGCGTCAATTAGAACCTGTAGGCCATCGGCAAATGGGAAGAATGCGTCCGATGCCGCCACCGAGCCAATCACTCGATCCCCTGCCCTGGCAACCGCAAGTCGGCAGGAATCCAAGCGATTTACCTGCCCCATGCCAATCCCGACCGCAGCCAAATCTTTGGCCAGCAAAATCGCATTTGACTTCACCGCACGCGATGCCCGCCAAGCAAACTCGAGATCTGCCAAAAGCTCCGGACCTGCTGGGTCGCCGGTAACCAATTGCCACTTTGAAACATCGAGATTCTCAAAGCCATCGGAATCTTGAATCAGGGCTCCCCCCGAGACCTGACGAATTTCCCGAGTTGGTCGCTGATAGCCGGCACTAAGTTCGAGAATGCGCAGGTTCTTCTTTTTGCTCAATACCTCGAGGGCCTCCGGTTCGAAGCCGGGAGCGGCAATCACCTCGGTGAAAATCTCCGCAACCTGCAGGGCCATCTTTTTGGTTACCACTGAATTGGCGGCAATCACACCGCCAAATGCTGAAACCGGGTCGGTCTGATGAGCACGCAGATGCGCCGAGGCGATGGCATCGTCGCTGCCATTCAGCGCGACCGCAATCCCGCAGGGGTTGGCGTGCTTGATGATTGCAACCGCGGGCTGATCAAAGTCAAAGGCAGCACGAAGCGCTGCATCAACGTCAACGTAGTTGTTGTATGACATCTCTTTGCCACCGAGCAGCTTGGCCTGAGCAACACCGCTTACTGCACCAACCGCCGAATACAACGCTGCGCCCTGGTGGGAGTTCTCTCCGTAGCGAAGCACGTTCTGAAGCTCAAAATTCAGACTCACGTGGCTAGAAAATTCAGCAGAAGTTTCCTGGCCCAGCTCCCCAAGCATCCAGCTGGCTACTGCGCTGTCATAGCTTGCGGTGTGACTAAAAGCTGCCTGCGCCAACTCTCTACGTAGCGCAAGCGAGGTGCCACCTTGGGCATTGGCTTCCAGAACCCTCGAGTAATTGGCCGGGTTCACCACAATTGCGACGTTGGCATGGTTTTTAGCTGCTGCTCGAACCATGGCCGGTCCACCGATATCGATCTGCTCGACGGCAGCATCTCCGGTAGCACCGGCTGCAACGGTCTGCACGAATGGATAGAGGTTCACGACCACCAGCTCAAATGGCTCGATGTCTAGCTTCTCCAGCTCCTGAACATGCTCATCAAGGCGCAGATCGGCAAGAATGCCACCGTGAATCTTTGGGTGCAGGGTCTTCACTCGACCATCGAGCGACTCAGGGAAACCTGTTACCTCAGACACTTCTTGAACTGCAATTCCAGCATCCGCAATTTGCTTGGCGGTTGATCCGGTAGATACCAGCCGCACGCCCTGCTCACTCAGCCCTTTGGCTAGCTCGAGCAAACCGGTCTTATCAGATACCGAGATCAGAGCCCTGCGAATTTTTACCTGGTCGCGCTGCTTATAGTTGCGAGCTGGAAGGTTTGCGGCCATCAGTTTGCCCTTTCAGAAAGAATGAGTTTGCCCTCGGCAATCTCCGCCACCACATCAACAATCAGTGCTCGCTCGATGGTCTTGATCTGCTCATGCAAATCGGCCTCGGAAATACCCGCGGCGATCGCGACCTCACGCTGTGCCAAAACCGGACCGGTGTCAACACCGGCATCCACGATGTGCACAGTCGCTCCGGTGGTGGACACCCCGGCTGCAAGCGCATCGCGCACGGCGTGCGCGCCGGGGAAGGCCGGAAGAAGCGATGGGTGGAGGTTGATGAGGTTTGGGCTTAGCTCAGATACGAAGCTCTCCGGCAGCACCTTCATAAAACCTGCCAAAACCACCAGGTCCGGGTTGTGATACTTCACGTTTTGCAAAAGCATCTCAGACCACTTATCGCGTGAGGGAAAAAGCCCCGGCTCAACCACGAAGGTTGGAACCCCAAATTGCTCGGCATGAGCCAGCCCATCGGCTGCCTGGTCAGCGCCAACCGCAACAATCTTGGCTGGGAACAGCGGATTGTCGCAGGCTTCCAACAGGGCCCTTAGGTTCGACCCAGAACCCGAAATCAAAACCACAATCGAAAGCACTTTCCCTACTTCCCGCGCTCTTGCTGATCGCTGTATGGCTTTATGACTACCAACCCGGCGATAAAACTTGGAATCAAAACTTCGAGAAATAGCACTGCCGCGAATGCCAAGGCATTGATTCCAACCTCACTGAATCGGCCCGGGCCAAAACTACCCGAAGACAAAAGCGCGAGCACAAATGCCGCCAGTGCTGCAATCAGGGCAGCCATGAATGCGAATGAGGCTGCGGCCGAAAACCGGGTGGCATATTCCCAGCGCATCTGATCGGTGTAGCGCCGAGCCAGCAGGGTGCCAACAAATGCCACCGCAATCGGGATTAGCGCAAACAAGATCGCTCGATCAAAACCACCGGTTGGGATCGCAACGAATACCGGTAGTGCTGGCATCGGACCGAGCTGGGTGCCCAGGGCCGAAACCGAAGAGCCGATGCCGATCGAAAAACCAGGTCCGGCAATCCAGCTCATGCCGTAGATAATCAGGTTCGGCAAAATGGCCAGCTGCGCGATGGTCAGCATCACGCCACCTAGCACACTGACTCGCATTGCCTCGTAAAGGCCAACCACCTGAATCCAGCCAAAACCAAGCGCCAATGCAATCATCGCGCTGGAGACCAGCAACAAAGCCGCTACCACCGCTAGTCCGACGCGTGAGGCGGGCGATAGCACCGATGCCAGTGCCCAGTGCAGCTTGGCAAAGAGTGCCTTACCTTGGTTTCGAACCCAAATGCGCTCTTTTGCCTCCGGAGGGTTGGCACCCTCGAACAGTTCATACCTTGGGCCTAGCACCGAAGCCAAAAACATCACGCCACCGAAGAAAAAAGCTGGGGCAATTAGCGGTGCCCACTCTGCCACCACGACAGCTTCGTTGGCACTGAGCATTGAGACTGCGAGCCCAATTCCACCAAAGGCAACCGAACCACCGACCCAAGCCGGCCAGATCGAGCCTGCAGCCGAAAGTCGGTGACCGATGCGAATGATCAACACCGCCATCAGTGCGGTCAGGCCAAGCGGCAGGGTTGACATGGTGAATGCAGGAACCTCAAGACCAATAATTTCACCGGCTTGAAATTGCAGTGGAACGCCGCAGGCGAGCAAGAATGCGTAACCAGCAACCCGGAATGCGACCATCCAGTCAAAGGAACCATCGCCCTCTAAAAACCAGGCAAGAGTAAGCGGGGCTATCACTAAGCCAATGGTGATGGCCGCAATAATCAGCGCCTGCAGCGCTGAGATTGCGAAGCTAAGCCCCCGATTCACCTTTAGAGCTTGGCGATGATTTCGCGCATAAGAGCCGCGGTCTCAGAAGGAGTCTTACCAACCTTCACGCCTACTGCTTCGAATGCTTCCTTCTTGGCCTGTGCGGTTCCGGCAGAACCGGAAACGATTGCGCCAGCGTGACCCATGGTCTTGCCCTCAGGAGCGGTGAAGCCTGCAACGTATGCAACCACTGGCTTGGTGACGTGCTTGGAGATGTAGTCGGCTGCCTTCTCTTCGGAGTCGCCACCGATCTCACCAATCAGCACGATGGCCTTGGTCTCAGGGTCATTCTGGAAAGCTTCCAGCGCATCGATGTGAGTGGTTCCAATAACTGGGTCTCCACCGATACCGATAGCGGTTGAAAAGCCGATGTCGCGAAGTTCAAACATCATCTGGTAGGTCAGGGTTCCAGACTTTGAAACCAAGCCGATTGGGCCCCTGCCCGAGATGTTCCAAGGAGTAATACCCGCGTTGGACTGCTCTGGCGAGATGATACCTGGGCAGTTAGGACCGATTAGACGGGTCTTCTTGCCCTTCTCAACGTTGTATGCCCAAGCCTCAGCGCTGTCGTGCACTGGAATACCCTCGGTGATTGCAACTGCAAGCTCAATTTCAGCGTCAATTGCCTCGATGATGGCTGCCTTGGCAAAGGCGGGAGGAACGAAGATAACCGAAACGTTCGCGCCGGTGGCAGCCATGGCTTCCTTCACGGTTCCGAATACTGGAAGTGACTTGCCAGCAACGTCAACGCTCTCGCCGGCCTTGCGTGGGTTCACGCCACCGACGATGTTCGATCCACCTGCCAGCATGCGGGTGGTGTGCTTCATGCCCTCGGCACCGGTCATGCCCTGGACGATGATCTTTGAGTTTTTGTCTAGGTAAATTGCCATTTCTAAAGCCTTACTTGTTAGCCAACTGAGCGGCCTTGTCGGCTCCGCCATCCATGGTGTCCGCTAGCGAGACCAGCGGGTGGTTGAACTCGGAGAGAATGCGACGACCCTCTTCAACGTTGTTGCCATCTAGTCGAACCACCAGT
>JACCDW010516883.1_pt1 | contig 10439 bp, 9 predicted proteins | sample 7449781 | NCBI WGS metagenome assembly JACCDW01 (sample SAMN15323449, study PRJNA562643) | freshwater metagenome | isolation source: river surface water | place: USA:Blue River Watershed | collected 2017-08-18 | reverse complement strand
TACAGGAGTTTTTTCTCCAACAACCTTTACAGTTTTCAGATCATCAATACGAGCACGGCAAAGAGGACACGCAGCTACCCGTTTTAACGATTCACACAAGCACGGAAAGCAAAACAATTGTTGGCAGCACGGAACTACACTTGGATTACTAACGTCGCAATAACAGATTGGACATGTCTGTTCCTTAGCCTTGTTTAAACGATCCTGTATTGTTTCTATACGACTTTCAATACTTGCTATTTTAGTTTCACATGCTTCTAACGCCTTTGTTTTGATCTGTTCGCTACTGTATTCAAGGCCTTTCTTATATTCATACGTTCGTCGTGCGTTATCCAATTCAGTTTGAAGCGTCTTTGTAAACGCCTCGGTAATTTCACTTTCACTATACGCACTCATACCAATGCTTTCTAAAGCACCGTGTATGTCTCCCGCATTCAAACGTTCCAACATTTGCGGACTAATAAACCTGTCCAATACACGAATATTTGCTGGTGTAGCGCATACAATATTACGATGTGTAACCTGCGGGCTAGAAAAACTTGATTTAATATACTCTTCAGACGAATGAAGTATTAATCGCACGGACTGACTCATAGCTGCATTAATGTAAATGCCGTTCCCAATATTACCACACATACGTCGCACAATATTGTGGTGACGACACCCAGCTATAGTCAGGAAATTACTTCCTGTATGAAGTTGCTTTACACGTTGTATAACATGTTCAGGTGTTTCGGGCAAAGGCATATAATTTGTAATCATATTGAAATAGGATCCATTCGTAAATACCATATTTAACCAACTTGCTGATATAAACCAATAAAACTGCGCATGCAGATCATTAAAGTCAGTAGAAATTGCAATACTATCGGCTTCATCTATGAAAATACGACTCCATAACAGTGTATGAATAGGGTGTGAATTCCGAAATGTAGACCACATTGTGGAACTCACAAAAATAGCATCATACGATTCAATACGTTCAAGCAATGTAATATCACTGGCGTCATTCCGCTTTTTCAAAAAAAGCGCTTTCAGGGAAGTATCTTTGGTTACATATCCTTCCCATTGCCCCATTAAGGCATGCGGTACTAGAAAAAGTGCTGTCCTTATCGGTCGTAATGTTGTACCAAATGTTGTTGTTAGCTGTGAACGAGTGCGTAGCAAACCTACATCACGACCATCTCCTAATACTTGAGAACGAACAACATACTCTGTGTACATATCCGGCGGCGGCGGCGCCTTCACTAATGACAATGCTGTTAGTGACTTGCCAGATCCAACACGATCTCCTAAAATTCCGTAACTTGTAAACAGTTTCCCGCCATTACTTTCTCCAGGAACTGGATCAACATCTATGCCATTTAATTTTCCACGTTCTAATGCCAGAGCAGCCGCATAGATTGTTTGTTGATGGTTTAATAATGGCGTTGAAATCCATGACGGTGTATTTTCCTTAGGATGACTATCCGTGCATTCCTGTCCGTATAGCGCCTCAAAAAAAGACCATAATCGTCGCCGCGAAATAATGCTCATATTCTACTACTAGGCTGTTGATCGTATATTTAGACCATCCGACAGCCGCGTGGCATCTAAATCTTTAACCGCGTTTACACAGTAAATATGTGGCCCGAGACACTTGTAAAAAACCCGGCAAAGCCCCCAGTGAGCATTATTACGCCAACCTACAATCGGCGCAAATTCTTACCATGGTTAATTGAATGTATTAAGGCACAAGATTACCCAAAAGAACGCATGGAATGGCTAATCTATGATGACGGTTCCGATCCTGTTCTTGATCTCTTAACTCCCTACATGACTGCTATGAATATCCGCTATTTTCGTTCAGATACAAAACTAAATATTGGCGCAAAACGCAATCATCTTCACAAGGAGGCACGCGGTGATATACTAGTTGTCATGGATGACGACGATTACTATCCACCTAATCGTGTTAGTCATGCTGTATATACGATTATGAGCAAGAAAGTAGATATTGTTGGTAGTACTATGAATCATTTGTTTTTTACGGATGATAAAAGCATTTGGCAAGTTGGGCCTTACAATTCAAAACATGCTACATTTGGAACAATGGCATTTACAAAGAATTATGCACGAACACATAGTTGCGATGAATCTCGTGTGAATGCTGAAGAGATTGAATTTACAAATAAATATACGGAAAACCTTGCTCAACTAGATCCACAAAAAGTTATGCTTGTCATGTGCCATACAGAAAACACATTTAGTAAAAACAAGTTGCGTGAAGATAGCAACCCACTTATCAAAAAAACATCGTATAAGCTGCGTGATTTTATTAAGCCAGCCGGAATGCGCGAATTTTATAGCAACGCCTAATAAGAATGAATAATATCTTTGGCATGCCCGGTGAATATTTACGGGAAGCACAGAGTAGAACAGCAAGTTTATTTAGTGGAACTGGCATAGGCAATATACTATTGTATATAATAGCTGCTGCTATTGTTGTTTTAGTTATATTAATGTTATCTGGTGTTCAAGTCAATATATCTTCCTTTGACCCGCGGCCACGCAAATTAGTAGTAGCTTCACAATCATATAAATACTGGTCTCCTAGTGGGCAATACACAAATTTTATTGTGGATTCTGATGCTCCTACAGATTTCACTGATTCATCGTATTCATTGATGATGGAGATTAAGTTGCTGAATAGCCGTAATTATGGTTCCACAGAGGGGCCGTATCGCCATATTTTCCATCGCGGGTCCGATGAACTTCAGAAAAGCACAGTAGGCGGAGCTATACTGAATGCTTGCAGCGGCAGCGGCAGCACAGCAGGGTTACCCAAGTTTGGTCTACCAAAACGCTTAAACCCCGGCATATTTTTAGATCCAAATACAAACGATATACTTGTGTTTGTAGATACACTTATTGGCAATGAAACAAGTCGCGAGTCTGTGCGTATTCAAGATTTGCCTCTGGATACACCGTTCCGACTTGGCGTTGTGCTAAATGGCCGTGTACTTGAAGTATATTTGAACTGTAAACTAGAAGTCACAAAAGTATTGACCGGTGTTCCTAAGATTGTTGAAAATGTGTATTATGGATTAGTAGGTAGCGCGGCAGCAGCAGCTATGGTACAAAACTTGTCAGTTTGGAAGTCATCGTTAGTGGCAGACGATATGCGCACATTATGCCCAGCACTTCCAACATTCCTGGTAGATCGCCCAATCTGTAATGGGGCTGAAGCTGTAACTCCTACAGCACAGAATGTAATACAATCCACAAATATTAATTTGCCTAGTAATTTAGGATTCGGCAAAGCATTACAAAAGTGCGCGCAATAAATAAGAGAGTATGGATAACTTTTACAGTATTTTAGGCACAGCCGAAAACACTGTACGATCAACAACTGGCGTAGAACCACCGCTGTTTTACTTTTTTGTAGTATGCATTATCATTTTGCTGGCATTTGGAGCTTACATGTGGTTGAAGCCAAAAGCAGACCAAGTGACTGTCATGGGGCCATATATATTGGAAGGAACAAGCCTTGTAGCGAAACCAAACAGTATTGAAACTGTTATGACGCAGGCTCAGATTGTAAGTTCTTTAGGAAACAATTTTAGCTTAAGTTTTTTCGTGTATATGGATGATGTAAACCGCGAGCGTATTCCTATTGCAGGGCCTAAAGGCGATTTCCGCTTCAAGCCATTTTTGTACATACTGGGTGTTGGTGATGTGGTGTTGGACCCAATTCATCAAGTTGCTCGTGTTCGCCTTCGTCCGTTAACAAAGAGCGCACTTGTAAACCCCGAAGTTATGACTACAATTGATGTGGAGAACTTTATGATAGCCCGTTGGAATCAACTTACAATCACTGTTGAAGGACGTACGGTAGATGTGTACATGAATGGAGCGTTAGTTACATCAACATTACTTGAAAATCTCCCGATATTAAACCCTGTGGGCGTGCTGCTAGAAACCTCTCCGGATTTTTCAGGGCAAGCGGGTCTTATTCAGGCGTGGCCGTATCGTCTTAGTGAAGAACAGGTGATGAAAAATTACAAACGAAACACAAATGTTCGTGGCAAACCATACATTCCTGATATTAAACCTTCATTCCGTAATTTATTTGATACTATGGGTAAGCATTTTTGCGATTTAGGGTTGTGCGGATTCCGGATTAGCACAGGGCCATTAGACTATGTAGACTACCAATTTGCCTAACTGAAAATGAATACCTACGGTAGAAGATATGGAATCCATTCGTAACTTTGCAGGTCAAAACCGCGGAGGAATCATTAACGTGGTCTACGTATTCGTTTTCCTTGTAGCATTGTACTATATCTACAAATTTCTGATTGCTGGATCAGAACTTGAAGCGAACCTGTTAGACTTTGAGATAGATGGAAACTCACCACAGGGGTTCTTACTACCAGCAAATCGCCCCGAAGTGCGCGTTAAGCAAGGCGGTGAATACACACTCAGCTTCTGGATGTACATTACAAGCTGGGACTACCGCTCTGGCTTGGCCAAGAGCGTGCTGCAGATTGTAGACAATAAGAACGCATCTGATTATGCGTTACTCACTACAATCCTGTACCCCAATGAGCCTAAACTGATGGTGCGCGTTCATACAGAGGGCGCTAAAGCCGGCGGTGTTGACTATACAAAGCGTACCAATTTTGATCAACTGTTGGGTGGACAGCAGGGTTCTTCTATGTTCATGCCCAGTATGGCAATGCCAATGTGCGATATTCAGGATATTGACCTGCAGCGTTGGATTAATATTACAATCAGCGTTAACGGTCGTATTGTTGATGTATACTATGATGGCAAGCTGAACCGTTCTTGTGTACTTCCCGATATACCATCTGCGCCCTCAACTGGTCTTCAGTCAGTGATTATTGGACAGAAGGGTGGTTTTGGTGGTAAGATCAGTGGTATTCAGTTCTTCGCATATCCTTTGACCCCGGACCGTATTTACTCCATCTATCAGGCTGGTCCTCGTGGAGCTGCTGGCTTCCTGGGATACATACAGGAGAAACTTGGTCTTAAACTGACCTACTCCGGTGCTGGTGGCCAACAAAAGGCATTTGTGCTGTAAATACTTAGACGGGGCTGTTTTTACTACTAATATGCGCTAGACTATCCGATACTCCATTTCATTTTACGAAATAGGGTATCGCTCCATTGGTAACTGTTCATGGGTCTATATGATTTATCGGTCTTCCATAATTGCCGATCAAATAAATTGCTATACTGAATAGAGAGTATGGAATACGTTGGTATGATTAAGGACTATGTAATTGGGCCTGGTCTTATACCTCAGCTATTACTGACTGTTGTAGCGATTTTAGCATTGTATGCGATCATCACTATTGCTGAGTCAGTTGTGAACACCTTCAAGGCGTTTGATCGGCAGTCAACTGTGCTATTTCAGGATACAACAACAAGTAGGCAACTAATTCACCAGTCTGCCGAAGCAGACAACTTAATCTATAACAGCGAAAATGAAGTAAATGGTATGGAGTTCAGTTACTCTATGTACTTGTTGATTAGCCCAGAAACATTTGAAGAGACTGTGTCGGCAGGTAGCTGTGGCGGAAAGAAGCAGCAGCAGACAACATTCTTAAAGCAGATTTTCCACAAGGGCAGCAAGGATGGATTCCCACTGTTGGCACCTGGCCTGTTTGTGCATGGCAATAAGAATACACTACGTCTGTACATGAACAGTACCACCAAATGGGATAACTACGTGGAGATTCCCAATATTCCTATTGGAAAATGGTTCCACCTTGTGATTACAATGAAGGGTAAATATCTGGATGTTTATGTGAATGGAAACGTAACTGTGCGTCATGAATTTGCAACTGTGCCAAAACTGAACTACGGTCACGTCTATGTGCTGTATCCTATGAAGTTCCCGAAGAATACAAATGATATGAATGTAAAGACCAATTTCCGCGTTGATAATGCCGCAAAGGGCATGGTCAGTCGTCTGAAATATTACTCGTATGCTCTGAACTACTCACAGATTGATGGCCTGTATCGTGAAGGGCCTAGTAAAAAGATCGTTAGCAATACATATGAGGAGAAACCTCCCTATTTCCACGATAGCTGGTGGGTGACAAAATATTAAACTTTGTCCGATATAAAGTATGATTGATATTAAAAAAGTCACATTGACTTTCCTAGTATTAAGTGTAACGAGTTTTGTAGTCACATGGTATTTTGCTATATACCTGCATTTGGACTATTATCATTTGATGGGTGTTTTTACAGTACTCATATTTTTAAATAATTTACTAATTAATTACCTGTTTCCCCTACAGAAACTCAAAGAGTTAATTGATTCATTAAGCTTCCTGCGCATTTTTGGATATGTTTTCTATGGTACTAGCGCGGCATTTGTGAACATTATGACCCTTGTATCACGATTTGGATGGGCGAATGCTCTAGCATTATCTTTCATACCTGGTATACTTGCGAATGTAGTCTCTGGACTCGTGTTGCGTCGTGAATTGAAAGTAGTACTTGGTGATTTTGAACTAATTTAGGCGTTGGTCTAAAATGTACAATGGTCTTAACACTAAAATGACAAAATGCGTGGGTGTAACTATGTTTTTTGATTTGAAACCGTTGGCTGATAGCAACACAGCTGTGCGTCCTAGTGAATTTTATGAAAAAAACTGTCGTGCGACTCTTTCTATCAAATCGCCTCTTGTCTTATTTTGTGATAAAACTACACGTGCATGGATTCAACCACTTCGTTCTCAACTTTCTGACAATCCTACATATTATGTTGAAAAGCCTATTCAAGAGTACGATTTTTACGCACTAAATTATCCTATTATTTGTAAGAACCGTTCTGAGAAACCAGCATATAACGACCCTTCTAATCGCAATACGCCAAGCTATTTCTTAACATGCATGTTCAAGGTGATTGCTTTGAAGCTGGCATCCGAAATTGTGTCTGATGCCAGCCATTTTGCCTGGATAGATTTTGGATGTGGACATGTTGTATGGGAGGCCGAATCTCGCCTTCAAGCGCTACTTGACAATCCGCGGCCAAAAGTTGCTATGACCTATATTCATTACAGATCCAGTGATACTATACGCGATGTATCACGCTGTCTTTGGTCTCAGGGGATATGTTCATTGGCTGGCACCGTGTATACTGTAGAGAAATCATATATGTACATATTTTATTCTGCGTGTATGTCTGTCTTTTATGAGCAACTGTATTTGACCGTTGGTCATAACGATGAACAGGTGTATATGTATGTATTTGATAGACATCCTGAACTTTTTACACTTGTATACGGCGATTACTATTCTGTAATATCAAATTATCACGGACCGGTTCGTGATTATCATACTATCAAATACTGTTTTATAAACAATGCTATGGCGGCAGGGCGACGCGATTACGCATCTGATTGTGCACGGGCATTGCTGAACTCTTGCGAAACTGGCAAGCTTAGTTTGAGTGCGGATGAAACAGCGTATTTGCTATCACTGATCTAAACCAGTGTGTTTTAGACAGAAGAACATTTGATTTGTCGACTAGACTAGCATATGATTGTGGATAAGTTGGTTCACAATCAAGAAGCCTGGGTTGAAACCCAAGGCTTTCCCAACTATGTGCGTTTATAATATAAATACACATATTAGAAAATGGCATTTATTCAACAGTGGCTAAAAATGGCACAAAAACCACAAAAAGCCCCTTTTATAGAATCTATATTAGATACTCCGGTTGATCCTTTGACAAGTGATAAATCTTATAATGACATGTATAACCCAAGAACGCCCTATATGTCAAACAAATATACTATAACAGATCTGTATAAGGGCAGATCAGCTGAGATTGACGCAATGAACAACACGCAAAGGAATGCGTTTTTATTTCAAAATGATCCATACACACTTTACAATGCTTCTACATTTTCAACTGCCCCCGATGGTGTATATTTGTGGGTATTTAGCACAGAACATGGGTTCTATGCCTTGCGTGCCTACTCAAAAGCGGAAATTGGAACAAAACATTTAGCTATTACTAAGCGTGTGCGAAAATTAATTGGCAAAGACATATTTAGTTTCAAATATGCTGGTGAACTACTAAAAGAAGGAAAATCTATACAAATAAACCTTTTTTCTGGCACCTTTATGGCCTTTTACATTAATAATTTATTAGAGCGGTATACTATTACATTGGAAGAATTAAATAAAATAATCTTGGAAAGAGCAAAAGCTGCTTTACAGGATGTAATGCCAGAATTTAAGGTAGAAATTTCGCCAACACCTATGAATACTTTTATTGCCAACAATATATCTGATTCAGAACGGAATAGGCTTTTGGAACGTGGATATACTGTAACAGAACGTAGTGCTGGCGGTAAACGAAGTACTAAGCGTCGTCGCATACGCTCCCGTAAGCTACGTCACTGATTATTTAGCAAATTTCAGACCACCCATACCACTTGTAATCTCTAAGAAATTGACAGTTTCTACAAATACATATAAATCATAAGTATAGTTTGCGAGTGTTGGTATTGGTTCAACATCAACATCCAGTTCAAGGCGATCAATGCGACTTGTATTGAGTGTGCCACTTGGCTGTACAGCGTCGGACCCGTTCAACGCAAAACTGTATGTATGGATCGGCCACATTTCTGATTGTGCGGCCAATCCAAAATCACTAAACGGCGCACCATATCCTTTCAAATATCGGTACGGGGTGTATTCGGTGAAATAGGACGAATCTTCTGAATCAAAAAACGGTTGTCCATTTCCGGTTAGGAATACATTGCGCAAGATTCTGCGCTGTAATCCAGGTATATTTAGCCCCGCGCGCCCAATTTGTGTTAATTGGCCATTTACGTAAACAGCATTTGGGATCTGACCAACTATAGGATACGCTACTGGCCGGTTCATACCCTGTGGATAAATCCAGTTTGTAAGATTGGTATATTGATTTCTGTAGGGCAAGGCGTCTGAGCGTCGTGCAAAATACGCAATGCGTGTAGCTATATTATGAACATCCAATCTATAGGTCGCACGATTGGCAATCCCTGAAAATACAAATTGCTGCATCTGTCGCACAATAAATTTTAATGGTTTTGTAGCAAACACTTTCCGCTCCGCTTCCGTAACAAATCCGTATACGCCTTCTAAGGTAGCATTCAGCGGCCATCCATCATACACTGGCACACCGCCTGATATATCTGTTAGGAAATATCGCATAGCACCACTAATATCGGTATAACTACCATATAAATTATTTAATGTTTGTGGCAAAGGCCCATATAAGGTTGGATTCCAAACACTTGTGTATTGATCCGAAGGGAGGTAGGGGAGTGACCGTGTTTCATAGCGAAGACGAACACCACTTGGATCTAATACTGTATACAGATCGCGCAATGGTCGCATTTGTAGTGTTACTTCACAATCGTGATACTGTAAGCCGACTAATGGAAGGCTGTTTCCAATAAAGTCACTAAACCACAATCCAAGTGGTATACGAAGTATACGACCTGGTATACTAGGAGTATTGTTCTGGACAGGGTTTGGCAAGGACGGCGCTCCACGCCATGCCATTACATTTGGATACCCGCCACCGGGATCACTATAAATACCTTGTGCGGGATCAAACAGTTCAGGGACATCGCCAACCATAACACGCCATTTGTTATAGGTTGTATTATCCAGATCAAGAAGAGCACGTGTTGCTATCCAATCCGCATTAAATTCCTGTATTTTCTGACCACCAATCGTAAATGTCAATTTATCAATCATGCGTACTCCAATTTGGCGCACCCAAGCAAATTCATATTTCCGATCTAGCTGAAGATTGCCTGAAAGGTCTTGGCGTATATACGCTTTGCTGAATACATCTGGAAGAGAAATCCGAAGTGTAAGATCACACAGCAAATCGCCCTGACGTGGGATTTTTGCTTTTAATAAGATTGGAGCATCCATCAACAGTTGATTAGGGCCTTCCAATGGTATTTGAATTGGTTCCTGTGAAAAATGTGTATGCTGTTGAAACACCTTATGAAAATAGCTAAATTGCGGATTGCCATTTATAAAGGTATTTTCGTTTCCGTAACAAACCAGTGCTAGTAAACCGCCCGGCATTTCTAACAAAGTCCTGGATTTTCGTAATATTACAAATTTTCATGGCTTCCGCAGATTTAGTAACCCTTACTAAATGAACAACACAGCATTAAACGTTGTAAATAACATTTCACCTTCAAATACTAAAACACAGATTATCTTACTTGTCGTTGTTGGGCTAGCAATTCTAGTACTAGGGTATTATTACACACAACAACGGGCAGCACCAGCACCGTATTTAGACAGTTCAGGAATGCTACATCCAGCACCGGAACAACCTGTTGCCGCTTACAATACGTCTGAAGTTCCTACAATCACTAAGGCATCATGGTGTTTAG
>JACCDW012084587.1_pt1 | contig 10440 bp, 12 predicted proteins | sample 7449781 | NCBI WGS metagenome assembly JACCDW01 (sample SAMN15323449, study PRJNA562643) | freshwater metagenome | isolation source: river surface water | place: USA:Blue River Watershed | collected 2017-08-18 | reverse complement strand
GCAGGGTGCCGCCGCGCAGGCTGCTGGCCTTGCCGATGGCCGAGACGTTCACATCGATTTTCTGGCCCGGCTTGGCAAAGCCGGGCAGTTCGGCGGTGACCATCACCGCAGCGATGTTTTTCACGTCGATGCGGGTCAGGGCCGAGCCTTGCTCAAAGTCCGAGAGCGCGCCGTCCAGGCCCACGCCCAGGCGCATCAGCATGGCCCGCACGCTCTTGGCGGTGAAGGCCACGTCGGTGCCGTCGCCAGTGCCCTGCAAGCCCACGACCAGGCCATAGCCAATCAGCTGGTTGCTGCGGCCAGCGGCCACGCTGGCCAGGTCCTTGATGCGGTCGGCCCAGGCGTTGAGGCCCAGCGTGAGCAAAAGCAGAAAAATGAGGCGTTTCATGGCGTGTCTTCAGAAGGGCCAGAGCTTCATGAGCAGGTTGTTGCCCCAGCCCGGGCGGCTGGCGCTGGCCATGTCGCCGGTGCCGCGGTAGGCGATCTGGGCGTTGGCCAGGCGGCGCGACTGGATGGTGTTGTTGGGCGAGATGTCTTCGGGGCGGATGATGCCGCTGACCTGGATGACCTCGGCGCCTTCGGTCAGCGCGAGCTGTTTTTCGCCGCGCACCATCAGGTTGCCGTTGGCCAGCACCTCGACCACCGTGACGGCGATCGAACCGTTGAGGGTGGCGGTCTGGTCGGCCGTGCCGCTGCCCTTGCTGGTGATTTCGGTGCTGTTGAGCGAGGCCACGCCGACCTTGCTGGCCCAGGAGCCTGGCACGATGTCGTTGGTCTGCTTGCGCGAGATGTCGCCGGTTTGCTGGCGGTTGGCCTGGGTCGATTCGTTGAGCAGCACGGTCACGAGGTCGCCCACGGCGTAGGCGCGGCCACGGCCAAACCAGATGTCGCTGGCGCGGCCGTTGTAGATGGCGCCGGTGGGCAGTGCGGATTTGTCGGCGGCCACCGGGTAGACCGGGGCGAACTCGGGCGTGTGGCTGAGTTTGGTCGGCAGGTTGTTGCAGCCGCTCAGGGCGGCGCCCAACAGGCACAGGGCCAGGCCACGGGTGAGGATTGTGTTCATGGCCAGGATCACATGTTGTTGTTGAGGAAGCGCAGCATGCCGTCCACCGCCGAGATGGCTTTGGAGTTGATTTCGTAGGCGCGCTGGGTTTCGATCATGTTGACCATTTCCTCCACCACATTGACGTTGGAGGCTTCGAGCGCGCCCTGCATGAGCTGGCCCGTGCCAAGCTGGCCGGGCTGGCCCACCTGGGCGGGGCCACTCGACGGTGTTTCCTTGAGCAGGTTCTGGCCCATCGACTGCAGACCCGCCGGGTTGACGAAGCGGGCCAGCTGGATCTGGCCGATCACCTGGGTACCACCCGCCGCGTTTTCCACCGAGACGGTGCCGTCCTGGCCGATGGCGATGCTGGTCACGTTGGCCGGGATCGCGATCGGGGGCTGCATGAGCGCGCCGTTGGCGGTCACCAGCTGGCCGGTGGCCGAGAGCTTGAAGCTGCCGTCGCGTGTGTAGGCGATGGTGCCGTCGGGCTGGGCGATCTGGAAAAAGCCATCGCCCTGGATGGCGATGTCCAGCGCGTTTTTGGTGCTGACCAGGCTGCCCTGGGCATGGGTTTTTTCGGTGGCCACGATGCGCACACCGGTGCCCAGCATCAGGCCCGTGGGGGCTTGCGAGTCCACCGTGTTTTGCGCGCCCGGCTGGCGCAGCTTCTGGTAGAGCATGTCTTCGAAGCTGGCGCGGTCGCGCTTGTAGCCGGTGGTGTTGACGTTGGCCAGGTTGTTGGAGATGACCGACATGCGCGTTTGCTGCGCATCCAGGCCGGTTTTGGCAATCCACATGGAAGCGTCCATCACGTTCTCCTTTAGCCGAGTTTCATCATCGACGAGCTTTGCTCATCGAGGTTTTTGGTTTCTTTGATGATCCTGATCTGCGTCTCGAAGCTGCGCGAGTGGTCCATCAGGCGTGTCATGGCCTCGATGGCGCTCACATTGCTGCCTTCGAGTGCTTTGGGGATCACGTTGGGGATCGTTGGCCCCGAGGTGAAGTCCGTGCCGGGCGGCTGGGAGGCCACCTGGTAGAGGCCGTCCGCGCGGCGCGAGAGCGGGGTTTGTGCGGCATCGCGCAGGCTGATCTGGTCGACCAGCACGGCGGGGGCAGCGGTGCCTTGTGCCGGGTCCTGGGCGTAGACGCTGCCGTCGGGGTTGATCGAGACCTTCAGGCCGGGCGGCAAATTGATGGGCCCGCCCTGGCCGAGCACCAGGTGGCCCGAGCCGGTCTCCAGCTGGCCTTGCACGTTCACGCGCAGATCGCCTCGGCGCGTGAAGGCGCGCTCGCCATTGGGGGCTTGCACGGCCATCACCGACAAATCGGTGAGGGCGATGTCCAGGTCGCGTCCGGTGGCCATCACGGCGCCCGGTTGCAGGCGGATCAGGTCGCGCGAGACGGCCTGGGCCTGGATGCGCGTGTCGAAGCTGCCCTGGCCGCCGTCGGCCTTGATCGATTGCAAGGCCACGTCGTAGCTGCCTTTGAAGCCCACAGTGGACACGTTGGCCAATTCGTTGACCAGCACCTGGCGCGCATTGGCCATTTCCTTGATGGTGGCGTTGGAGGTGAATACCAGGCGGTCCATGGTTCAGTGTCCTTGTGTGCGCGGCATCACGAACGGATGTTCACGATGGCCTGGGTCATGGTGGAGCTGGTCTCGATCGCCTTGGCGTTGGCCTGGAAGTTACGCTGGGCGGTGATCAGGTCCACCAGTTCTTGTGTCAGGTCCACGTTGGAGCGTTCGGTGGCACCGGCGCGGATCGAACCGAAGCCGGCCGATCCGGCTTCACCGATCTTGGCGGTGCCCGAGGTGGCCGAGGCCAGGTAGCTCGCGTCACCCACCTGGCGCAGGCCGGTGGGGCTGGAGAAGTTGGCCAGCACGATCTTGCCCAGCGAAGTTTGCGAGCCGTTGGAGTAGGTGGCACTGACCAGGCCGTCCACGCCAATGTCCAGGCCCATCAGTTCGCCTTCGGGCGCGCCGTCCTGCGATTGCGAGAGCACCGCGAAGGCGCTGGAGTACTGGGTCGATTGCGTGAAGTCGATCGACATGGTCAGCGCGCCCTTGCCGCCGGCCAGGAAGGCGGTCTCAAACGGCATCTTGGTCAGGGGCGAGAGCGGTTTGCCCGTCAGGTCGAAGCTCAGTTCGCCGCGGTCCAGGTACACCGGCCACCACTCGGTCTTGCCCGAGAGGTCGGTCATGTCTTCGGTTTGCAGACCGTTCTTGACGTACTGCGGCACACCGTTTTGGGTGAACTGCTTGAGCTCGATCCACTGGGAGGTGGCGCCATAGGCCATTTCCGTGTTGGCCAGACCCCAGTCGGGCGAGCCGGTGACCTGCAGCGAAATGGCTTCACCGGATTCGCCGGTGGCAAAGCTCAGGCGCTTGGCCACGCTGTCCCAGCTCACGGTGATGCCGCTGACTTTGCGGCCCGTGGTGGTGTCCACCAGCGAGTTGATGGAGTCTTGCAGGGCGGCTGCAAACTTGTCCATGCTCGGGTAGGTGGTGGGCGGCACCTCGACGTTGCCCGAGATGTTGCCCACGGTGACGAAGAAGTCCTTGTTGGTCGAGCTCACGCGCACCGCGCCGCTGGTGTTGGAGGTGATCACCTCGCCCGTCAGCACTGCGGGTGTGCTGGATTTGCCGCGTTCAGCCGCATCCAGGTTGGGGTCGACACGCAGCTCCTTGATGGCGCCGGTGGGACTGGGCAGACCCAGGATGCTTTGCGCGGTGGCCTGGGCATCGCTGATCACAATCGACGAGTTGTCGCCGGTGGTGCCCGAGGCGATCTTGAAGCTGTTGGTGTCGGCTTCGAAGGTGACTTTCACGCCGTAACGGGGGTCGGCGTTGGTGCTTTTGCCCAGCTCGTTGTTGATGAAGATTTCCAGGTTCTTGGCCAGGGTGACGGGGTCGGAGTCGCTCTTGAGCAGGCCATAGCTGATGGGGTAGCTGCCCCCCATCTCGTCCACGTTGATGTTGAACTCGAGCTTGGGACCGTAGGCGAACGCCGTGGCCTGGGTGGTCTTGAGGTCGGCCACCAGGGTGTTGGCCGAGCCGGTTTTCTTGACCGCAGTCAGACCGGTCTTGTTGGCGAAGACGAAGTTGGTGCCGTCCCAGCTGACCTTCACACGGCTGTCTTCGCCTTTGGAGGCGAGCTTGTCGTTGATCGCGTTTTCGACGTTCTTGGCCAGCGCATCCGGGTAGCGGTCGGCGTCGCTGAGGTTGTAGGTCACGCTGTAGGTGGTGGAGCCTTCGACCACGTCCAGGGCGATCGACGCAGAGCCTTCCGCCGCCGTGGCGATGGCGGTGCTCAGGGCCGTGGCGTTGTAGGCGCTGCCCAGCACGCTGGCGGCGGTCGAGGTTTTCTTGTTGGTTTGGTCGTCCAGCGAATACATCTCGACCGTGCCCGACGAGGGGATCACGCGCGGATCGCTCTTGGGCAGCACATCGCCGTATTTGTTGATGTAGTAGGAGCTGCCCAGGGCATCCTGGGCTTGCAGCAGTGCAGGCTTGACCAGGGTGTCGCCCACATAGAAGTAGGTCTGCCACTTGCTCTGGGGCAGGGCCTGACCCTGGCTGGCGTTCTGGGTCTTGACGTAGTAGACGGTGGCCAGATAGCCGTTGCCGCCGCTGTCGTACACCGTCAGGGCCGTCGATTTGTTGTAGGTCGAGGGGTTGGTGCGGTCAAAGTCGCCGGTGATCACCGAGGAGTCGGCGGGCAGGTTCAGGCCCAGCTGGATCTTGGTGGTTTCGATGGCCTGGCCCGAGGTCTTGGGCGGGATGGTCAGGGCCGAGAGGTTGGTCAGGTCGGCTTTGCCGGACGAGTCCACCGACGCGGCCATCAGGCGCTGGCCGGTGGAGTTGACCACGTTGTTCTGGTCGTTGAGGGTGAAGGCGCCGTTGCGGGTGTAGATGTCCTGCAGGCCATCGGGCGATTTGAGCGGAAAGAAACCGTCGCCCGTGATGGCCAGGTCCAGCGAGTTGCCGGAGGTGGAGACGTTGCCCTGGCTGAATTCCTGGCTGACCTGTTTGAGGGCCACGCCCTGACCGATCTGGCCAGAGGCTTTTTGCAGTGGCGAGGTCGAGAAAATGTCACCGAAGTTGGCGCGCGAGCGTTTGAAGCCCGAGGTGCCCACGTTGGCGATGTTGTTGGAGGTGACCGCGAGCTGGGCGGTGGCCGAGTTCAGACCGGTGAGCGAGGTGTAAAACGACATGGTGAAGGGCTCCTGGTGATGCGGTGTTTACATGCCAATGCGTTGGACGTTTTTGAGCAGGACGGTTTGTTGGCCATCGAGTTCGAGGCTGACGGCACCGTCGGCCGGGTTGGTGGTGATGCCGCGCACGGTGGACATGGTGTTGACGGCCACGTCGGTGGTTTTGCCGTTGACCACGGCTTTGGCCGTCAGGCGGTAGCTGCCTGCCGGCGCGCGGTTGCCCATGGCGTCCAGGCCGTCCCAGCTCAGCGACGAGGTGCCCGGCAGCTGGGCGCCGGCGATCAGGTCTTGCACGGTGCGGCCCAGGCTGTCGGTGACGGTCAGTTGCACACCGCTGGCGCCGTTGGGCAGGTCGATGCTGGCGTCGATGCCGCCGCTGGCGCCCAGCAGCGAGGGCGCATTGGCCACCGACACTTTTTTGCCGATCAGCGAAGCGCCGCCGAGCATGCGCTCAGCCGACATGCTGGTGACAAAGTTGTCTAGCGAGGACTGCATATTGGTCAGGGCCTCGAGCTGTGAGAACTGCGCGAGCTGGGCCACAAAGGCTTCGTTTTTCACCGGGTCCAGCGGGTTCTGGTTTTGCAGCTGCGCGGTGAAGAGCTTGAGGAAGTCCTGCTTGCCCATCTCGCTGCCGTTTTTGCTGTTCGTGGCCGTGTTTTTCACGTCCTCGTAGCGCGTCACGGTCTTGAGCAGGCTGGCCGAGGTTTGCGGCGAGCTTGGGCTGGTCGGGGTGGTGGCGGTCGTCATGGTTCAGCGCTGCCTTCAGGACTTGGCCACGTCGAGCGTGCGCAGCATCAGCTGACGCGCGGTGTTGATCACTTCGACGTTGTTTTGGTAGGAGCGGGCCGCGGCCATCATTTCCACCATTTCGGTGACTTCGCTCACGTTGGACTGGTAGACGTAGCCGTCCTTGTCGGCCAGCGGGTTTTTCGGGTCCGAGACACGGCGCGGTGCGGTGCTGTCGTCGACCATGCGTTCGACCATCACGCCGCCCACATAGGGGGTTCCGGCATTGGTCATTTCTTCGTTGACCAGGGCCTTGAAGACCGCGCGCTTGCCGCGAAACGCCTCGTCTTCCTTGCCGGTCACGGTGCCGGCGTTGGCCAGGTTGGAGGCGGTGGCGTTCATGCGCGTGATCTGCGCGTTGAGCGCCGAACCCGCGATGCCAAAGATGTTGGTGATGCTCATGCTCAGTCTCCTCTCAAGGCCTTGCGCAGTCCGCTGACCCTGTTTTCCAGGAATTGCAAAGAGGCCTGGTAATCGGCGGCGGCTTTACCGTATTGCGCCTGCTCCACGCTCAGTTCCACGGTGTTGCCGTCAAAGGCGGTGTTGAAAGGCACGCGGTAGAGCAGTCCGGGGTCGCTGACCGCCTCGCCGACGGCTTGGTGTTTGTGGTGGGTGGCGTTGATCTTCATGTCGTCGGCTTCGGACATGCCGTTCAAGACCGCGCGAAAGTCGATGTCGCGGGCCTTGTAAAAGGGCGTGTCGGCGTTGGCGATGTTTTGCGCCAGCACCTCCATGCGCTGGCTTCTGACTTTCAAAGCCTGGCTGTGGAGGCCAAAGGATCGGTCCAGCAGGTTCATGGTGGTTCCTCGGTGTGGGGTTGCCGCCGTTTTTTTGACGCCAGCCCCTCAAGTTGCTTGTTCTCGGTTCGATTCAGCAAATCTTGTGCCAGGCGTTTTCGCCGGCTGTGAGGCGTGTGGGCGGCAAGATCTGGCAGGGCAGCGGCAAGGCTTTGCCGCCGGGCGAGCGCACTCAACGCGCGTCGGTCTTGCCTGTTTGTGCGTACTGCTGGGTGGCGCGGCGCGCGCTGGCGCCCTCGACCAGCACGGCATTGGTGTAGGCGTAGAGCCCTTGCACGATGGAGTCGCGTGTGATGGGTTTTTGCCGGTCGCGGTCGACGTGCAGGTAACTGGCCTGGGGGCCGGCGATCTCGAGCGCGGCATGGCGGCGTTTTTCGCTGCGCGCGGCCGGCGTGAGCACCGTGAGGTAGAGCTCGTCCAGGCCAATTTTGGCCTGTTCGCCGCCCTGGCCCAGACCGGTCTGTGCAAAGTAGCGGTCCACCAGATCGAGCTGTTGCAGCAGGCCCATGCCCAGGATGGCGCGCGGGTTCTCGCGCAGGCCCACGCTGGCGGCGCCACGGCCCGGGCCATCGCAAAACTGGATGATGCCGTGGCAGTGCCCATTGCTGGCGCGCGGGTTCATGCCGCCACTTTCCATCAGGGTCAGGCGCGCGAAATCGTCGGGGGCAAAGCGGTAGCGTTCAGACAAGGCCATCACGCGCGCGCGCACGGCCGGCAAATCGCTGGCGGGCAAGAAGCCCTTGTCCACCGCCCGCGCCAGGGTGCGCTCGAGCACCGGGTGGTTGGGGTCGGCCGCTTCGGCCGTGGCCTCGATCCTTTGAGCCGACAGGCGCTGGGGCACGGTGCTGGCGGTGGCCCAGTGCCGCTGGGCCAGGGCGTGTTCGGTGCTGGCCAGCAGCTCGTTGCTGGGGCTGCGTGCCAGCGGCGGCAGCTGCAGTCGGGCGAAGTCGACCTGCTGGCCGACCAGGATCAGGTCGGGGTTGGCAATGCCGTTGTCCGCCGCCACCTGGTGCGCCAGGCGGTAGGCCTGGCTCTCGCTGATCTCCAGCCCTTGCTGGCGGTGGTGGGCTTTGACCAGCCCGATCAGGGTGTCGCCGGCCTGCACCTGCACCTGAGCGCCGACCTCGGGCATGACGCGGGCCCACACGTCCGAAAAGCCTGCTCCGCGCTGGGCGGCAGGCACAGCCGCACCGCCCGCCAAAGGCGGGCCGGTGGGCGCTGCAGCTTCCAGTGACGCTGGCGAGAGTTTCATTCGGGCTGGTATCTTTTTTGCATCAAGCGGTGCAGAACCTTTGACTGTCAAAACTTCCACACCATGACCACCATCAAGCAAACTGTGTGCCGATACCTGCGCGGGCTCGCCCCGTGGCGGGCCTGGGTGGTCTTGGCCTTGCTGGGGGGGCTGGCGGGGCAGGGCCATGCCACCAGCCAGGCCAGCGCCGGCGCCGACCCGGGGCCCGAGGCGGTGTTCAAGGCCTCTGTGCAGGAGTGGGTGGCGCGCCAGCAGGGCGTGCGGCCCGAGCAGGTGCAGCTGATGCCCCTGGACGCGCGGGTGCGCATCCAGCCCTGTGCGCGGCCCTTGGCGATGGACCACCCCTTTGCCAGCACCGAGACGGTCCGCGCGCGTTGCCCCGAGCCTGGCTGGCAGCTTTATGTGCGCGTGCAGGTGCTGCACAAAAACCCGGACTCGGCCGGCGCAGGCCCGGGCAGTCGGCGTGCCGTGGTGGTGGCCAACCAGGCCCTGGTGCGTGGCATGACCGTTCAGCCCCAGGACGTGAAAGTGCAGGAAGTGCTTTTGCCCGCAGGCGGTGGCCAGTTCATGGAACAGGTCTCACAGGCCGTGCACTCCGAGATTTTGCGGGATGTGCCCCCGGGCACCCCTTTGCGGGCCTCCGATCTGAGGCCTTTGGTGCTCGTCAAGCGGGGACAAGTCGTTCAATTTCATGTGGGCAAGAAAACGGGCTTTGTGGTCAGCGCCCATGTGGAGGCCATGCAGGATGGCCGCATGGGCGAGCAAATCAAGCTCAAAAACACCGAATCGGGCCGAATTTTGATCGGCGTTGTGCGTGGGCCGGGGGTGGTTGATGGCCTCTGAAGGGCTTTGTGCTGTTAAAGTGTGTCGGCGGCCTCAAGTTCTGCAGGCTTGTGCCGAATCTCACTACGAGCATGGTCTCTGCTCCACTGTCTGAGACCAGAAAAGAGCACAAAATGACCGATCCGATTTCTCATTTCAGCCGCATGGCACAGATGGACAACAGCGTCCGTCAGGCCGCACGGGCCGAAAAGCGCGCCAGCGCGCCGGTCGGCTTGGCCGCCCAGGAGGCGCCGGCCGCGTCGGCCCCGCAGGGCGACGAAGTGCGATTGAGCGATGTGGCCCGCCAGGCCATGCGCGAGCCCGAATTCGACCGCGCCAAGGTCGAGTCGATCAAGACGGCCATCCGCGACGGGCAGTACCCCCTGGATGCGCGCCGCATCGCCGAGAGTTTTGTCGCGCTCGAGCGCATGATCAAGGGCTGATGCCCGATGCAGAGTCTGCCTGCATTGCCGTCCGACGAGGTCTTGCAGCAGGCCTTGCAGGAAGCGCCTGCACGGGTGCAGCGCCTGGCCGATTTTCTGCAGCAGGAGTTCGAATGCCTCAAGCTGCGCGACATGGCGGCGTTCGAGGCGGTGCAGGGCCCCAAAACCGACGAGCTTGAACAGCTGTCCCTGTTGGCCCAGTGGTGCAACCAGTGCCAGCCTGTGCCAGCGGCCTGGCAAGCGCTGCAGGCGCCTTTGCAGCAAAGCCGCGAAGACCATTTGCGCAACATCCAGCTCTTGCAGCGCCAGTTGCAGGCGGTGCGTGGGGCTTTGCAGGCCATGCAAGGGCAGGCCGCACCGGCGGTCGATTTGTACGACCGCTCGGGCCAGGTCTCTCGCCGTTACGCAGCCTGGAGCCATCATCTGGCCTGAGCCCTTGTGACGCCCGCCGCAGTGGCGTGGGCCCGTCTTGCCGGACACGCAGGTTTCATTCACACCTTCCGGGCGCCAGGCTTTTTCTCGTCGCCCGGCTCCATGCCGCGCAACCAATAGACCCACGACAAAATGACCGCCACGGCGGTGTAGAGCTCGGGGGGAATTTCCTGATCCAGATCGAGCCCGGCCAGGCGCGCCAGCAGCGCTGGGTCTTCTGCCACGTGCACGCCGTGCTTGCGCGCTTCTTCAATGATCCGCTGGGCCAGCTCCTGCTCGCCACGGGCGCTGACCACCGGGGTTGACCGCTGGCCGTATTCCAGCGCGACGGCCTGTTTCCAGCGCGTGCTCATGTGCTGACGTCCACCACAGAGCCGCTGTCCGGTGCTTGCCAGGGGTTGTGTGTGCTGGCCGGTCGCCGCCCATGGATGATCTGCAGCCGCCCCAGCATCAAACCGGCACTGTCGAGTTCATCGGCCAGGCTGGCCGAGCGCGCCTGGGCCTTGCGGGCCACGTCTTCGCGATCGGCCCACATCACCAGGTCCACGCGCGAGAGGTCGGTGATCTGGCTGTGCAGCCACAGATCGCCCAGCGCCGGGCTCTCGGTGTGCAGCTCGATCACGAAGCGGCGACCTTGCTCGTCCGGGG
>JACCDW011195127.1_pt1 | contig 10440 bp, 6 predicted proteins | sample 7449781 | NCBI WGS metagenome assembly JACCDW01 (sample SAMN15323449, study PRJNA562643) | freshwater metagenome | isolation source: river surface water | place: USA:Blue River Watershed | collected 2017-08-18 | reverse complement strand
CCTGGAAGCAGGCGGACCTTGTTACCGCTGTAAATCTCGAACGAGAGGCGGCCACTCAAGAACGAAGAAGCATAGAAAATCGCCTGAACTCTGAGATCTTGGATGCGCAGGAACAACTACGCACGGCTCGAAACGTAGTGGACCTCTACAAGGATTCGGTGATTCCCACTACTAAGATTGCGGCCGGAAACGCTCGATCTTCGTATGCGTCCAAGCGCCTTCCGTTGTCACAGCTACTGGACATTCTGCGCGCCGAAAGTTCGCAGGAGCTTGAGCTACTTGCCTCAAAGATCGACGTGAAACTCGCGGAAGCACGATTAGAAAATCTGCTATCCTCGCCGCCGATGACCCGGTTTGCACCTTCTCGGCCCACGCTCTTTGGGGGAATGGCAGGCGGTATGACCGAAATGCCTGAAGCCGCGTCGATGGGCAGGGGCACAGTCATACCAAAGAAAAGCGCCTCGGGCGGTGGTGGGCAAGGGGCAGGCAGTTCCGGTGGAATGGAGGGAATGTGAGAAAACTAGTTCTTGTCATTGTTTTGTGGCTGATCGTTAGCTCGCATGCCTTCGCTGAAAGCACAGGCGGTCACGCCGGGCATGGACCATCTACCCCAGTGGCTGCTCCCAAGAACATCGTGCGTGCTCAGAGGCCCGAGGCACTTCAAGACGAAAGGGTTTCTGTGGAGATCCCTGTTTCGCAGCAGGAAAAAATGGGATTGAAGACTTCGGCTGCCAAGAAGGGAAGTGTGCGCCACACAATTCGTACCGTTGGAACGATTACCGCGGATGAAACGAAAGAGGCGCACGTACATACAAAGATCAACGGTTGGGTAGAGCGTGTCTACGCCGACTTCGTGGGCAAAGCGGTGAAAAAAGGGCAGCCGCTATTTGATTTATATAGCCCCGATCTGGTGAGCACCCAGGAAGAGTATCTTTCTGCCAGAAAGCAGCGGGGGGCCGGCGCGGAGATTGCTAAAGTTGCTCTTGAGCGCCTATCCCTTTGGGGGGTTCCGCCGAAAGAGTTAGATCGGTTAAAAAAAACTGGCAAAGCGAAGAGAAACATCACATTCGACGCTCCCGTCGATGGGGCCGTGATTCGCAAACAGGCAATTCAAGGAATGTATATTACGCCCGAAATGGAGCTTTATCACATTGCCGACCTTTCCAGGGTTTGGATCATTGTCACCCTATATGAATATGACCTCGCTGCTATAAATAAAGGCGACCCCGCTACGATCGAGCTCCCTTTTCAGCCAGGAAAAGAGCTTAGTGGCAAAATCAGTTATGTATATCCAGAGGTTGATCTCGAGACTCGAACGGCCAAGGCTCGGATTGAGCTGGAGAACCGTAAAGAGCAGCTCAAGCCCGGCATGTTCACGAACGTTCGCCTGGAAAAAGAGCTCAATGAGGCACTCACGATTCCAGATGATGCGGTGATTGACACGGGAACAAGGAAAGTGGTCTTCGTGAAATCAGGTGCCTCTCGATTCGAGCCCCGCGAAGTAACGACTGGACCAAGAGTTGGCAACTCTTTCGTGATCTTGACCGGCCTCAAGCCGGGAGATTTGGTAGTTACGAGCGCGCACTTCTTGATCGATGCAGAGAGTAAATTTCAGGCAGCCACTGCGAAGGGCGGTCAGGCGGCTCCTTCTCACTCCGGGCACGGCCAATGAACTGGATCGAGCGGATTATCACATGGTGCGGGCGAAACGGCCGAATTACCTTGGTAGTGGGAGCGGTTTTAGGAATCTGGGGCGCCTACTGCATGGTGAACACAAAGGTCGACGCCATTCCCGACCTTTCCGAAACCCAAGTGATCGTATTTTCGGAATGGATGGGGAGAAGCCCTGATCTCCTTGAGGCTCAGGTAACGTATCCTTTAGTTACGGCGATGCTCTCGGCCCCGCAGGTCTCGGTGGTACGCGGCTATTCGATGTTCGGGATGTCTTTCGTTTACGTAATATTCGAGGATGGTACTGATCTCTACTGGGCCCGCGCACGAGTGCTGGAATACCTTTCAAAGCTTTCTGGGCAGCTTCCCCAGGGGGTAAGCCCTTCGATCGGCCCTGATGCTAGTGGGGTGGGATGGATTTTCCAGTACGCCCTTGTAGACAATAGCGGTAGCCATGACCTCTCTCAGATCCGAACTTTCCAGGACTGGTACCTGAGATATTGGCTAGCCTCGGTACCCGGTGTAGCCGAGGTGGCCAGTGTCGGCGGATTTGAAAAACAATTTCAGGTAGAGGTTGATCCCAATCGATTGGCGGCTCTGAAGATTCCTCTCGATCGGGTGGTTTCTGCAATCCGAAAGAGCAACCAGGATGTGGGTGGGCGCACTCTTGAGGTATCAGAGCGCGAGTACTACGTGCGGGGCTTAGGATATATAAAGGATCCCCGGGAACTTGAAGACGTATCTTTGGGAGTTGGACAGGGAGGAGTGCCTGTTCGCCTGGCTGATGTGGCCCGTGTGAATCTTGGTCCGAATATCCGAAGAGGAGTATCAGATTTTAACGGTACTGGTGACACAGTCGGCGGCTTGGTGGTCATGCGCCAAGGAGAAGATGTTTCTAAGGTAATCGATCGCGTAAAAGCGAAAATTGAGGAAGTGAAGGGAGCCTTTCCTCCGGGCATCGAAATTGTTCCCGTCTATGATCGTTCCGGCCTGATCCGGGAAGCTGTCTCAACATTGCGCCAAAGCATCATCGAGGAAATCTTGGTCGTTTGTCTGGTAATATTAGTTTTTTTGTTTCACATCCGTAGTGCCCTTGTTGTCGCAATCTCGCTTCCGTTATCCATTCTAATTTCCATGATTCCCCTCTACTATTTAGGGATTAGCTTGAACATAATGTCGATGGGCGGAATTATCCTCGCCATAGGCGATATCGTGGATGGCGTAGTCGTGTTCGTGGAGAATGCGCATAAGAAAATATCTTCTGGGAGAGGGAAGATTCTCAATCATACGGAGCTTGCGATCGAAGCTTGCAGTGAGCTTGGGGCGCCAATTTTCAGTTCACTACTGATAATTGCCATTTCCTTCCTGCCAATTTTTGCGCTTCAAGCTCAAGAGGGGCGCCTATTTCATCCTCTCGCCTTTACCAAGACATTCGCCATGCTTGCCTCGGCGCTGGTAACTATCACGATCACCCCCCCATTGATCGCACTCCTGGTGCGGGGAAAGATCCGCACTGAGGAAGAAAATCCGGTGAATCGACGCTTAGCTTTAGGTTATACACCCGTTCTGCACTGGAGCCTTAAGCGGCCTAAGGCAGTTCTTGCCGGGCTCCTCGGTCTTGTTCTGGTGTCAGGTTTCGGATTCACCAGGCTCGGGTCGGAGTTCATGCCTTCTCTTTGGGAGGGTGACCTGCTTTACATGCCGATCACTGTCCCTGGAATTTCTATCACGGCAGCATCGGAACTAATTACGAAGCAGGGCAAAGCCATCAAGGCTATTCCTGAGGTGGAAACGGTGTTCGGGAAAGCTGGTCGTTATGAGACGGCTACCGATCCAGCGCCTCTATCCATGTTCGAATATACAATTCGCCTCAAGGATAGAAGCGCTTGGAGAAAGGGGCTTTCGCAAGAAGAGCTGATTGCCGAGCTCGATAGAGCCGTGGAAGTACCGGGACTGAACCGCGCCTGGACCAAACCCATCCGGGGCCGCATTGATATGCTCTCAACAGGAATCAGAACGCCGATTGGGATCAAAATATACGGAAAGGATCTTGAAACTATCGAACGCGTCGGCCAACAAGTCGAACGCGCTTTGACGAAAGTAAAGGGCACCCGCAGTGCCTATGCGGAGCGAATCGGGGGGGGGTACTATGTCGACTTTGAGCCTGATCGAGCGGCACTTTCACGGTACGGACTGAACGTTGGTGACGCTCAGATGGTAGTGGAATCCGCGGTAGGCGGAATGGAAGTTTCGCAGGTAATTGACGGTCGCGAACGATACTCAATCAACGTTCGCTACCCGAGGGAATTGCGCGACAATGTGGAGAAGCTAAGCCGGATTCTAGTTTCTACCCCATCTGGAGCGCAGATTCCGCTCGGACAGCTCGGAAAAATCGTATCACGTACGGGTCCGCCCATGGTGCTCAACGAAAACGGCTCGCTGGCGGGCTATGTTTACGTAGATATCCAGGACCGAGATCCTGGAGGCTACGTTCATGATGCCAAAGCTGCGGTAGCCCAAGAAGTCGAGTTGCCTCAGGGATACTTCCTGCAATGGACAGGGCAATATGAACATCTTGAGCGCATGCAAGAGCGGATGAAGATTGTTCTGCCGTTAACGTTGCTCCTGATCCTGGGATTTCTATACTTCAGCATGCGATCTCTCGAGCGAGCGCTTCTCATTATGATTTCCGTGCCACTTTCTCTTGTCGGCGGAATCCTCCTGATGTGGGCTTTGGGTTACAATATGAGTGTCGCCGTATGGGCCGGTGCAATTGCTCTGATCGGTGTGGCAGTACAAACAGTTTCTATCATGATCGTCTTCCTAGACGAGGCCTGGAATCGCGCCAAGAATTCGGACAAACTCGCCTCGAGAAACGCGGCGATCAGATCTGTTGCCGAGGGAGCCCAGAAAAGCTTAAGGCCAGTGCTCATGGCCGTAGGCATGAATATTCTAGGATTGATTCCAGTGATGACAGCAAAGGGCCTAGGCGCCGACGTCATGAAACGGATCTCTTCGCCCATGTTTGGTGGCCTCGTGTCCTTGACTCTGCTCACTTTGGTTGTCGTACCGGTTATTTATTACCTTTGGGAAGTAAGGAAGCTTCCCCCAACGGAGGCATCGTGAGACCAGTGGTTTTGCCATTTGAGCAGAACAGTACTCCTTGGAGCTTGCCAGTAAAACACATCGAGGAACGCCTTGGAGTGAGCGCAGCTACTGGACTCAGCTCAGGCGACGCGCAAGAGCGCTTATCCAGGTTCGGGCGTAACCAGATAGCGGTCGCGAAACGCATCTCCTCTTGGTCTCGGTTCTTCGGGCAATTCAAAAGCCCGGTGGTGATGGTCCTTTTAGTTGCCACGGGAGTTTCGGCTGCGGTGGGCGAAATCGTGGACGCGATCGCAATCGTATCTATCGTATTGCTTAACGCTTTAATTGGCTATTTTCAGGAGGCTAAGGCCGAAGCCGCCGTCGAGGCGCTCCGGAAATTGGCGGCCCCAAAATCTAGAGTGCTGCGGGACGGGCAAATTATAGAAGTTCCCTCCGCGGAGGTTTGCCTAGGGGACGTACTCGTGTTCGAGGCGGGCGATTATGTTTCGGCCGATGCGCGTCTCGTGCTGGCCGAACAACTGTCGGCCGAGGAAGCTGTACTTACGGGAGAATCTCTCCCGGTGACGAAGGTCACTGCGCCCGTGGAAGCTAAAGCGGCTATCGGTGATAGAGCAAATATGATCTTCGCCGGAACGGCGATCAGCACGGGTTCTGGACGGGCTATTGCGGTGTTCACCGGAATGGGATCGGAGATTGGGCGCATCGCGGGAATGCTCGAAGGGGCCAAGCAGGAAGAGACACCACTTCAAAAAACTCTTGAACAGGTGTCATCGAAACTCCTTTGGTTTTGTCTCGTAGTTGTGGCTCTGGTGAGCTTGTTCGGGTTTCTGCACGGAGAAACCTGGTTAGCCATACTCATGACGGCTATTAGCCTCGGGGTTGCGGCTATTCCGGAGGGACTGCCGGCCGTAGTGACTTTGGCTTTAGCTCTTGCCATACGTAGAATGACCAAAAGAAATGTCATCATCCGGCATCTTCCGGCAGTAGAAACGCTGGGCTCTACGGATGTAATTTGTACGGATAAGACCGGGACTCTCACCACGGGAAAAATGACAGTGAGGGAAGTGATTCTGGCCGATAGCACCGTGGTCACCTCGGATGCGCTCGGTGACGCGCCTGGGCTGGAGGAGCTTATTCGCAGTTCGGTTCTTTGCTCCAATGCCAGCTTGAGCGATGACGGAAAGAGCAGTACCGGGGATCCGACAGAGGTCGCGCTCCTTCAGCTGGCGTTACAAGCACGACAGATCGCGCATGCCAAAAAATCAGGATCCCGCATTGCCGAGTGGAGTTTTGATAGCGTTCGTAAGCGTATGAGCGTGGCTACCATTGCTGGAAAGGAACTAGAATTCCACGTCAAAGGCGCACCGGAAAGTATTCTGCCGCTCTGCCAACTACCCGTTGAAGTTGAACCTTCGTTGAAAGCGTGGATGTTGGCGCGTTCGCGTGAAGGAAGAAGACTTTTGGCCATAGCAAAAAAGCGAGGTCTCGATTCGGAAAAGGATGTCTCCCGACTCAGCGTGGGACAAGTAGAGAGCGGTCTAACATTCCTTGGTCTAGTAGCGATTTCAGACCCGCCTCGCCAGGAGAGCCTAGAGGCAATCAGGGCTTGCAAGCAGGCTGGAGTAAAAGTCGTGATGATTACCGGTGATCATCCGGACACGGCAAGCGCCATAGCGAAAGAGCTAGGTATTCTTGAACCTGGAGTTTTTGACGGAGTAATTTCGGGCCCGGAGTTGGCTTCTCTGTCGAGAGAAGAGTTGGAAAGTAAAGTGACGCAAACAGCGGTTTACGCGCGCGTGAGCCCTGAAGATAAGCTCCGTATCGTAGAGGCATGGAAGAAGCACGGAAAAGTGGTGGCCATGACCGGAGATGGCGTGAATGACGCCCCGGCCTTGAAGGCCTCCTCGATTGGCGTATCCATGGGAAAGGGAGGCACAGAAGTGGCTCGGCAGGCCTCTTCCATGATTCTGGCCGACGACAACTTCGCCACTATCGTATCCGCAGTAGAGGAGGGAAGGGCGATCTACGGAAATATTCGCCGTACGATTCAGTACCTTCTCTCAGGAAATTTAGCGGAGATTCTCGTAATGTTGGGAGCCGCCATCGCCGGTTGGCCAGCACCGCTAGCTCCCATTCATCTTCTTTGGATTAACCTGGTTACTGATGGACTCCCATCTTTGGCGTTGGCGGCCGAGCCGGTACCCAAAGACGTTTTGCGACAGCATTCAAGGCCCTCTCCGAAGAATTTCTTTGACCGCTCTTTTTATGGTGAAATGGCGTTCGTGGGGGGGATTACAACGGCTCTTGCCCTCGCTATTTATGGTTACAGTTTACGAATGGAAGACGAAATCACGGCCAGGACTCACGTCTTCTCCTTTCTGGTTTTTTCTGAGATTTTCAGGTCTTTCGCTTGCCGCCATCAAGACAAGACCTACTTTCAGCTTGGCCCCGTATCCAATCTCTATCACCTTGCGGTAGGTGCGTTTCCTATAGGCTTTCAACTTTTCTTGCACCACAGCCCGTGGTTCCAGGCGGTATTCAAAGTAAAGAGCATCTCATGGGGTGAGTGCTTCATTCTAATATTGATTACATTGATTCCTGTCACTGCCGTGGAGATCAGGAAACTGATCCGCGCGAAAGTAAGGGACCAGATTTCAGAAGGAGTACCCACATGAAAGTCACGTTTTTAGGAGGCGCCGGAACCGTAACGGGTTCAAAGTACCTCGTAGAGTCCAAACATACGAAGGTGCTCGTGGATTGCGGGCTTTTTCAGGGCTGGAAGCAACTTCGCCTTAGGAACTGGGAGCCTCTCCCCTTTGACGTGCGCTTGCTGGATGCGGTGATTTTGACTCACGCTCATTTAGACCATACAGGGTATCTGCCGCGCCTCTGGCGCCTCGGATATCGAGGACCCATTTATTCTACGATGGGCACCAAAGATATCTGCGAGCTTCTCCTTCCCGATTCCGGTCATCTCCAGGAAGAGGATGCTGAATATGCTAATCGCAAACGATATTCCAAGCACAGTCCGACCGTTCCTCTTTATACGGAGGACGAGGCCAAACTGGTGTTACAGTTATTTCGCCCTATTAATTTTGGTGAAAGTGTTTCGGTGAGCTCGGAGATCAAGGCACATTGGATGCCCGCTGGGCATATTATAGGTTCCGGATCTGTAACCGTTGCCGCTGAGGGAAAGAAGATTCTCTTTTCAGGAGACCTAGGCAGAAGTGATGATATCGTAATGAAGCCGCCCGCTGCTCCGGGAGCTGCCGATTACGTGGTTATAGAGTCTACTTACGGAAATCGCCTCCATACCGATGTGGATCCGGTGGCCGAGCTTGGAGCGGCGGTGAGCCGCGCCTTCAATCGGAATGGGGTCGTGTTAATTCCTGCTTTTTCCGTGGGACGTACGCAGGCAATTCTCTTTGCGCTTCACCAATTAGTGAAACGCCGTACGATCAGAGACTTTCCTGTTTTTCTTAATAGCCCCATGTCTATCAATGCCATGGGAATCTATTGCAAGCATGCCTCCGAGCACAAGCTCACGGAAGAAGAATGCATGGGCATGTGCGAGATTGCTCAATACGTTCGTACCGTAGAGGAATCTAAAGCGCTGAACCACCGGCAGGGGAGGATGGTGATTGTCTCTGCTAGTGGCATGGCAACGGGGGGGAGGATTCTCCACCACATTGAACATTTCGCGCCAAACCCGAGGAACATGATTTTGTTCGCTGGCTATCAAGCCGGTGGAACTAGGGGCTCCGACCTGCTCCGGGGAGCCAAAATTCTGAAAATGCACGGCAAGCAGGTACCCATTAATGCAGAAGTTACATTGATCGATGGGCTCTCTGCCCACGCGGACCAAAACGAAATTCTTGCCTGGCTGGAGAAAATGCCAAGCTCACCTAAACGCGTATTCGTGACGCACGGTGAACCCGAGGGAGCATCCGGACTGCAGATGGCTATCCAAGAAAAGCTCGGCTGGGATGTCGAATGCCCTCAGCATATGGACACGAGGGAATTATGAGCAGCGCAATAAGGGCACAAAATTTGGTTTCCGTTAGCGAGCAGTTTTGTTTTGAAAAGAAATTTGCTGCTGCGAAAACGTTTAAAGAAGCCCCCTTTCACTTGATCATTCCGACAAACTCTCTAAACGGAAAGATGACAGGAACACCTCTGTTTGTGCTTTGAATGCGAAGCGACTGTTTTTAAGGAAGAAAGGGTACCTAAATGATCGAAAACGAAGCCGTTGCTACTGGCAGAGCCTGCGAATGCGAAGTTAGTTTCGATGAATGCAAATTAGTAGTGTTGACGGGTGGGCCTGGCGCCGGCAAGACTGCCGTTCTGGAGCTGGTAAGACGGAGTATGTGTGAGCACGTAGCTGTACTGCCCGAGGCCGCGAGCATTATCTTTAGCGGGGGATTTTTTCGTAATGGGTCGGAAGCGGCCCATAAGGGAGCCCAGCGTGCCATCTTCCATGTGCAGCGCGAACTTGAGAGAATCACCCAGGAGGAGCGAAAGTCAGCGGTTGGTCTTTGCGACCGCGGAACAGTGGATGGGCTTGCCTATTGGCCCGGCGAAGCGGAGGAATACTGGCGTGAGCTAGGTACGTCCTTGGCGGCCGAGTATTCCCGTTACTGCGCAGTTATACATTTACGCACTCCAGCCGCCCACCTTGGGTACAACCATTCTAATCCCATGCGAGTGGAATCAGCCGAACAGGCGGCTCGGTTGGACGAGAGGATTTTGAAAGCGTGGGAAGGCCACCCTAGACGCTTTGTAATCGACAGCAGCACTGATTTTTTAACTAAGGCGGCCGAGGCAGTGCGACTGATCAAATCTGAGCTGCCAGAATGTTGCCGTGGTCATAAAGTGCCTGGTGTTTGAATTAGAAGTTTAAGGGGTTGCGACGAATTGGGCACAGTTATGCTTGGAGCGGTATACTTTGGGCATTCTTGGTTAAGTAGAGTTTTTGCCGGCTGAGGTGGATTCTCAAATCCAAAATTCCAAACATGGCTCGAATGGTTAAGCTGAATTAAGGCGGGCTTTCCGGATACGACTCTTGCGCCAATAGTATGCGCAATCGGCGTGAAATTATTCTATATTTTTAATGGTTTATCGTTGCACCTAACTTAGTGATTTAGGCATGTCCAGTGCTGAGGGAAAAGTTGAAAAATTTTCCCTGTCGATCCTTGACATCTGTAAACGGGTACCCAAATTTTTATAGATATTATTCCTTCCTCGCCCTGCAAGGCCTCGGCAGAAATAAATAATAAAATCAAATACATAGGAGCGCGCTTGGACTATCGTAATTACCAATGAGGAACTTGGGCCAAGAGGAGGTTTTAGGTCCGTAACGTTCGGTGATAAGCAGTTTATCAGTCGGTATGTGCGGTAGACGCCATCTACGCTGCTGATTTTGATCTGCCTTCGTGGTTCGCGGAGATGGCCCGAAGTTCCTCTGCGTACTCAAAAATCTTTTTCTTTTTAGGGTCGACTAAAATTAGCAGGCTCTCGCATTCAGCTCTGTCATGAAAAGCGGTCATCATTTCGGAATGGCTCGTAATTTCTTGAATCGCGCCCTCTGAATTCACGACAAAAACTTTGTCTTCACTCTCTTTTTTGTACATGGTGCTTGGCAAATCCACGATGACGAAATCT
>JACCDW010890565.1_pt1 | contig 10444 bp, 8 predicted proteins | sample 7449781 | NCBI WGS metagenome assembly JACCDW01 (sample SAMN15323449, study PRJNA562643) | freshwater metagenome | isolation source: river surface water | place: USA:Blue River Watershed | collected 2017-08-18 | reverse complement strand
GCATTAACAATAACAGCACCGATAATAGGTTTTAATATAGCACTTGGTATCCAAGTGCTTTTATTTTTTGCCTACTACATTCATGAAAGACTTTGGTTAAGAGTGCGCTGGCATTAATCTTCGTCGTCATCGTCTCCTATCCAAATAGTACTCTCTTGCTCATAGGCAACGTAGTAACGCTCGTTGGGACTTAGTAACCTAAATTGATTGGGATATTTTAACATCGCCAATAACATCTCGTCTTTGTCCAACATATCACAAATAACAAACTCGGTGCTACACGCACCTTCCACGAATTTAAATTTGCTATGTTTGAATTCTCCTGTGGCCAAAGCCAAATGAAACGCACCGCCATCTCGTGTAATAATACGAGTTAATTCTTTAGGATGAGGCAGGTTATGATCGAACATTCCCAATGCACCCAGCGTGGCGGTATTGTCGTCGTGAATAGTTAACTTACAGTCTTTAAACTTTAAGCTGCCTTTGGTATGTTCGCTGTTGGGAGTTTCCTTGGTGGTCCAAGGTATATTAGCATCTACGTGGTTAACGTAGAAAGTGACACCGTGTGCTTTTAAGACCCACATCGGTACGGTTTGGTCTTCGAGGTGCTTTTTATTAAAGTGAAACACCACATCCTTACACTTGTAATTAATCTACGATTGTGCCATTTTTAAACTCCTTAATTTGTTTAGTGGCTTCTTTGATCCTTTGGGACCATTTCCAATTATATAGATCACAGCAACCGCAAGCAAGCATTTTAGTTACTTTGCCTCGCAACTTTGCGTTTGCGCCAGCTTGTCCGTGATAGATACTTTTCATAAAGTATTTATTTGGTGCGCCTGGCGGGAATCGAACCCGCGTATCTGGAGTTTTAGAGGCTCTTGCTGTTCCACTTAGCTACAGACGCAATAGTATTATTGTATATGTATTCTAGTAAAAGTCAATAAAAACGGTAAATATAATGTTCGCTCTTAATAAGAGAGTTTATGCGGTAACCCTCCGCGTAGGCCTAGAACGCCATAATATAAGGAGAAACAAAATGGGACGTCCTCTAAAGAATAAATTTTTTGATCCAACCGGCAACGAAAGCACTGGCGGTGAAGGTGCAACACTAACTAGCGGAAACGTGACTTTTGCCAGCGTTACACGTGGCAGCGGTTATTATTCTGCTAACGTTGGTGCTACTGTTAGCGCACCACAATTAACTGGTGGTACAACTGCGGTTGTTGACACAGTTTATCTATTTGCCAACGGCGCTATTAAAACAGTTGGTATCAGCAATGCTGGTACTGGTTATACCAGCGCACCTACAGTAACATTTACTGGTGCTAATAGCTCTACAGCTACAGCAACAATTTCGTTGAACTCAAGTGGAACTACTGACAATGCTATTGCTATTAATGCATGGGTACTTGGTGGTGCAAGTAGTGTTGCTGGTGATATCGTTAAGCAAACTGGTGCTAAGAGCTTCCGTGTTGCTACTGCACAGGGAACCAGCAAGTGCGTATTAACTACAGGTACAGTAGCCGAAGGAGAGTGCCAAATTACTGCTACTAAAGCAGATTCTAGCACTTTCTATGCCGCTAAGATCAACGGTCATACAGTAACTGATTCAAGTGGTAATAAGTTCCTATGGAGCGTGACTGCCGCAGATTCTGGCACAAGCCCAGAAACTGTTATGATTGGTACAAACTAATTTACGTTAGTGATAAAAATAGCGGCTTCGGCCGCTATTTTTTTGGTTATAGGTGCTTGCATAAATATCTAATACATCTCGTATTATGACACAAACTATTCGGTTCACAGACAATTATGACATTACTGGCATCAATCCTGGCAGTAATGTAACAGTTACTGGCCATACTCTTTTTGTAAATGCTAACTTATTAATTGCTGGTACAACTACAAATGCTTCCACAGTTAATTCAAGTACAATCAGCAATTATCTAATTCTTAACGATGGCGAAACTGGCCCAGGTGTTAGTTTAGGCACCGCAGGTATTAGAGTTGACCGTGGTTCTTTGCCCGATGTAACTATACGTTGGAACGAAGGCAGTGACCGTTGGGAATTAACCACTGACGGTACTACTTATAGCCCATTGAACACATTAGATCAGGTTACCCTAGATACTGAAGCAGCTCCTTCGTTGGGCGGCAATTTAAACATAGCAGGTTATGCTATCTATGATAGTACTAGCACAGTTATAGCACTAGATGATGGAATAAAAGTAAAGCATGGAGCAACACCCAGTAATTCGGTTGGATACAGTTCATTGTATGCTGGCGTACCAAGCGGTGGCGGATCAGGATTGTTTGTTGTAAATTCCGCAACTGCCAGCGACGAATTAGTTACCAAAACTAAAGCAATAGTGTATGCGCTGATCATGTAAGGACAAATATGGCACTCGTAAGTACAAAATTAACAACATCACCGGTTAGTATTATAGCTGGAACAACTACTAACAAAGCCGTTACCTGCGCTTATCTTTGTAACACTACAGGCAGCACAGTAACAGTTAGCGTATATGCAGTTCCTAATGGAGCAACAGTGGGTAACTGTCCAATATATAACACATTGGCTATTGCAGGATACGATACTGCTATATTGGATACTGAAAAAATTATTCTTGGCGACGGTGATGCTATCTATGCCAGTGCTAGCGCATCAAACGCTATTGCAATGACAGTTAGTTACGTAGGAATATAACGTGAGGTTCCTAAAAAACGCTAAATTGCGAACAGGTAGTTATGCAATACAGCTACCACTAGGTACCAGTAGTCTGGGGCCCGACGCTCCAGTGAATGGCCAAATTAGATTCAATCAAACCAGTGGCGTAGTAGAAATATACTATAACAGCGTTTGGAATACCATTGCTAAAGTGGGACTAGTAGATTTAACCATTGATGAATTTACTGGAAATAACAGCACTACTAATTTTGTTATGAGTAGATCTGTAGCTAATGCAGAAAACATTTTTGTTACAATTAGCGGAATTTACCAAGCACCTACAAACAACTACACTGTTTCTGGCACAACAATAGAATTTACAAGCCCACCCCCGGCAGTTGATACCAGCGGAAACCCAAACAAGATTATAGTTATTCACGGACTTAACTCTACGAATGCTGCCTAAAAATCCGACTAAATACGTAATCGGAGAAATAAATGGCAATTGGTAGAGTATCGGGGTCGCTTTTAGTATCCAACTTGGATAGACAAGGCACCGATCTTCAGATTACGTCGGGCGGAAATTCAACTATCTACTTTGATGTTACACGTCGAAGAGTGGGCGTTGCCAATACTGCTCCTACTGAAACTCTTACAATAAATGGAAATCTTAGCACCAGCGGAGTGCTAATCAACGGGTACACCATTGGTGCCAAAGCTGGACAATATTTACAAGTAGTCGGCGGTATTAATCTTGGCTCAGTTGGCGATGTTAAAATTTCTGGTGGGTACAACAGTTGGGTACTAAGCACAGACGGTAACGGAAACTTAAGTTGGGCGAATATCGCTAGTACTCCTGGGGGTATTATTACTGCTGGTAACGTTGAATCGGCAAATGTTGTAACTACAATAGTATACTCAAACACTATTGTAAGCACAGGTAATATTACTACTGAGGGTAATATTATTAGCAACGTAAACATTATAAGCTACGGTAATATCATTACCAATAATAATTTTGTTAGCTATGGCGGCAATATTGTTACAGTAGGCGGTAACATCATTACTCAGGGCGGTAACGTTTATACATATGGTGGTGACGTTAATACCTATGAAGGTAATGTAGTTACTAATATATTAAACAGTAATAGTATGGTGGTACAAAATACTATTACCAGTGGCAATGTTGTAGCAACTGGTAACGTAAATGCCACTAACGTAAATGCTAGCCAGAACGTTTATGCAACTTATTTTGTCGGTAACGGATCATTATTAACTGGATTGCCGGCTACATATGGAAACGTAGATGCTAATGCATATTTTAATCGCGGCCTTGGTACAATAAATGTAGTTACAGCTTCTGCAACCAACATAAACGGCGACGTAGTTAATACCAATTATGTCAGCGGAACATCCGGTTACCTGCGTATTACTCCGACTGGTAACCTTACAATTTTTAATAACCCAGGCGCTATTGTTTTGCCGTCGGGTACAGACGTACAAAGACCTGCTGATGCACAGTCGGGATCTTTTAGATGGAACTCAGAAAGATTTGCACCTGAGTACTATAACGGTGCTGAATGGGTAAGTTTTGAAACAGTAAGCTTGAGTACACAAACCATTATACCTGATGGCATTAACAATACGTTTACTTTAGATAAGGAATCTACAGCAGCAGGGCTAATGGTCAGCATCAACGGTACTGTACAGCAGCCAAACGTTGCCTATATGGTCTACGAAGATCAGATTACCTTTGCTGAAGTTCCGCAGTCGACAGACACTATTGATATAAGATACATGGTCGCTGGGTTGATCATGGAACAAAACAATACTACAGTTACAGCAGCAAACGTTGCAGTTAACACATCAATTTTAACAGTAGACAGCTTTAACAAAGAAATTTACCGCTCAGCAAAGTATACAATTTCAGCAACTTCCACAAACGGAGATGCACAAATAACTGAAGTACAATTGATTCACAACGGAACTTCTGTTAATTTTGAAACTGGTACCAGCGTTTATGTTGGATCTGGTGTTGGTACAGTAGTGACCTTTAGTTCCAGAATTATTGGAAACAACGTTGAATTACGTGCTGTTGCTGTTACTGCCGGAACACAAATAAGGATACAAAAACTATATTTTGCGGTCTAATAGTTTCATAACCAAAATACTAAATATAATAATAATAGAGCAATGAGCCATGCCCGTAATTACCAGAATTAAGAATAATCAGATTACTGATGCGACAATCACAAATCAGAAGATTGCGCTCGGTACACTAACAGGCGCACTTTTTAATGCCAACCTAGTTTTAAACTCTAACGTTAGCATTATTGGTAACTTGAGTGTTAGCGGAAGTAGCAGCAGCGTTACATCCACCGATACCTATGTTAATGATCCTGTTGTTGTTTTTAATAATGGTTACTCTAGTTCATTAAGCGGCTACGACATTGGTATTTTAGTCAACCGTAATCTTGCTAGCCTTGCTGGCTACCCAAGTGGCGTAAACACAGCCTGGGTTTGGACTGAAGATGACAGCGCATTTGAAGCTATTACCACAACTGATACTGGTGGTGGTATCACAAACCTAACCAATAGTGGTTGGGCCAATATTAAAGTTGGTAACATTACAGCTATCAATGCAACACTATCAGGTGCATTAAGTGCTGGTAGTTTTTCCGCAGCAACACTTAATGGTAATCTAGTTGCTACTAACGCAGTAATAACAAACTTATCAACTGGTAATGCTTATCTAACTGGCGGCACAGTTAGCGGATTATCCGGTGCAATGGGTACATTGTATGTAACAAATTTCAGCACAGCCAACGCAGTAATCAGCGGTGGTTCTGCACAAGGTCTAACAACACTACAAGCTACTAACTTCAGTACTGGTAATGCAATGATCACTGGTGGCACAATCAGTGGTGTAAGTGGCTCTGCAACAACATTGTTTGTAACAAATTTCAGCTCAGGAAATGCTCAAGTATCGGGCGGTTATGCAGACAATTTCCCAATTGGTGCAAACACAGCGGCTAGTGGTAAATTTACAACAGGTATTTTCACTGGCAACATTGATGCTCAATCTTACATCAACGTAACTCAAAGCATTTTACCAGTTAATAATAATTCGTCTGATCTTGGTAACAGCGATCATAGATTTAGAGATCTATGGTTGTCGGGTAACACAATTTATCTAGGCACAGCCACAATTGATACCAATTCATCTGGTAACTTAATTCTAAGAACAGGTAATGGTAACTTTATTTCTATTGCTAACACCGCTGGAAATACATTTAGTATTGTTGGTAACCTAGTAACATCATGGGTTCTAGGTAACCTAAAAGGTACATCGGCGGAAGTAACATCAGTGACAGCCACCAATGGAACTATAACAACGTTATCTGGAACTGACAGTTCGTATACTACGGCAGTAGTAACCAACTTTAGCACAGGCAATGCTTGGCTAACAGGCGGAACTATTGACAATATGACCATTGGTTCGGGTACTGCATCCAGTGGTAAATTTACCAGTGTTACAGATACTGGATTAACTTCTGGGCGTCTTGTGCTTGCTGGTGCCAATGGTCTATTAACTGACAACAGCGCACTAACATTTGGTAGCGGGACACTAAACACAACCAATCTTACTGCCACTGGCATAGTTAATGCTGACTCAATTACTTCTAATTCCTTTAGCACTGGTAGTTTTAGTACAACTAACTTTTCCACAAGCAATGCACAAATCACTGGTGGTAACGTACAAGGTATCGCTTACCTACAGGCAACTAATTTCAGCACAGGCAACGCACAGATTACTGGCGGCGCAATAAGCGGAGCAACTGGCGCCTTTACTACTTTATATGGTACAAGTTTCAGTACCAGCAATGCTACTATATCTGGTGGAAACATATCTGGGTTAACAAGTCTAGGCGTAACAACATTATACGCTCAAAACTTTAGTACAGGTAATGCACGTATCAGCGGTGGCTACGCAGACAATTTCCCAATTGGTGCTAACACAGCAGCCACTGGCAGATTTACAAATGTAACCATAACCGACACAACACCGAGCACTGGATATACTAGCGGTGCATTAGTTGTTAGTGGCGGTATCGGCGTAAGCGAAAACAGTTACTTCCATTCTAACGTTATTATTAATGGTAACTTAACAGTCAACGGACCAACAACTACAATCGGCTCTGCTGACTTAACTGTTCAAGACAGTATTATTAATCTACATACCTTCGCTAACTTAGCAGCGTTGACATTAGATGATGGTAAAGATATTGGTATTAAGTTCCACTACTACAAAGGTGTCGACAACCATGCGTTCTTGGGTTGGGCCAATGACACTGGTTATTTAGAATATTACGCAGCAGGCACTGAAGTTGCCAACGTGTTTACTGGTACGGCATATGGTACAATCAAGTCCGGTGGCCTATTAGCAGTTAATAGCACAGCAAGCACAAGTACCACAACTGGTGCTGTTGTTGTAACTGGCGGTGTTGGTATTGGTGGAAACTTAAATGTTGGCGGGATTTTATCTGCAGGCACACTAAGTGCAACCAGCATTGATGGAACTCCAATCGGATCAACAACACCAAGTACTGGTTATTTTACAACATTATATTCTCAAAACTTTAGCACCGGTAATGCACAAATCACTGGTGGGACAATTACTGGAGTTAGCGGAGGAGCTGGAACATTTGTTGTTACAAACTTTAGCACCGCTAACGCACAAATCACTGGAGGCAGCATAACCGGTGCAACTGGTGCATTTACAACATTGCAAGCAACTAATTTTAGTTCTGGCAACGTAGTTATATCTGGTGGTTACATCAGCGCATTAACCAATGCAACAATCACAACTGGTAGTATCACTAACCTAAGTTCTACAACTGCTGTAGCAACTAATTTCAGTACAGGTAATGCACAGATTACTGGTGGTAGTGTAACTGGGCTAACAGAGTTTGGCGCAACTACTGGGGTAGTAACAAACTTTAGCACAGCCAATGCGGTTATCACTGGTGGATCTGCTAATAACTTAACAGGACTAACATCTGAGTCTGGGACCATTGCTACATTAAATTCTACTAGCGGCAATGTTACAACATTGTATGCTCAGAATTTTAGTACAGGAAATGCAGTTATATCTGGTGGTTATATCAGCGCATTAACCAATGCTACTATCACAACTGGTAGCATTACCAATTTAAGTTCTACCACTGCGGTAGCAACAAACTTTAGTACAGGCAACGCAGTAATTACTGGTGGCAGTGCCACTAACTTAAGTTACATTTCTGCTACTGCTGGATACATTACTAACTTCGAATCACCAAACGTAAAAGTTACTGGTGGTACAATTGATGGTACTGTAATTGGCGGCACTTCGCCAAGTACAGCAGCATTTACTACATTAAATGCCAGCGGACTAGTTTATTTTAGTGACGCTACCGAAGCCACAAGCAGCAATATTGCATCAGTGGTGTTGGCTGGCGGATTAGCGGTTAACAAGAAAGCAATTATTGGTGGCAACATTGTTGCTGCCGCAACAACTGAAAGTACTGGACCAACAGTTGGTAGCTTTGTGGCAAAAGGTGGTGCAGGCATAGCCGGTAACGTATTCATGAACAAGGCATTGACTGTTAACGACAGTCAAGCAACTGCTGGAGACCTAAGAGTTAAAGGCTCCAATGATACAAGCTTGATTCTAACTAAGGCCGTAAGCAGTTACGATCAAGTTTTAATTGGCGGCAGCGCAACCAATGCAACATTTGTTCCTGGCGCAAAACTACAAATCAACAGCGCCGACAGTATCTTATTACCAAAAGGTGGCAATGCAGATCGTCCGGCAGCAGCAGGTCACAGCGACGTTGCTGGTATGTTCCGTTACAACACAACTTCTAACGCAGTTGAGTGGTACAATGGATCGTCATGGCAATCAGGTGCAACAACATTCACAGTTATAACTGACGAACAGTTCAACGGTGATGATTCTACAACAGTCTTCACTTTAGGCGCGGCAAGCACAACAAATTCAACTATTGTTAGCATCAACGGTGTTGTGCAGATCCCAACATTGGCTTACAGCGTAAGTGGTACAACACTAACATTTACAGAAGCTCCGGCAACAGGCGACGTTATTGATGTACGTAGATTAACTACTACACAAACATTAACCGGTTTGAGTAGTGCCAATGGTTACATGTCCGTTGAAGCAGATAACACTGGCATTAAGCTAAACACTGGTTCTGGTAGTTCGTCTAACACAACCAGCTGGGACACAAGTGGCGCACAAGTAAGCAAGATTGCTAACGTAACTATTGCTAGCAGTGGCGTTGCAACTACAATTGATAGTTTTGATAAAACTGTATATCGCACAGCTAGATATATTGTACAAGCAACATATGGTAGCGGATTCTACAGCCAGGACGCAATTGTTGTTCACGACGGGTCAACTACCAACGTTGGCACTGGAGTTGGAGCATCCATTGGTGGCTCGCTAGGCACAATCAGCGCTACAATATCTGGCAGCAACGTATTAGTACAATTTACAGCATCCAATGCAGGTACTGTAGTACGTATTAAGAAAGACTACATTATAATTTAATCATGGCAACACAAATTTTTAAAAACGCTGACCTAGCAGAAAATTACCAAGCTGACGCAGCCTATGAGCCCGGCACAGTACTAGATTTTGGTGGCACACACGAAGTTACCGTTTCTGCAGCAGACAGCAGAAAAGTTGCTGGCGTTGTTAGCACAGCACCAGCACAGTTAATGAATGGTGCTCTATCCGGACTTAATGTTGTTGCTATTGCACTACAAGGTCGTGTACCTTGTAAAGTAGTAGGAGTGATACGCAAAGGGGATACTCTGATTAGCGCGGGTTTTGGTTATGCAAAAGTAAGTTATGATCCACGTCCTGGGCAAATCATTGGCAAAGCATTGGCAGATTTTACTGGACAAAAAGGCACAATCGAAGTAGCAGTAGGCAGAGACTAAAATATTATGGCGTACTTAAAGGGCCCAAGTGGCCCTTTAATTTTTTGCTAAATACGTTAAATGTGGACAAGAGATGGCATTAACTAGACCAAAATTAGGGCAGATTAACACTAATGTTACAGTCCTTACTGATGCTATTACAGTACTAAGTGCTGGAGCAAATCAAGCCAACGTTGATGTTGGATTTTTAATCAACCGAGCACACGGTCTAGTACCTAATGCGGCCTTTTACTATAGCGAAACACTAGATACATTTGTAACAGCTTTTACAAATAACACTGGCGGCACCGATAGTAACATTCTTGTAACCAACTACGCAGATTTTACTGCCGGTAATGTTTATACCACTGGCTTATATTGGACTGGCAACGGTTTACCAATTAACTTTGCTACTGGTGGTAGCGGTAGCGGAAACATTACTGTTCGTAGTTTGTTCAGCGGCAATCTACAGCCTAATGTTACAGTAGCAAATATCACCGCAATTGAATTTGACGAAGAGTCAGGTTTTGACATTCAGAATAGAGGTTCAGGTAACGTATTAGTTGCTATGAACAGTACATTCAAATACTGGGAAGTTACTGGCAGTGAACAATTAGTTGCAGTAGGATTAGACCATATTACTATTAACAGTGGTAACAACATTGTTATCACCAGCAATGCAAATGCAACTCCGTACAAGAGTATCACCTTTAGTGTAAACTCAAATCCAGTATTCAACAACGTTTCTGCCGCTGGATATTTTTGGGCCAATGGCACTCCTTTTGTTTCGAG
>JACCDW010263909.1_pt1 | contig 10444 bp, 8 predicted proteins | sample 7449781 | NCBI WGS metagenome assembly JACCDW01 (sample SAMN15323449, study PRJNA562643) | freshwater metagenome | isolation source: river surface water | place: USA:Blue River Watershed | collected 2017-08-18 | reverse complement strand
TAGTTGGCTCGTCTTATTTTTGAAACACTCATACTTTTTGTGCTTACGCACATTGCTCAGTTTTTGCGTGCTTTTAAGCTTTTTTTGTTGTTATTTTTTTAACAACACTTCTTTTCTTTCGAAAATGTCCGAACTTTATGACCAAGATGGTTATGATCGTGACGGTTATGATCGTGATGGTTATTACCGAGATGGTTATGACCAAGATGGTTATGATCGCAATGGTTATGACCAAGATGGTTATAATCGTGATGGTTATAATCGTATAGGTTATGACCGTGATGGTTATAACCGTGCTGGTTATGACCGTGATGGTTATAACCGTGCTGGTTATAATTATTATGGTTATGATCGTGATGGTAACGAATATTATGACCCTGCTGGTTTTAATCAATTTGGTTATGGCCGTGATGGTTATAACCGTGATGGTTATAACCGCGATGGTTATGATCGTGCTGGTTATGATCGTGAAGGTTATGATCGTAATGGTTATGGTCGTGATGGATATAGTCGGATCGGTACTGATTATGAAGGTTATAACCGTGCTGGTTATAATTATTATGGTTATGATCGTGATGGTAATCAATATTATGACTTTGCTGGTTATAACTTTTATGGTTATGATCGTGATGGTTATAACCGTGCTGGTTATGATTATTATGGTTATGATCGTGATGGTTATAATCGTATAGGTTATGGGCGTGATGGTTATAATCGTTATGGTCTTAATCGTGATGGTTATGATCGCAATGGTTATCATTATGATGATTATGATGATTTAGGCCGTGTTCGTCATGAATTTTATATTTGTGATTTTGATGAAAAATCATTCGATCATTTATATTATGATCGTGATGGTCATTACCGTAATGGTTATGATCGTAAGGGTTATGACCGTGATGGTTATGACATTTATGGTTATGATCGTGATGGTTATAATCATGATGGTTATGATGAATATGGTTATAATCGTAATGGTTATGACTCATCTGGAAAATTAATATATGATAATCAAAATGATTATCATATATTTGAAGATAAAGAGTATGATTTATCAACTTTTTCTTCAAAAGACCAGAAAAAATTCAAAAATATCGTTACAAAATATCGTTTGGATATTGAAAGAGACTATGAAGAAGACTGAAAAAATGGATTTTTTTTCTAAAATATAAAAAAAAGCTTTAAAAAAATAAATAAACATAAATAAATAAATATTCTTATGAACTATTCTTATGAACTATTCTTATGAACTATTCTTATTATGAACTATTCTTATTATGAACTATTCTTATTATGAACTATTCTTATTATGAACTATTCTTATTATGAACTATTCTTATTTATTGCATATCTATTAAAAAGATTATGCCTTTTATTGTACAGCATAATTTTTTTAGTTATGCCTTTTATTGTACAGCATAATTTTTTTAGTTATGCCTTTTATTGTACAGCATAACTTTTTTAGTTATGCCTTTTATTGTACAGCATAATTTTTTTAGTTATGCCATCATAAATATATATTATAAAAAAATGACAGAATAAAATATTAAAGAGTATCATATCTTATATATGATTCACGAGCTAACTATAAATTAATTATTATTTTCTTTGGTTAGCTCGTTTATCTTGAAACACACATACTTTTTGTATTCTTTTAAGCTTTTTTCTTTCAAAAATGTCCGAATTTTATATTTCGGACTTTATTGAAGATTTTTTTTATCATTTATATTATGATCATAATGGTTATGACATTGATGGTTATGATCTTGATGGTTATGATCTTGATGGTTATGACCGTAATGGTTATGATCGTGATGGTTATGATCATGAAGGTTATGATCGTGATGGTTATGATCATGAAGGTTATGATCGTGATGGTTATGATCATTATGAATATAATCGTTATGGATATAATGTAAGAAATTATTTAATATATGATATTCCTGAAGAATATTATATATTAGGAGATAAATCTTATGATATGTCACACTTATCAATAGAGCTCCAAGAAAGATATACAAGTTATATCGAAGCTTATTTTCCGAGAGATGAAAATAATAAAATTAAAAGAAGAGATTGTTATGGTAAACTAATAAAATAAAATAGTTTTTATTAAAAATAATAAAAAAAATAAATATATTATTACTATTCTTCCGCATAACAAAATAGTTATGCCATTATAAATTCAAATTATTATTTTTCAAATATTGTATAAAAGCATAATTATTTGGAAAAGTTCGCGTTGTTAATGGCGAAACACAATTACATAATCCAGCTTGAATATTATATTTAGCACGTTTTAATTTTAATAATATTCCCAAAGCAATTGCGCTTAAATAACGCATATAAGATAATCCATTATTCCAATTTTGAAGCATATATTGATATAATTCAACTTGTTGACTAAAATTTAAAATTGTTTTTGATACACTATTTACAACATTATATTGAGTATTCCAAGAAAAAGTATAAAAACAACCACATTTTTCTTCATAATTTAATTGATTCGCAAGTTTTAAAGCACTATTAAAACCCACGAATTGAAGCATTACTTGAGGATTATTTTCAAAGTATGTTGTAATAGCAGTTGTATTTTTAGCAATAGTTTCTGAATAAATAGCAGAAGGAACGCAAAGACGATCTAAATCAGCAGTTGTTGTGTAAACAATAATAGATGACATATATAAAAACTTTTTATCTAAATATTATTTAGATAAAAAAGTATATTTTCTTATAAATAATATTTTGTAAAAAAATAATATAAATAATAATTAGTAATTAGTAATTAAATAATAATAATGGCAAATAATTTAAATATATGTAATCAAAGTTGTAATAGTGGTTGCTTTTCAGAAGTTTATGTTAATAATCCATTATGTCAAGAAAGTAAATATTATTATATGAATAGAAATAAAAATATTGAAACATATGTTATTACTAACCAATATTTACATTTATTAGATCCTTCTGAAGAAATGCGTTATGGTAATTTTAAATTTAAATTACAATTAGTTAAAAAAGATTATTTTGTAAATGATGGATTAGTACCACCAAATGAAGGAAATATTTCTGAAAATTTTTTTATAGTATATTTAAAAAAAAATGAACGAAATAATAGTCAAATTAATCCAATTATTACAAAAGGATTAAATCAAACATTTACTCTTTTATCCAAATGCGGTTTAATTAAACAATTTGATTCTAAATGCCATAAAAGTAATGATTTACAAGATTATACACATTATATTCCATTTAAAATAGGTACTCGACAAAAATTAAAAGATATGAAAAGTTTCCAAGAAATTAAAGATGAAGCATTACCTTATATTAAAAAAGCTTTATGGGCTACATTTATGATTACAACCGTTATCAATTTATCTAAAAATATGATTATTACACAATTTAAAAAAGCTGGTATTGTAAAAGAAGATAAAATTCAAATGTTTGAAAATATATTATCTAAATATATTACTTTTATTAATAAACATATTTCAATTCTTTTACAAATTGTTGTAACTGAATTTGAAAAAAATAATGGTTTAATTGAAAAGTGTAATAATTATTTTTATAATATTATTTCAAATCCATTTGCTCATCAAGATATATCTTATAAAGGTGCTGGTGGTACACAAAAAACACACAAATTTGTTATTTTTAGTAAATTATTTGAGAATTTAAGTAAAAATAAAGTTATTCATTTAAATAATTCAAATTCACCAATTACTAGAAGTAGAAGCAATTCTACAAATTCTACTAATACCGTTGTTCCAACATTTAATAGTACAAATATGTTTGAAATGAATAATAATGGTTCTTTTGTAGAATATGATAATGAAATAAGTATATATAGAAATAGTTTAGATTTAATCGCAACTGAACTTTATAAGCAAATCACAAGTAATCCTCAATTTTCTTCAACTATTAAATCAATGATTATGATGAATTTAGAGTCAAATATGAATGGAAATTCTACAATTTATGAAAGAAATCAAATGAATAAAAAATCTACAATTTATGAAAGAAGTCAAAACAATAAAAGTATTATTTTAAAAGAATCTATTAATCCATTATTAAATTTTTATACATCCATGATAAATGGATTTAAATTAAATAATAGTAATAATCATTATGTTAAAAGTTTAATTTTTGAAAAAATAAAAAATAATATTATTAAAAGATATAATGATTATAATTTATTATCGGATACTTATGATGAAAATATTATGATTTTAAGAATATTATTTCCTGAAATAAATAATATGATTACTCAAAGAAAACGTAATTTAAATAATGCTAAATCAACACCAATATCAACATCAATTTTTTCAAGATTTACTTCTCTTACTTCCAAACAATCGAAAAGCAATTTTTATGTTAAAATAAACATTAAAAATCAACAAATTTATGTACTATATAATACAATTGGAAGAAATCAAAAAAATGTTGTTCATGAACAATTATTAAACATACCTATTATTCAACGTATTACATCAAATTCATTTCACGAAAAAATACATCATTTTGTATTAAATAATGTTGTTTTAGCAAATAGTACAACAAATAGTGAATTATATAATGATTTTGTTAATAAATATAATCAAGAAATTGATAAAATTAATGAAAATATTCAAGATATTATTATGTATAAATATGGTACTGATTTTGAATCTTTAAATATTTCAAATATAAAAAATAAAAATATTAATGTAAATTCTTTATTAAAAACTAAAAATAATAGTATTGGTTTATTAAAAATGCTTAAAAAACGAAGAAATAATAGTAAAAGAAAAAATAGTCAAACAAACCATAATCAATCGAGTCAACAAGTTCAACATGTTAAACAAGAACAACCATCATCTGTATTCAGGGGATTAAGAAATAAATTTAGTAGTTTTTGGTAAGTTGAAATAAATAAAATTAGATAAAAGTCTTTAATTTTAATCTTATATTATAATAGATTTTATATTATAATATAATAAAATATGAGTAATCAAAATAATTATCCACCAATACCTCAAGTAGATTCTAAAGGAGCTTCAAATTATGCTAAATTTGACACTTTAAATACTAAAGATTCAAGTAATATGAATAATCAAAATGAATTAACAACTATATTAAAAGATAAATATACATTATCTTATTCAGATTATGAAAAACAAAAAATTGCTGAACAATATAATCGTTTATATATTCAATCCAAAGAAGAAAATGAAGCGCGAAATAAGCTAAAAGTAAATAAACGTATTTATAATCTTTCATTAAAAGAATTAGTAGAAAATGCTTCATTAGTATATATGAATGTATTAAATGATTTAATTATTTTTTTTACAAACCCTTCTGAAAAGAAAGATTGGAATAAATTTGCTACTATTTTTGTAAATAGCGAAAATATGATTTATATTGGACTTTTAATTGTTGTTATTGCTTTTGCTCTTTGGGTCATAGATGTCACACAGTAATTAAGGGAAACCTAGGTTTCCCTTATCATCCCATCCTATAAAAAAACAATTTTTAGTTTTATTTATTGTATAAAATAACTTGTTTTCCGAACATTTATATAAATACATTTTGTTAAGAATTAAATCATATTTGTTTATATAAATGTTCGGAAAACGTAATATTATAATAAAATTTTATTATAATTAATTATTTTTTTTTAAGAGGAGGGCCGATGGGGCCCAAAGGGCCAGCTCATTCAGCTAAATGAGCACCTTAGGTTCCCATCTTAGGTAGCCATTTGTCCTTTAATTGCTTCATGACTTTCATATCCAGTAATTACAAAATCTTCTACTTTAAAATCTTCCACATTTTTTTGTCCTCGTTTCTTAATAGCTATTTTAGGAAAAGTATATGGAGTACGTTTTAATTGTGTTTTTACTTGAGAAATATGATTCTTATAAATATGCGCATCACCAATCGATATAATAATTTCATCTGGAACAAGTTTTGATAAATGCGCAAAAATATAAGTCATTAGTGCCGTACTACATATATTAAATGGTAAGCCTAAAAATGTATCACATGACCGCTGATACATACTACACGATAATTTTCCATTATATACTCTAAATTGATATGTCATATGACAAGGTGGTAGCGCCATTGACTCTAAATCAACTGGATTCCATAAACTAATTAATATGCGTCGACTATCTGGTTCTTCTCGTAATAAATAAAGTGCTTCTTCTACTTGATCAATTCCACCTGAAATTACTTTTCTATGTCCGTTTTCATCTAACTCCCAGCGTGCACCAAAATGTCTAAATTGATGTCCATATATTGGTCCACCTTCACCTATAGCATAATCCTTTAAACCACGTTTATCTAAAAATTCTCTTGATGTATTACCAGTCCATATATTTACACCTTTTTCTTCAAGAAGTTTTGAGTCACTTTCTCCACGAAGAAACCATAATAGTTCTTCAATAATTCCACGAGTAAACATTTTCTTTGTTGTTAAAAGTGGTAATGTATTATTTTTTAAAGAAAACCGGATTTGAGTACCAAATTTAGATAATGTTCCAACACCTGTTCTATCATTACAATCAACACCTTCGTGAAGTACATCATAAATAAGTTGTAAATAATTTCGCTCATCATTCATAAAATTATAACCTAATACATCTAATCCGTGATAAAGACGATATTCATTACCACTATCTTCTGATTTTCGTACGTGATGAAGTACCCAACAATCATTATAAAAATCGTGACAATGAGACCCATTATTTACATTATTATTTTTAACCGTTTTTTTAAAAGCCATTTCAAATGGAAATTTAGTAATTTTAGCGTCTTTGTATTGATCTGAATTTAAATCTATTTTTACATTCATTTTTGTAATATACATATTTTGAATATAATAATCATACATATACTTTTCAAAAAATTCATTAAATATTGCTCCACCACCAATAATAAAAGCATTTTCAATAAATAAACTTAAACGATAATCTGAATGCATGATTTTAAGCGCATTTCCTAAAGAATTAATAAAATATAACTCTTTTTCTTCATCAAATACAAACTCTTCAAAAGATACTCCAGATTCTCGGTCTATTACAAAGTTATAACGATTTTTTAATACTTTTCCTATTGATTTATAAGTATTATATCCCATAATTAACGCATTTTTTCGTTCATATGTAGTACCATTTTCATCAGTAATTGGTTTGGTAACACGCATTGTAATTTCGCGGAAATGTTCCATATCTTCTTTACCTATTTCTGAAGAAGAATCCCAAGGTAATTGGTTATTAATACCACAAATATAATCATTAGCGTAAGCAGCAATAATATTATAAAATACCATTTTAACTATATATTTTTAAAATTATATTATTCTATAATATTTTTTTAGATTATATATATTTAGATTAAACTCTTTATATTTTAATTTTATAAAAAAAATAATTTTTGTTTACGTTAATCGCTTTAAACATTAATATTTTGTTAAAAAAATTTATTTATTTAAAAATATAAATATATATACTATTAAATTAAGTATACAAATAATTTATTTTATTTACGATACTTTAAAATGAACTTTTTACCTGAATCTGATAATTCACCTGCTTTATCTGAAGCTGAAGTAAATTCATCGTTAATGTCTATTAACGATTTACAAGATAAAGTTAAAAAAATATATAAAACAATGGATATTAAACCATATGAACCAAAAGATAAACGTACACTACAAATGTTTATTATTGAAGAAATTGAACCTCGTGAAACACTTGGAACATATAATCCTTGTCAATTAAAACCGACAATGAAGTCCTCAAATTGTACTGATAAAGAATGGGAAAAAATTGAAGCTATTATTGCGAATCCAGATGTGTCAAAACATCTTTGTATTCAATCAACATATAGCTACGCTTTTTTTATTTACAACTCACCTAAACACGGTTTAGTTGAAATTACTTATTCACATTGGTCTGGATATTATTCTTCGGTAACACCGATTTCTCGTGATTATGTGGCGTCTCATGTTAGACCCCAAGAAGTTAAAATGACCTTTAATCGTTATTTGATGGAAATCACATCGTGTCACATTGATTCTTTTATTACAAACCCTTCACTACAAATGAATGAAGCTATTAATGCTTTAGTAGAGTCTAAAAAAGACGAAATTACTGAATTTTATAGCTCAGGTTCTAAATATACATTTGATATGACTCCAGAAGAGTATGTTAAAAAATTGTATATTACACTAGGAAGTATTAATGATATAACATATTTTGTTACTAAAACAAAGCTTTATATGAAAGATTATGATGCTAATAAAGAGTTTTTAATTCTTTTTGCTCAACTTGATGAAAACAACTTTGTTTCAACATTTTTAGAGCTTTCTTAATAAAATATATAAAAATAATATATAACGTAAAAAAAATAAATAATATTATAAAAAAATGAAAAATAAAAATAAATGTAAATAGATATCAGCTTAAAAGTTATATAAAATATATATTTTATTCAAAATGATTGCTTACAATCCATTTTATTTTAACAATGAAAATATATGCGTTAAAAAATTAACTTTTTTAATAAATAATAGTCTTTTTAACAAAAATAATGATTTTGTCTTATACTTTTTATTTATATATGATTATATATATAAAAATAATTATATTAAGATTTTGTTACAAATTTTTGTAATGGAATTTGTTCGTGAATATTTATTGCGAACTTCCAAATTACTATTATTTGAAATTAAAGAAGATAAAGAAAATAAAAATTATGATTTTTATATTATTTTATTTTTTGTAACCATTCGTATACTAAATAACATTTATATAAAGTATAAATACAATTTTGACCGAAAATATGAACATGTAATTAAAAATGCTTTTGAAAAAAATATTTTCATTCAGCGTTGTAAAATACCTTTTCATATTCGACAAAAGTTTAATATGAGTAAATTTGAAGAGTTAAAGAATATTGTATCAGGAAATATGAATAATATGATTAATAACGTTTTTGAATCATTTATCAATATTATTACGAATGTAATATTATCTTTTTGTACATTCTATAAACATAATATGATGACTCATTACTTTGTAATGATTAGTACACTATATTTCCTTTTTACAAATCTTTTATATCCAATGCGAAAGAAACAAATGAAAATTCGTCTTTCAAATAGAAAGTTGTTTAATAAAATGTATAATGAAATTAGCTTATTAGAATTTAATTTTGTAGCATTTTTAGAACATATACATATTTTTAATAAAATACAAAATAAAGAATTAGAAATACACAATATTAGAACTTATATGAAAAATATGAGTAAAAATATTTTTTCAATTGTTCATTATTGTTCAGACTTTTTCTTAATCGTTATACTATTTAATAACTATTATAGTGGTTTACGAAATTATTACATTATTGTAACTACATTATCATCACTTTTTGATGTTAGTAAAACATTACTTAATAATATTAGTGATATTGAAGAAGCTGTTGAACATTATGCTGAATTTTCTACATATTTAAAAGATATTCCAAATGATTCAGACTTTGTATATGCGAAATCAATAGATTTTCCGTTACAAATGGATATAAAGATACCATTATATAATGATTATGTTGTAAATGGAGTGATTCAAATAAATCGTAATGATAAAATATTTATTACAGGTCCTTCAGGAGCTGGTAAATCAACCGTTGCTAAAAAAATTGCTGGTTATGATTATTATGAAAGTGGAAAACCTATTTATAGAGATTGCGTATATTATTTAACTCAAGATTACAACGAAAGTTGGTCTAATAGTAATTATACTTGGTCTGAATTATTTCCAAATATGAAATCAATTGATGAAGTTAAAACATATTTAAGATATTTTGCTTTTCCGCTTTCTAAATTTAGTGAAATGTGTACTTTAGAAAATGAAATACCATCCTTAAGTGGTGGTGAAAAGAAACGGCTTCAATATGCTTTTCTTTTTAATCGTGATTTATTAAATAATCAAAATAATAAAGAAATTATTATTTTAGATGAACCACATAAAGATTTAGATGAAGCTACTGCTTTGTTAATGATTCAAGGAATTGAAAAATTACTTGAAAATAAGTGTTTGATTATTATTAAACACGAAAAGCCTAGAATTTGCGAAAATTATAGGATTGGTGATTCCGAGAAACCGAATATTCGGTTTGGCGATTCCGAAAAACCACATAATTGGTACAATTGGAAAGAAATTCATGTAAATAATCATGGAACTATTTTTCAAATGTAATTTCATTAAAATATATTATAAATTTTATCTTTTCAAAATCTTTTTGAAAAAATAATGGCTCCTCGTATAGGGATCGAACCTATGACCTCACGATTAACAGTCGTATGCTCTAACCAACTGAGCTAACGAGGATTGGTGGGTTATAAACCGGACTCCACCTCTTAAAAAATCTTTTAAGAGGAAGATATTTTAGAAAAAGTTTT
>JACCDW011598133.1_pt1 | contig 10445 bp, 8 predicted proteins | sample 7449781 | NCBI WGS metagenome assembly JACCDW01 (sample SAMN15323449, study PRJNA562643) | freshwater metagenome | isolation source: river surface water | place: USA:Blue River Watershed | collected 2017-08-18 | reverse complement strand
GCAATTTAGCGATGGCTGCTTCGGCTTCGGCTTGATCTTCAACTTCTGCAAAGGCAAAACCTTTGAATCTGCCTGTTTCGCGGTCGTTAATCATCTTTACAGATGAAAAACTTGAATACTCGTCAAACAATTGACTAATCTGTTGTTCGGTGATGCGGAAATCTAAATTTCCTAAATAAATCTTCATTCTAAATACTTTTGTGGTTTTATATAACGTCCACACAACAAAGGTGAGGATTAAAATCCAAGAAATTGCAATAAAAATAATTTATTTTCTGAAAAGGATGTGTTTATGCAAAATATGCAACAAAAAAAATGTTTGTTTAAAATTTTCCAAAGTTAAAACAGAGTTAAACTACCGAGTGTTAGTTTTGCATTCAATTTTATGACTCAAAATCCTTATATAATCACTTTACAACATCGCATCGAAAAAGAAAGACAGTTGTTACTTTCTCATCCGGTTTACAAGCAAATTGAGAATTTAGAAGGGCTTAAGAAGTTTTCTGAACATCATGTATATGCAGTTTGGGACTTTATGAGTTTATTAAAATCACTACAAAAGGATCTGACTTGTGTTGATATTCCTTGGATTCCGGTTGGCACGGCTGATACGCGATTCTTAATCAACGAAATCGTTTTAGGAGAAGAATCCGATGTGGATGAACATGGGAATCGAATCTCACATTTTGAATTATATCTCAATGCAATGAATCAAATGGGTGCCGATACTAAACCTATTTTAACATTAATCGATGCACTAAGACAGGGGAAATCAATCAATGAAATCATTACATCGTTAGACATTCACCCAAAAATAAAAGCATTTTTAACCTTCACTTTTGAAATAGCATTGTCAACTCCCGCTCACGTTAAGGCTGCTGTATTCACCTTCGGTAGAGAAGATTTAATTCCTGATATGTTTATGTCGATTCTCAAAGATGTTCACAGAGAACATCCAGAAAAGGTATCTACTTTCCATTACTATATTGAACGACATATTGAAGTAGATGGAGACCATCATAGTCATTTAGCATTAGCCATGGTTGAACAATTGTGTGGAAACGATGAAAAGAAATGGAACGAAGTTGAAGAATATGCCGTTAAATCGTTGCAATATCGCGCAGGATTATGGGATTCCATTTTAGACGCTAACTAAATTGAATTGTACGTTTAAACCTGACAATTCCAAATTAGATTTTCTAGAAAAGAGAAAAGCACTTCAAATTATTGAAATTTGCACCACACAACTATTTTGAATATTCCACTATAGATTATTCAATCTTCCTTAAATAAGCAAAAATCGAATACGGTGAAAGCAATATCTCAATATTTGAATCGAATAAATGGCATTGATGATGATGCAATACGGGCATTTTTCGAGCTTCAAAAAACGGAGATATACCCAAAAGGAAGTAATATTCAAGCAACTGATACCACTTGTAGGAATATATATTTTGTAGAACAAGGTATAGCTCGAATTTTTTACTATAAAGGGGATGAAGATGTAACTGAACATTTTGCATTTTCTGGTCAAATGATAATTCGGGCGGATAGTTTATTCAATGATTGTGTAACTCCAAAAGGCATTCAAGCACTAGTTGAAACTACGGTAATTAAAATAGGTTGGGACTCGTTGCAGGAGTTATTCCCCAAACATCGATTTTTAGAAAGCTTATTTCGACAAATTGTTCAAATCGAATACGCCAATACCGTAAAACGCGTTGAGAGTTTGCAATTCAAGGATGCTAGCGAACGATATATTGAATTACTGGAGGAAACACAATTTATCAATCAAATTCCGTTAAAGCACATTGCTACTTACCTTGGAATTTCACAAGTTTCATTAAGTAGAATTCGAAGTAAATTATCCAATTAGACACTATATTGACCTAATTATCCAACTCGCTAGTTTTGGATTTATGCGTTTTTAATATCAATTTTTCAATCATTACCTCATTAATTTGCTTATTATTATATGACAGCACAAGAATTTATATCTATTGTAGCAGATGAACTCATGGTAGATTCCACTAATATTAATTTAGACACATGTTATCGAAACATTCCAACATGGACTTCATTAAACTCATTATTAGTAGTTTCTAGATTGCACGAAGAAACTGGACATATGATAACTGCTGCGGATTTAGCAAAATTTAACACTCTCTCAGAATTGTATTCACTTATTACATCAAAGTAATGCCAATATACAAATTTCAGGGTGGTAAAATCCAATCAATCATTAATCTAATCCCTAACCGTATTCAGGACAACTTGGATGAGGAACTTATTCCAGTTAGCGATAGAGAATCCTTGGTTGCCCATACTGGAATTCGGTTTAGAAGAACATTTTCTGCGGAATCAACAACCACTACAGAATTGTTCATCACAGGCATTTCAAAAACACTGGATGCATTGCAATGGGATACTGATTCTATAGACGCTATTGTATGCGTAACCCAAACCCCAGAAACGCATATTCCGGCAGTATCTTGTTTATTGCATAATGCATTTAAGTTAAAAACTTCCGTTGCTTGCTTGGATATTAATTTGGGCTGTTCTGGATATGTATATGGATTGCAGCAAACCCTCAGCTTATTACAAAATCAAATTAAAGGGAAAAGCAGGGCTCTATTATGTTGTGGTGATATTACCAGCAAACTAATTCAAAACGACAAAACCTCTATTCCTATTTTTTCTGATGGCGTTTCGATTACTGCAATTGAATTTGATATAAATATCGAGGATAATAATTCAACGTTTTTCTTCAATTTGGAAACCATGGGTAGTGGACATACTGCCATACGGAGTGAGTTCGTTGATAATAAAGAAGTCATGCGCCTTAATGGTATTGAAGTATTTAATTACTCTGTTCAATTTGTACCTAAACATATCAAAGATCTATTAACCTTAGTAAATACGGAAGATATTTCCTTGGTTGTATTGCACCAAGCCAACAAATTGATAAACGATGCTATCGCAAAAAGACTTCCTATACCCAATGCAGAATACCCATCTACGCTGTACGATTATGGGAACACGGCATCGGCAAGTATCCCAATAACTTTGGTTGACTTTTTGACAAAAAACGAACTCAAACAAGACAAAGTGCTATTGTCTGGTTTTGGTGTGGGTTTTTCCATGGGGACAGTGGTATTTTCACTAGACCCTTCTATGTATTATGCCACGCTTGAATTTCCAAATATTCCATAAAATCTTATTTTTAAACACTAATAAAATACCTTTTTGTATTTGATATTTTAATGGAAATTCCATGAAATCTTCGTCTTCGTTAACAATTATCATTCCTTTATTCAAAGGGGCTAATCATGTAGAGAAATTAATTAATCATCTGGAAATTTGGCATCGTGATGCAATTCATAGTCTCTTCCACTGTCAATTGTTAATAATAGACGATGGTAGTAATGACGAAGGGCTAACGATCGCACAAAAAAAATTAAATAATGGCAGTATACCCTATACTTTGCTGCGACTTACAAAAAACAGCGGTCAACACACTGCATTGGCAATAGGCCTAAATTATTCTGAGACTGATTGGATAGTGACATTGGACGATGATTTACAACATGACCCTAAATATATATCGATATTATGGGGTATTGCGATGCAAAAAGAGTCTGACATCGTTTATGGTTACTTTTCCGAATCCAAACATAGCAAATGGCGAAATCTCGCAAGTATTGCTATTCGCACAATTACCAAATTACTGATTTATGACTATTCCAAAGTGAGTTCTTTCCGTTTGATTCGTTCCACTGCTACAGGGTACTTCAAAAAGTCGATAAAAACGAGTTTTCTAATTGATAGTCAAATTATTCCTACCACAAATCGTATTCAATTTGTTGCCGTTCCCCATCATCAGAAGGTAAACAATGCATCGAGATATACTCTTAAACGGTTGGTTGGTATGTCGATAAAAATCTGGCTATGGCATTCTCCTTTCAGCCGTTTACATTGGGTGAAACAGCGATTATTACCGAATCGATATTTTACTGTAGAATGGATAGATAGCAGCAATAAATTTGAGACTATACCACTTCAACACCATCACATACAAATGGTTAGAGAATGGAGAAATTCAGACTTTGTTAATCAGCAAATGGAATACAGGGAAAAAATCTCGGAAGTGCAACAAGAAAAGTGGTTTAAAAACATAGATTCAACAAGCCAATTTTATTTTGTTCATCGCTATCGAGGGGAATGGGTAGGTTTCTCGCATGTACATTTTATTCCCAGTTTATCCGGTGAATCCCATGGATTAATGATTGGCGAAAACGGTGGATTTGTTTCATCACCCAAGTGGCAAGGAAGTGGGATTCCCATCGCCATTGCCTTGGGAACGTTAGATTTTGCTTTTAATCAACTTGAATTAGATTGTTTGCGGATAAAAGTAAATAAATCCAATGTCTCCGCAATTGAATTAAATGCTGCTCTGGGATATAAAATCATCGATTCAATAAATGATGACTTTAATGGATATGAACTTAAAAAAATCGAATACCAAACCAATTCCAATCGTATTCGTGGGTTATTAAAGCACTTATAACTTAATCTAAATCTGCAGGTATAACCGGTACAGGATTGGGAATTTTTGTTTGGGATAGAATTTCACCTTCTTTTTTAAGTTCCCCTTTTGTTAATTGAGAAATCGAAATCGGACAAAGACTAATTTCAATTTCACTCCCTGTTTTTACAAATAAACAGTAGACACGAATAGTTGCATCCGGATTGTTCTCGTTATTCTGATTAAATCCCCCATTTTCCCGAGAAGGCAAATAGGGTAATTTGTGCGATTGAATACGCTTAATATTACTAATTACTTGATTATCATAATTCAATACATGTATTCTTTTTCCTGTATGATCTCTAATTAATTCTTGATATAACTCTGCAGATTTAAAATAAAAATCCTGCTCCAATACCAAAATAGCATCATTTGGGAGTGCATTTAATTGCTTAGACTTAATAAACTCCCAAACCACATTTGCGGGAAATTCCTTTTTATATTTATACTTTTTTGACAATGAGTGATTAAACAAAAACGTAATTACAACAAAAACTCCTAGTACAATATGTATAGGCCGCCAGTAGTTGATTTTATTCTTAAAAACAATAAAAAACTCAATTAAACCATATGCTATTAAGCTAAATCCTAGATTCTGTAGCATTAATGACAAATATCCATTTCCCCATGTGATTTCCGATTGATATTTTGCCGAGGGTAGTATGAAAATCGGGGTTACAATTAATAAGAAGACTCCAAGTATGAGCCAATTTCGCGTGGGGCTTTTTGGGCCCGTAGTGAAATTAACCCTACCCGGCTTTACTTTTTCCGTAGCGGGTATTCTATTGTTATTGTCGAGATTGGAATTATTGTGGAATTCTGTTGCTATTTTCCGACAATGATATATCGCAACAAATAGAATTCCTGTTGCCAAGGATACATCACAAAATCTAAATTGATTTAATAAACGTAAGGGAATTCTTGGTGTGTTGGTTAAGTTGGTCAACGGAATAGATGCATAGATTTGTTTTAATTCCAACATCACCATAGCACTAAAATCAATGTTTGAGGATAATCCGCTATATAGATTGTCTTTAGGGAAGTTTGATCTAAGGTAAAAAATAACATATAAGTAAGTTACAGATATTATACCTATTGGAATTGTCCAAGAGATAAGGCTTTTTAATGAAGTTACTTGATTATTTAATTGATCAGAAAGCCAAAAAACAAGTGGAATTAGCGGCAAAAGCATCAACGCATATTCGGAAACAAAAAACAGCGACAAGGTGGAAATTAAGGCAGCTATTAGACTTAATAGTTTGAATTTTCTGTACATCGATAGCCAACTCGCTGTTGAAATGAATATTAGGGAGTTAAACATCTGACAAAGACCGGTGTAGGAGGAATAGGAATCATGATAATTCAATCTTAGCTGTACTGCGGTAGCAATACAAATTAGAAGCAATGCCGTATTAAACTGAAACCCAATATATTTCAGCCAACGAAGAAAAATTACTATCGTAATTAAATTCAATAGAATCATCCAACTCTTATAGGTTATAGGTGTTGTAAATGTTTTGAAAACCCATTCTATATAATAAAATGATATTACGGTTAATCGTCCCATAGGTAAAAACCGATTCACCATTACTTGAGCTAATTCATGGATTGATTTTGAATCAACCTTTGGATTTTCAACCCGATATTGAAACATTGGCAAATCATCTCCCATCAACGGGGAATAAAGGATAGTTGATAACGTAATGAACAAAATCAACCAAGCCCAAGCAGACATTGGCAGATTTTGCAACTTTGTTTTTAACCTCAAAAACATTTGAATTTTAACTATTAAGGGTCACAGCTCGCATCAAAACTACGAGTAATTAAACACTTTTGTTATAAATCAAGCATTTAACTGATGTAAACATTCAACTGTTGATTCCGCAATAAATTGCACTTGGCTTTCCGATAAACTAGGATATAATGGGAAGCGTAGAAGTCCATTTCCAAATTTATCGGCATAGGGCAGATGGGGTTGAATTCCCAGTGATTTCGCCATCATGGATGCATGCAGTGGTTGATAGTGGAAAGCCGTTTGAATACCTTTTTGTTTCAAACGATTAGCAAAATCAGCCCGATAATCGACTGATGAAAATGTTAGATAATAGTTATGCCCATTCCCAGCCAATTGAGAAGGAAGAAATTCGATTGAAGAACCTAATATTTGATGATAAATACTCCAATATTTTTGTCGGATATTAGTAACAAAATCCCAATCTTGCAATTGAGCCAACAAAACGGCCATATTGTATTCGCTAGGTAAGTAAGAACTCCCGATATCAACCCATGTATATTTATCAATTTCACCGCGGTTAAATTGTCCGCGATTGGTGCCTTTATCTTTGATAATTTCGGCACGATTCACAAATTGTTCATCATTAATTACCAATAACCCACCCTCTCCACAATGAAGATTTTTAGTATCATGAAATGAAAAAGCAGATAGGTGAGCTCGAGTTCCTATGAATTCCGCATTTGGCAGATTGGAATACCTCGCACCAATGCATTGAGCAGCATCTTCCACCACAAAAAAATTAAATTGCCTAGCAAGTTGCATGAGAAGATCCATATCGCAGGCTCTACCTCCATAATGGACCACTACCACCGCTTTTGTCTTTTCTGTAACTAACTTAGGGATTATGGTGATATCAATATTGGGATTATCTGCTTGAGAATCGCAAAAAATCAGCTTTGCACCTCTTAATAAGAAGGCGTTTGCGGTGGATACAAAGGTGTACGAAGGTAAAATTACTTCATCACCTGGCTTGATATCCAACAATAATGCAGCCAATTCTAAGGCATCGGTACAGCTATTGGTGAAGATTGGATTTTTAAATTGAAACGATGATTGAACAAACTGCTGACATTGAGAATAAAAATTACCGTTACCTGATTTTTGTTTGGAACCGGCGATGAGCTCTTGGATATACTCTAATTCGCGGGTTGCTCGATATGGAACATGAAATGGAATCATCCTAGCCGCAAGGTAAAACAATCCGGATCAACCTAAAAACGCAACTAAAAAAAACCCCACAACAATTCCTTGCTATGGGGTTAAATAAATTTAATACGAAATTGTATTACTCAAGTATGATGGCTTTTGTGGCTATTGTAGCCCCAGACTTGTCGATTAATTGAAGTGTGTAGAATCCTGTATTAGCCCAAGTTTTTAAATCAACTGTATAGACTTGAGCACTAATCACTTGACTGTAAACAGTAGCGCCAGTGGTAGACAGAACTTTTAAGGTATAACCTCCTACTAGCGTTACATCGCCTGTATTGATTGTTAACTGGTCTTTAGTAGGTACAGGATAAACTTTAACTAAATTGTCTTTTCTTACACTATTTACTAACAAAGTGGTTCTAACTACCAGTGTATCCGTTACTTTAACACTCTTGAAATTGATACAAGAATCTGAAACCGTTAACAATACTACAGCGGATGTATCTGTACAAATATTGGTTGATGCGATTGCTCTGAAAGGTTGATTGTGATTACGCAAAGAAACTTTTGCAACTTTCAAAGCCGTTGTATTTTCACCAGTATATTGTGTGCTTCCAGTTGGAACATCCATCATTCCAAAATCAAAATCAGACTGCCATTTTACTTCAGCATTATTATCATTTGTTACAACAGTGAAATTAGCAGAATTTCCAGAAGACACTGAAGTTGCTTTGGGAGCAGTAGTAATAATATTACAAGCCTTTAAAATTGCCGTTAATTTGGCAGCAGAAGTACTGTCTTTACACCAACGAGTTTGAATATACGCTCTATAAACATTACCATTTTGAGTGATATCTACTGGTGAAATAGTTAGTGTATCGTTCGATAATCCTGAATAAGAGCTTCCAGATACATTTTTAAATCCACTACCTGAATTATACTGCCACTGGAAAGTAGCCTCATTGGTAGAATACGCAAAATTGAACGAAGCATCCGAACCTGTTTTTACGGATACTGCCTTAGGTTGACGAGTGATAGAATCGCACACAACGAATGTTCCCGGTGCTTTGAAAATATCGTAACCATAGTTAGACGTTCCAAACAAACTAGTATTAGTGGATACTGGGCGGAAGTTTGGAGAAGTAGCATTTTGTGGATCGATTAGCACTAAACCGGAATTATATGATAGCGTGTCAACGATATTAGCTTGAATAGCTTTTCTAATCCATCGATCCAAACTATCTACATTTCTACCTGAACTAATTTCAACCAAACCTGTATTTGTTGAACCTTTTGAAGCTGCTGCTTTGGTACCATGGAAGTAATTGTTCCTCAATACCACATTGGTATTACTTACAGTATTACTAGGAAGTACACCAGCCGCAGTTAATGTACTATCCCCGTCTAACATTACATAGTTTCTATAACCCATGAAAATAGAATTTGTAATTGAAATCCTACTATTTCTGCGGATACGAGCCCCACGACGGAATGCATTTTTCTGCGTTGCGGTTAGATCGTTGTAGGTTTTATCTAATCGAATAGGACCAACAACAGTCATGTTCACAAATCTTGCGTTAGTTAATGGTAATTTACCTGAACCAGCAGCATCGTTATCTGATTCAAATGTCTCAGAAGTTGAAGAACCGGATGGAGCGTTCCAACTCAAATCAAAAAACGCAGTATCTTTTTGAGCAATACCAAATTGTACTGTACCTCTGTAACCAAAGTCCGTATCAAAATCATCATCTGTTGTCTTGTACGCAATTAAATGCTTACTATTTACAGTCCCACCGAACCATTCGAAAGCATCATCGTTGCAATAAGAAACCTGTACGTAATCGATTTTGGTAGCACTTCCCACTGAAGCCATGGTTAATCCATTGATTTCCTTGTTGGGTTCAAATGCATACCCCCCAAATTCCATACGCAAATACTTGATTGAACCGCTATTATCAGCATCATTATTTCCGCCAAATTTGGCCAATGAAGAATTGAATGAAATATTGTTAAAACCTTCAACCTGCACATCTAAACCTTGGTTATTAACAGCATTACCGCACATTACAATCCCTCCCCAATCACCTCTTACACGAGAACCTGCTGCTTTGCTAGATGTTATTACTACAGGGTTATTAGCAGTTCCTTGAATATCAATTTGGCCACCTCGTTCCACAACGATAGTTGCATATTCCTTCGGAGTGGTTGAAGCATTAGAACGAGCGCGAATTAGAGTACCTGCGGGTATAACTAGTTTACCACCTGATTTAACCACGAAAACACTCTTCAATAAATAAACTTTTGAAGCATCTAACGTTACGGTGGTTGAAATGGCTTGTTCACCGGATGCGTTGTTTAATGTAGTTGAATCCGTAACATTTGCATAATTTGTGTTTTGGGGATTCCAATTTGTCCAATTTAAGGTCCAATCTTTCTTCGGGTCTTTATCTAAAGCTCCCAAAAAATTAACTTGTTCGATAAATTGAGCACTTAATTGACCAATTCCGGTCAATAAGAGTGCACTGAATAATACTTTTTTCATAAATTAAGTTCTCTACAAAGGACAACCCCTAACATTAGGGGGCTCTTAACCAACTATGTAGTTTGTGTTAATTAATAAAGAATAATATCGCAATCTAATAATATAAATTATGCATTAAATTAATTCATAATATTACATATGGATTTTATAAAAATCTCGCTAAAAAAAAACACCCGGGGGAATCCTTGGGTGTTTTCAAAAAATATAGACTAAAAGATTTATTGAATATCGAATCTATCTGCGTTCATCACTTTAGTCCAAGCAGCAACAAAATCGTGAACAAATTTCTGTTCACCGTCTTGGCAACCATAAACTTCTGCGATGGCACGTAATTCGGAATTTGATCCAAAAATCAAATCTACTCGGGTAGCTGT
>JACCDW010835171.1_pt1 | contig 10445 bp, 6 predicted proteins | sample 7449781 | NCBI WGS metagenome assembly JACCDW01 (sample SAMN15323449, study PRJNA562643) | freshwater metagenome | isolation source: river surface water | place: USA:Blue River Watershed | collected 2017-08-18 | reverse complement strand
GCTGAGCAGTTCGCCAAACATGGTGGATGGGAGTTGGACCAGCAATCGATGGAGCAGATGGGCTCTCCTTATTTGTTGGCCCATGGTTTGGGTATACCTGTGCAGGACGCCACAACCGAAGTTGAATTTCCTTCCGCAGGAAATTACAGGGTATGGGTTCGCACAAAGGATTGGGTAGCCCCTTGGAATGCACCTGGTGCACCTGGCAAGTTTCAGCTGAAAGTCAATGGGAAAGCGCTCGATGAAACATTTGGCACGAAAAGTGCAACATGGCATTGGCATGATGGTGGCATGGTAAAAGTGACAAAGAAATCAAGTCTTGCTTTGCATGATTTGACTGGTTTTGAAGGACGTTGTGAGGCCATTCTTTTCTGTAAGGATCCCAATTTTGAACCAACAAACGATATCCCCCAATTGACAGCTTTCAGGCGCAAATTGCTTGGATTACCGGAGAAGCCTGATGAAGGTGGTGAATTTGACCTGATTGTTTCGGGTGGTGGATTGGCAGGCACCTGTGCCGCAATCTCTGCCGCACGCAATGGCATCAAGGTTGCCCTTGTTCAAGACAGGCCAGTGCTGGGTGGCAATGGCAGTTCAGAGGTGCGCGTATGGCCTGAGGGACATACCAACAAGACATTGTTCCCCCATGTTGGAGACATTGTCAATGAAATTCTTCCTCCCATCATCAAAGGCCCTGGCAAAGTATTCAATGGGGTATCCGCCAATTATTACGACGATGCACTGAAACTGTCCATTGTCAGAAAAGAACCCAACATCACCCTCTTGCTGAACCACCGTGTGGTAAAAGTGGAAACTGAGGCGGATGTCATAAAGGCAATCGTTATCCAGAGCACCCTTACCTCAAGGCAAACCAGGATAAAGGGGAAATTATTTTCAGATTGTACAGGCGATGGCTCTATTGGTTTCAAAGCCGGTGCAGACTACGAATACAAGGTGGAGCAGTTGATGGGCAGTACTAACCTTTTCAATGTGCTGGATGTTTCAAACAGTGAAGAGGTATTGGCCTGTGAATGCAAAGACAAGAGTGCATTGGCCATGAAATGTGAGCAGGGAGATTTTGATCAGCCTTTCCCGCGTTGCCCATGGGCGCTTGATTTGTCTGACAAGCCTTTCCCTGGAAGAAAAGGACAGAAAACATTTGGCAAAGAAGGACTTGATTCTTTTGCCAACATGTGGTATTGGGAGAGTGGTTTTAACAAAGATCAGGTGAACGAAATAGAACTCATCCGGGACCATAATTTCAGGGCCATGTATGGTGCCTGGGATGTGTTGAAAAACGTAGATAACATGTATCCCAAGCATAGGTTGGGTTGGGTGGCATTCATTGCCGGAAAACGTGAATCACGCCGTCTGATGGGAGATGTTGTGTTGGATGCACAGGATTTCAAGCAAAAAAGAAAATTTGAAGATGGTGCATTCCCATGCTCCTGGCATGTTGACCTTCACACGCCAAAAAATGAGTTCAAGGAAGGATTTGAGAACATGGAATTTGTATCTGATTATACGCGTGGCGAAGAATACCAATATGGTGGTGAGTACTGGGCTCCGTACCGTACACTCTACAGCCGCAACATCAAAAACCTTTTCATGGCAGGTAGGTGCATCAGCGTAACAAAGACGGGTCTTGGCCCTGTAAGGGTGATGAAAACCTGTGGAATGATGGGAGAAGTTGTGGGCAAGGCGGCGTCTATTTGTATCAAAAAGAATGTTTCTCCGCGAGAGGTTTACACACAACAACTGCCTGAATTAAAAAGGCTTTTGGGCAGGCCTGGTTTTTCAAGGGCTTAATCAGCAATTGTTAACATCAACACAGCCAACAGTGCCGGTAATTTGACCGGGGTATATGCTATGCACATTCGTCAACCATCCAATCACCAGTGATCATGTTTCGTTTTACTGCAATCTCCTTTTTATTGGTCTGCATCATCAGCAGCGAAGTTTTTTCACAGGAATTGTATCCTATCAAACTCCCGGCCAGTCAATGGCACAACAAGGAGCAAGAACTGAGGTACAAGCCCGATGGCAGTGACTTTGTGATTATCAATGGGAAAAGACTTTTTACCAGGGCTATTTACGGAACCAATACTGCCTTTCGGTTGGAAGCTGGTGACAGACCTGAGTTTGCCTTGTACATGCCTGGCATGGGCGGAAATTTCAAGTTTGGAATTGGCAATGGGCAACAAAGCAAATGGCTTACCCAGGCCAATACAATTACTGCTCGTTACCGCCCCGGTGCCATGTTGTATACAATTGAAGATTCATTGTTGGGAAAAGGAAAATTGTTTGTGGCAATTTTAGCATTGGCGGATGGAGAAGGATTTGTCATCCAGACAAGGCTTGAGAATACTGCTGCGCCGATTGATTTGTACTGGGCATTTGGTGGTGCCACTGGAAAAAAATTCTCACGTGATGGAGATATGGGGCCAGATCCGGAATCTTCTTTTTACTTGAAGCCAGAAAATTGTAAAGACAATCGGTTTGTACTTTCTGAAAAAAACCGCTTTCAATTGACCTACGGCTCTGGTTTGCAGGTAGGACCCGATGGACGGTATTTTGTGGAAGACCTCAACCAGCCTGCAAAGCCGGCAAAAGAGCTTGAACTGACGGGCGTCTTTGCCCATGAGGCAACACTGAAATTGGGTGATGCAAAGCAACTGGCTTCGCCATCTTTGCTTTTCGAGTCTACTGTTGTAACTGCGCCAGTAGTGGTTGGCAAAATGTCCATCAGCAAAGGGAACGAGGAGTATTTCTCCATCTACAATCCCCGTACACAAAAATCAATCAGCTACAGTGATCTTGGTATTGTTTTTCAACAAGCAGAAAAAGCAAGAAAAGAAATTGCCAACAGGATCGTGGTAACTACACCTGATCCATTTATCAATACCATTGGCGGTGCACTCAGCATTGCATCCAATGCCATCTGGGAAGCGCCATCTTATATGCATGGTGCTGTCGGCTGGCGCATGCGGCTCAATGGCTGGAGAGGTCCCTATACTGCGGATCCCTTGGGTTGGCACGATCGGGCGAGAACACATTTTAATGCTTATGCCTTGTCGCAGTTCACCAGCCCTGCGATTGGTCCCATTGTTCCAGATTCTGCCATGCATTTTGCACGCAGTTGGGAGAAGAACGATGTGGGTATGTTCAGTAGCGGGTACATCAGCAGACTGCCCAACGCAGAGGCCATGAAGCCCCATCATTATGATATGAACCTGATTTATATTGATGGCTTATTCAGGCATTTTGACTGGACAGGGGATACTGCATTCATCAGAAAAACCTGGCCTGTTATCAAAAGGCACCTTGACTGGGAAACTCGGAATTTTGATGCAGACAAGAATCATTTGTTCGATGCCTATGCTGCCATCTGGGCCAGTGATGCATTGCAATACAGTGGCGGTGATGTGGCGCATACATCAGCCTATAATTATTTTCATTTCAAGAAAGCGGCAACTCTTGCGGCCTTGATGAAGGAAGATCCTGCTCCTTATTTATTGAAGGCGAAGAAAATAAAGGAAGCAATGGACAGTGTGCTCTGGTTGCGTGGAAAAGGAACCTATGCGGAGTTCAGGGATTTGCTGGGCAACAAGCGCTTGCATGATGCTGCCGCACTCTGGACCATCTACCACAGCCTTGACTCGGAAGTGCCGGATAAATTTCAGGCTTACCAAATGATGCGCTATGTTGATCATCAGCTGCCCCATATTCCGTTGCGGCCCAAGGGCATCGAGGATGCTGGGTATTATACCATTTCCACTACCAACTGGATGCCTTACGTTTGGTCATTGAACAATGTTGTGTTGGCTGAATCCATCCACACAGCTTTGGCCAACTGGCAGGCCAACAGGCCCGATGAGGCCTTCAAGTTATTCAAAAGCGAAGTGCTTCAGTCCATGTACATGGGAGGAAGCCCAGGAAATTTTGTGTTGATTTCTGCTACTGATGCCGCCAGGGGAGAATCTTACAGGGATTTTGCTGATCCTGTTGGGATATTTTCAAGGACCTTGGTAGAAGGACTTTTTGGTATCGTGCCTGATGCATTGGGCAAGAAGTTACTGGTTCGACCAGGCTTGCCTGCTGCCTGGGCATATGCTTCCTTTTCAACGCCAGATATTTCTTTTGATTTTAAAAGAACGGATAGAACGGATGTTTACCTCTTGGATACCCGGTTTTCTGGCCCAATGAATTTGACTTTTCAGGCAATTGCCCGTGGTCAGGTAGAAGCCGTGCTGGTGAATGGAAAGAAAATCCAATGGAAAAATATTGATGAGGCAGTTGGTTCTCCTGTTATTGAAGTCACTGTTCCGGCTGCAAAAAAATATGAGGTCAGGATTGTCTGGAAAGGCGCTGAGCCAATTTTGCCTTTAGCCGAGGCTTCATTCACCCAGGAGCAAGCAGTGAACAAAAGTTTTCCAACATCTTCATTATTAAAAGTACATGATCCTCAAATGGCGTTGAAGAGTTTGCGCACAACGCCCAATGGATTCAGCGCAACAGTCAATGCTACTGTCGGTGAGTATACTGTCTTTGTGCAATTGAAACAAGGGGCCTTGATATGGTGGATGCCTCTATGCTTTAGCGTTGTTCCACCAGTTGAATTGGTTGCGGAAAACAGCCGGGAAGACAACAACAATAGGTTTCAGCTTCAAAACAATACTACGTTCCATGGGCCGGCAAAGGTTTATGTGAATGGATTTTCGGCATCTGTTCAAACTGCTGCTGGTAAACCATCTGAACCCTTGTCCATTCCGCTGAATGCATTGATCCCAGGAACAAATAAAATTAGCATTTCCTATCCCGATGGGAAAAAGTACAATGCGCAGCTGATCAACTGGCAAGGGGAAAAAACAGTAAGGCTTGAAACGGTTGATCTCAGCACATACTTCAACGACAAGGTTACACAAATTTTCAAAAACAAATACCTGTCGCCAAGGCCTGTTGCCACTACCTTACAACTGCCATGGCAGGGTATTGGAGACTGGCCTCATCCGCATGAGAACTTTGAAGTGAATGACAGTGGGCTCCGTAAGATGGCGGGAGATAAAAATGAAATTGTATTGCCCAAAGGCATTCGATTCAGAACCCCGGGAGAAACAAATAAAAATAATATTCTATTTACTTCCCAGTGGGACAATTATCCCAAAACCTTGACCATCCCTTTGTCTGGCAAATCTTCTCATGCTTATTTTTTGATGGCGGGATCTACCAATCCAATGCAGAGTCAATTGACCAATGGCGAGATTGTTGTGGAATATGCTGATGGAACCACAGACCGTTTGGTGTTGCGCAATCCAGAAAGCTGCTGGCCCATTGACCAGGATTATTATACAGATGGATTTGCGTTTGCACTGCAACAGCCAAGACCAATGCGGGTTCAACTAAAAACCGGAAAAATTGTTTCCGGCGAGGAGTCAAAGGCAAAATACAATGGCAAAAAAATTGATGGTGGTGCTGCTACTGTTCTGGACATGCTGCTTGATCCTGCCAAGGAGCTGAAAAGCCTGACATTGAAGACCATTGCAAACGATGTGGTCATCGGGCTGATGGGCCTTAGCCTCCTTAGAGACTAATTTGTTGCGAACCGATCTGGGAGTAGTACAATTTTCTTCATTGCAGTTCACCACAAAAACCTGATCCAATGGATCAGGTTTGCCGGAAAGTTGTCTGATGAGAAAACAGCGTGGATTAGTCTGGAATGCAATCACCAAAATCCAGGTAGATTCTGGAAGGCTCAAAATTGACATTTTCACCGTTGGCACTGACGACTACGAAGAACTTCAGGGTGGCAGTAACTTCTCTTCCACTGCCCTGTTCAGTGAGCAGGACCCTGATTTTGAATTCTATTTTTTGATGCTCATTCTGGAAAGAATATTGGCCAGAGGCAGATGCCTTGACGTTTGCTTGGTATTTGTTTTCTGAAAACAGGCCAACACCTGATAAGCCCTGGCTGCTGATGTCCAGGTCATACATGGCCTTGTTTTTGTTTTCAACAAACGTGCCCCTTAGCAGCAAACCACCTGTGAAATCAATGGGTTCGCCACAAACAGCGATGATGGTCGAGCCATCGATTTTCAAATTCATGTGGTGCTCTCCGTTGACTTTTTTTACAGGGTTAACGTCAGTTGGCACAGGATTGACAAACGCGAATGATGCAATTGTTAACAGGAAGGAACTCAGGAACAATAGTGACTTTTTCATGTTGATTGAATTTTTGAATGTGATGTTTTTACTTTCCGACCGTGCAAAAGTATTGTCATGAACCAGTCGAAATAAATGACCATACTCATTCTGCATACCAATTCATATCTTGAGTAAAATTCAACGTATGTATGAACACAAAAGGCAAAAACTAGCTCCCAAAAAGGTTTTTTATTATAGGGTATTGAGCAATATAATAATAGTTATTTCCATTATTGTTGTTCTATTGGTGATAGGCACGGCTGGGTATTATTATTTTTCTCCTGGCGCAGCAATCATTGATGCATTCCATAATGCCTCAATGATTCTTTCAGGGATGGGTCCAACATTGAAGACCGAGTTGACTTTTTCCGGTAAAATATTTTCATCGCTCTACGCCATATTTTCTGGCATTCTATTTATCACCAGTATAGGTTATATCCTGGCACCAGGCGTGCATCGCTTCTTTCACAAGATGCATTTTGAGGAGTAGTGTACCAAGCTCACTTATGGCGTTGCGCCATTTTTCTTTTTGCCCATTATCTTAAACGCCTTGAGCAGGAGAAAAATGATGGCAGCTCCACCCAAAATACCTACCATTACGGCAGCGCCTTCGGCTCCACTGCAGGACAAGTCACAAGCCAGGGCAACAACCAGAAAGAGTAATCCAATTGATCCGATGATCAAGAGAATGCCAAGTCCAGTTTTCCCGCCTTCGCTGTTCATGTTTATGGGAGAAAGCAAGGCTTTAACTTTTGATTGCAGAGTGCTTCTTTTTTCTTTCCTGCTTGTTATGGTTTTTTCAACCTGATTTTCTGTAGGGTTTTCAATAGCAGAAGCTTCAGTTTCAGGTTGGACCACTTTCACATAACATGCTTGCGCTGAAATGCTCCAAACCTTTTGAACTGGTTTCATATCACTATTGAAATAATCATTCCCCAATTGAAGCACCATGATGAAAGTGGCCCCTGCCAGTATCAGGTCTGCCAACTTCTGCCGTTGATAAAATTGGATCTTGTTGTACCTGACCTTTTTTTCAGCTTTCATTGGGTAGATGATCAATCCAATGCTGAAAATCAAACAGGCAGTCAGGAATACATATTCCGGTATCGATATTCCAAGATTGGTCAAGATTAATCCTTCTAATATGGCAAAAATGGTGAGGAACACATGAGCTAAAACAATCAAAATCCTTGCAGTCCATTGATTTCGCTTTGCCCAGGTAGATATTTTGATAAGCGTATTCATATAAAAATTTTCTGTTGGGTAAATTTATTTTTAATTGAAGATTGCCGGCGATCTCATGGGCTGATTAATCTTTGTGCTTTATATGATTGTCCTCATGGATTATTTTACTACATTCATCAAAATAATTACAATGAAAATATATTCCGCTTTCATTTTGATGATGGTTGCTTCTATATCCATCAGTGCCCAGGAAAAAGTTGATTTGAACATGATGGCCAAGATCCGTGAAGAGGGATTGGTTAAATCTCAGGTCATGGACATCGCCCTTCATTTGACTGACCTCAATGGTAATCGCCTGGCCAATTCGCCGGGATACACCAAGGCGGCCAATTATGCGAAAAACAAACTGACTGAGTGGGGTGTTCAAAATGCAACCCTGGACCCATGGGGTGAGTTTGGCAAGGGATGGGAACTGGAGAAAATGTATTTCGCCATGACCGCACCTTATTATAAGCCCATGATGGTTTATCCCAAGACCTGGACAAGGGGAACAAAGGGATTGAAATCCGCTGAGGTATTGCTGGTGGACATTAAAGACTCAGTTTCCGTGATGGCCTACAAGGGTAAACTCAAAGGCAAGATTATTTTGCCAGACATGTCGTATGATTATGTGCAAAGCTTCAAAGCTGATGCGCAGCGATATACGGATGAACAGCTCGCCAAAATGGCTGAAGCAAAAGGAGTTCCTGCCCAGCAACAAAGACAGCCTCGTGATACTGCTGCCATGCGCCGTATGCGTGAACAGATGCAAAGAGGCGCTTTTGGTCCCATGCGTTTTCTGACCATGCTCAAAGCCATGGCCGTTGAAGAAGGTGCAGTAGCCATGGTAAGTACTTCCCTGAGAAACCATGATGGTACTGTATTTGCCCAGGGTGGAGGAGCGTACAAGGGTAGTGATCCAGAAAATTTTCTGGACATGGCGATGGGTGTTGAAGATTACAATACTATGTTGAGGATAGCCAAATCAGGAACTCCTGTGAAAGTGGATACTGAAGTGAAAACCAAATTTTATGCAGATGACCTTCAGGGATACAATGTGATTGCTGAAATTCCTGGTACCGATCCTGCTTTGAAGGATGAGGTAGTCATGATTGGCGCCCACCTTGATTCATGGCAGGCAGGAACCGGTGCTACAGACAATGCGTCTGGTTCTGCTGTCATGATGGAAGTAATGAGAATCATGAAGACCCTGAATGTTCAGCCCCGCAGGACCATCCGTATAGGCCTTTGGAGCGCGGAAGAACAGGGCTTGTTGGGCTCGCGTGGCTATGTTGCCAAGACCTTTGGTGGCAATGGCACGATTGCCAAAACTCCAGCGCATGATAAGTTTTCTGCGTATTACAACATCGACAACGGCACAGGAAAGATCAGGGGCATCTACCTCCAGGGCAATGAGGCTTGCAGGAATATTTTCGCAGCTTGGTTTGAGCCTTTCAAAGACCTTGGTGCATCAACAGTGACCATCAGCAACACTGGCGGTACCGATCACCAGTCTTTTGATGCAGCGGGCCTTCCGGGTTTCCAGTTCATTCAGGATGAAATGGAATACGATACAAGGACCCACCACAGCAACATGGATGTGTATGATCACCTGTCAGCGCCAGATTTGAAACAGATTGCTACCATTGTGGCCGCCTTTGTTTACAATTCTGCACAAAGGGACGAAAAACTGCCACGCAAGAACTAGCCTTAATTTTTTAGTGTTATTTGACTAATTTCATCCCCGTTACCACCAGTTTCGGGGATGAAACATTTAAACAGGAAACCAATGAAAAAGCTTTTGCTCATTTGCTTTGTTTCAGCTGTATTTTTTTCTTGCAAACAAGGCAGTCAGGAGACTGTTGATGCAAAAAATTATTTTGCGCAACAGGATTCAGGCATCCAGTCTGGCAATGTAAAATTTGTTGAGATTGAAAGCTTTGGCAAAAAATTCAAGGTATGGACCAAAAGGTTTGGCAACAATCCCAAAACCAGGATCCTGTTGTTGAATGGTGGACCCGGTGCCACCCATGAATATTTTGAGTGCTTCGAAAACTTTCTTCCACAGAAAGGCATAGAATTCATTTACTATGACCAGTTGGGTTGTGGTTTGTCTGACAATCCTAATGATACTGCTTATTGGGATTTACCAAGGTACGTAGAGGAAGTGGAGCAAGTGCGCAAGGCACTGGGATTGAACAAGGATAATTTTTACCTGCTCGGTCACAGCTGGGGCGGAATCCTGGCCATGCAGTATGCATTGAAATACCAGGACCAGATGAAAGCACTGGTGATCTCCAACATGATGTCCAGTTGTCCGGACTATGGAAAATATGCAGATGAAGTTTTGTCCAAACAATTTGACAAGACTGTCCTGGACAGCCTGATGGCAATGGAAGCAAGGAATGATTTTGCCAATCCCAATTATATGGGGTTGTTGATCCCCAATTTTTATGAGAAGCATATTTTAAGGCTTCCTTCTGCTCAATGGCCTGAGCCCGTCAGCCGTTCTTTGGGAAAAATGAACCAGTCTCTTTACGTCACCATGCAGGGTCCCAGTGAGTTTGGGATTTCAGGCAGGTTGACAAGCTGGGATGTGAGCAAGGAATTGAACACAATCCAGGTTCCAACTTTGGTGGTTGGAGCACAGCATGATACCATGGATCCTGAACACATGAAATGGATGGCTTCTCAGTTCAAAAAAGGAACCTATCTCTACTGTGAAAACGGCAGCCACATGTCCATGTACGATGACCAGCAGACCTATTTCAGGGGTTTGATTGGGTTTGTTAAAGGTGTTGAACAAAAATAAATTACAAGTTTAGACAGATTTCATTCTTTAGGTTGTCCGTAATATTCCCATAATACTATTGTAACTTTTCCTTTATGCTTTAGGAGTAATTCCTTCACATTGCTCAGATAGTTTTGCGTCCAAACCAAAGTAAAATTATCATGAGAAAAATTGCAAACAGCTTAATGATGCTGGCTTGTGTTTTGTTGGGTAGCTTAGCTCCTTACAT
>JACCDW010070352.1_pt1 | contig 10447 bp, 6 predicted proteins | sample 7449781 | NCBI WGS metagenome assembly JACCDW01 (sample SAMN15323449, study PRJNA562643) | freshwater metagenome | isolation source: river surface water | place: USA:Blue River Watershed | collected 2017-08-18 | reverse complement strand
TCAGTTTCGCCAACCACAACACCTTCTAACACACCCACCGAAACGATGACACAAACCCCTACAGAAACAGTCACTCCTACACAAACACAAACACCAACTGAAACACCAACTCCTACTCAAACAATGACCCAAACGCCAACTAATACAAACACATCAACACCGACTCCAACACTACCCGATGAAGGATTCTTATTACAGGAAAACTATTCTTTGATCCAACAAGAAGATCTATCTGGCATACTCATCGAGTTCCCTTCACCAACACCTACAACAACTCCAACTAACACAAGTACACCAACACCAACTCCTCGTATCACAGCTAGTCAAACTCCAACAAATACATCAACTGTTACACCTCCACCAACGACTAATATTGTAACATCGGGATTAGTTATTCAGTTGGATGCTTATAGTAGTACAAGTTATTCAGGCGGTACCACTGTATTTGATTTGACAAGTGGATTTAATCACACATTGACAAACGCCCCTTACACAGTATTAAATTCTATCAAGTGTTTTGACTGTAATGGTGGTGTAAACACATTCATAAGAGTTAATGGAACGGGACCTACATTACCAACTTCGGGTTATACTTACATAACTTGGGCAAGAGTTAGAACGAGTTCTGCAAACTATAGAACTTTATTTAGAACCGCTCCAAATGACCATCCAATACTAGTTGATGTTGCAACCGACAATTTAGGTTTCTATGACAATGACACACCTGCTTTCTTTGATTCAGGGTATGATGTTACACCTGTTGAAGATGTTTGGGTTCAATATACTGTAGTTGGTGATAATACAAGTAGTATATTCTATATTAATGGAACTCAAGTAGGGACAACCGCAAAAGGTGCTGGTGGAAACAGACATGATTATTGGGGTTCAATACCAGGTCAACCTTTCGGATATGTGGCAAACATGTATTACTACAACAGGAAGTTGAACCTTTCTGAGATTACACAACAATACAATTTCTTAGCTCCAAGATTTGTTGAGCCAACACCTACACCAACTGTAACAAGTACTCCATCCGTAACACCAACTAACACAACGACACCAACAAATACAACCACACCTACTCCAACAAACACACCAAATTTACAAGGGTTTAACTATGTTAATTTTGCATCAACTTCAGGTCTTACCTCTGTTGGTAACGCATCTGTAATTTCGAACATTTACTACTTAACAACGGCAGCAACGGGTCAATCTGGTAATGTTTATAGAACAACCGCGATTCAATATAATAGAAACTTCTCAGCACAATGGCAATTTATAATTGGTGGAGGAACAGGTGCAGACGGATATTGTGTTCAATGGACTACAACTAATAATTCAACGGGAAGTGCTGGGGGAGGAGTTAGTAGAATAACAGATTCATCAACAATAAACGCCCTTAGTTTTACAACATTTGGTGCAAACGCGAACAACATAACTTGGTATAAAAATGCCGTATCTCAGAACGTTCAGTCATACGGGTCAGGATTTAGACAAACATTATACTATTGGTTAGACTATAATCATGCAGGCTCGAGCGCAAGCCTTTATATTTCAACAACTAGTACAAAACCTGGTTCTCCATCATTTACGTATAGTAGTTTTACATTTGACACTGGTTCTTATTACATGGGATTTGGAGCGGCAACAGGAGGTTCAACCGATAATCATGAATTAGTTGATTGGAAACTAACGTTTACATAATAAATCAAAATACGGATTATAAAACAATATTTATAAAATAAAAAGAAAATGCCTAACTTACCTATATCACAATTACCATTAGCGGTTTCAGGACAACCTGAATCTTGGATGGCAATTGTAAATTATGACGTTGACCCGAGTGGTGTAACAAATAAAATATATTTTTCAGCTCTTACCGAGCAATTCTCAGGCAGTACGGGTACATCAGGTACAAGTGGAAGTAGTGGTACTTCAGGTATTGATGGTAGTTCAGGTACAAGTGGGACAAGTGGGACAAGTGGATCTAACGGTACTGACGGATCTTCTGGTACTTCAGGAACAAGTGGCAGTAATGGTACTGATGGTTCTTCAGGAACTAGTGGAACAGATGGATCAAGTGGTACTTCAGGAACAAGTGGTAGCAATGGTACAGATGGAAGTTCTGGAACAAGTGGTTTGAACGGATCATCGGGTACGTCAGGTATTGATGGATCTTCAGGGACTAGTGGAACAAGTGGAACATCCGCCGCTCCAGCTCCTTTTCCAACTGTTTATGGTTTATTTAGTCAAACGGGAAATAGTGTGACTGTGAGTGGAACGACAACAGAGACAACCTTAATTGATGGTGGTGTCGGTACTCTGACAGTTGGCCCAAACCAATTTCAAGCTGGAGATAGTTTCAGAGCGGATTTTGGTGGTTTATTGAATTCTAGAAACGGCGACGATATTACAATACGTGTTAAGACGACCACAGGTGTTATACTTGCAGATAGTGGTCCTCAAAATATGGATACGGGTACAAATGACGTTTGGCAATTTTCTATTAATTTCACAATTAGGAAAACAGGCGTAGCGGGTGTTGCGGAAATCGTTTCATTAGGTGTATTCCACACAACGAAACAATCAAACTCTTCACAAACAGGATTTGCCTTCAATACTGTTAATAATACCACCTTCGATACAACTGTATCGAACACTTTGGATGTCACTGTACAGTTCAACACTACGAGTCCTTTGAATGCAATTTATAGTGATATATTCACTTTAAACAAGATTTATTAAAAAATAAAACTCTTTATAATAACCCTCCACTTATTCGGAGGGTTTTTTATTTTTTAGACAAAATATATTTTAATGAAAATTTTTGTACAAATCGCCTCTTACAGAGACCCTCAATTAGTTCCAACAATTAAAGACATGTTGGCAAACGCAAAAAGACCCAAAAACTTAGTTTTAGGAATAGCCAGACAATTCAGTGAAACCGATGGTTTCGATAATTTAGATGAGTTCAGATCCGACAAAAGATTTAAAATCTTAGACATACCTTATCAAGAAGCTCAGGGTGTGTGTTGGGCAAGACATTTAGTACAACAATTATATGATGGTGAAACTTATACTTTACAGATAGATTCACATATGAGATTCGTAAAAGATTGGGATGATATCTTAATCAAAATGATAAAGGGTCTACAAAAGGATGGGTATAAGAAACCTCTACTTACGGGTTATGTACCCTCCTTTGATCCTGACAACGACCCTGCAGGAAGAGCCACTGATGCTTGGAGAATGGTTTTCGATAGATTCATTCCTGAAGGTGCTGTTTTCTTCCTACCTGAAACAATCCCAGGTTGGAGAGAAATGAAAAAACCTGTTACTGCAAGATTCTATTCTGCCCATTTCTGTTTCACGTTAGGGGAGTTCTCTGTAGAGGTTCAACATAATCCTGAATATTATTTCCACGGGGAAGAAATCTCAATTGCTGCGAGAGCGTATACTTGGGGTTATGATTTATTCCACCCTCACATTCCTGTTGTTTACCATGAATATACTCGTAAAGGAAGAACAAAACAGTGGGATGACGATAAAGAATGGGTAAAAAGAAATCAGAAAAGTCACTTAACCAATAGAAAACTATTTGGTATGGATGGTGAAGTACAAGAAGGTCATGATGGTCCATACGGTTTTGGTCCTGTTAGACCTTTGAGAGAATATGAGAAATATGCGGGTATATTGTTCGAAAAAAGAGCAATTCAAAAATACACATTAGATAAAAATTATCCTCCAAACCCTTACAATTATGCTACAGAGGAAGATTGGAAAAATGATTTTGCTAAAGTATACAAACATTGTATTGATGTTGGATACGATAAGGTACCTGAAAAGGATTATGACTTTTGGGTGGTTGCATTCCATGGTCCTAATGACGAAACACTTTTCAGAAGAGATTCTGATAAAAACGAAATTCAAGGGTATTTCAGAGACCCTGACAAATATTGTAAAATTTGGAGAGAGTTTCAAACAGATGTTATGCCAGCATATTGGGTTGTTTGGCCACACTCTGAATCAAAGGGTTGGTGCGAAAGATTAACAGGTCAATTAACACACAATCACGTTAGTTAATGAAATTTTTAGACCTTCCTAAGTTTGTTATCAATCTTGATCACAGGGTGGAGAATTTATCTCTAATCACTGAAGAGATGAATTATATTGGCTGGTCTTTTGAAAGATTTAGCGCAATCAACACTAACAGTTATATGGGATGTACTTTATCACATCTCGAGGTGATTAAGATTGCAAAAGAAAGAGGATATAAGAGGGTAATGGTAATCGAAGATGATTGTATCTTCATGCCTTATTCGAAGTCATTCATAGATCAATTAGAGAATCAAATAGAGGACATAGAGTTTTCAGTTTTTAACGTAACTCCCTCTTTGAATAGACCTGTTAACAAAAGTGAAAAATATAATCTTCTTTTGGATATAACTAATCTTCCACCAAGAAACAACAATGATAATGCGGAGACATTTGCAACAAATATGATGATATACGATGAATCAGTTTATGATGAGATTTTCGATATATCATTAACGGCTTTCACATCAGGAGATTACTACTTTCCGATTGACGGATACTTGGCGAATTTTATTTATCCTAAGAAACAAAGTTATTGTCCAATAGTACCAATTGCACCTCAGAGAAGATCTTATTCTGATGTGTCACATGGGATGTACAATAATTATTATACACAGGTTTACAATTGGAACCAATACTCTCCCGTGAAAATAGAAAGTTTCTATGTTCATCAAGACAAAATGGAAGAGATAAAAAAAGAAAAAAAACATATAGATTTCAATGTCAGTTAAATTCATAACCGCAATATATGGAAGGTTGAACGGAACAGATTTAGGTGGTAGACCTGCGAGAGGCGGCCACTACAGATACAGTTTACTGTCACTTCTAAAAATGACAAATGCAGATTTCGTTTGTTATACCACAGAAGAAGAAAAACAAGAATTAGAAGTATTCTTTTACGAACTACACAATATAGATCCTAAACAATTACAGTTCAAGACGTTCAGTCTTTATGACACTAAATTCAAGGATTTAATCAATAGTAAAAAGAACTTGGATCAAGTTAAAAGTTCTGATAGATGTGTCGAGGTACAATATTCTAAGTTTCACTGGTGGTGGAATGAAGATGGTTCCTATGATTATTATTATTGGATTGATGCAGGACTTTCCCACTGTGGACTTATACCTTTGAAATACCTTACTGATGAGGGACTTCAAAGACGTTACTATGAATCAAACTTATTTCAGAATGATTTCTTATCAGGTTTGAATGAATTCACTGGTGATAAAATTTTCTTAATAGGAAAAGAGAATGATAGAAATTATTGGTCAGGAACTGTCGATAGAAAATATTATACAGAATATGATAGATCTATCCATATCATTGGTGGGTTATTTGGTGGTAAAAAAGAAAATTGGAATTGGTTGGTAACAACATTCGAAGATTATCTTCAAAAAGTGTTGGAGGATCCTCAAGAAGGTTTACCTATGGAAGAACAAATTATGACCCTAATGTATGTGAATCATAGAGAAAGATTTGAGAGAAAACACTTCGACATATGGTGGTGTAGAGATAATTGTCCTCCTGGCACGGACCCAACGCTTTTCGACAGAAATAAAAGTTTCTATAAAATATTAACAGAAATAAATAAAATAGATGAGTGATATTACAATTGTAACGGGGATATGGGATATCGGTCGTGACGGATTATCAGAAGGATGGTCACGTTCATATTCTGACTACATGAAAAGATTCGACTTAGTTTTGGATTTTGATGTAAACATGATAATTTACGGAGACAGTAAATTACAAGAGATTGTTTCTAAGAAACGAGATCCAAATAAAACACAATTCATTTTGAGAGATGTAGAATGGTTCAGAAACAACGAATTCTACAACAACATACAGACAATAAGGAACAATCCCGAATGGAAAAACCTTGCAGGGTGGTTACCTGAGTCGACTCAATCAAGACTTGAGTTATACAATCCATTAGTTATGTCGAAGATGTTCCTTCTTCACGATGCTAAAATAATGGATAGGTTTGATTCAAAATATATGTTTTGGCTTGACGGTGGTATTACCAACACGGTACATCCAGGGTATTTCACACACGATAAAGTTTTGGATAAACTTTCCAAATATATCTCTAAGTTCTCATTCATATGTTTTCCATACGAAGCAAATAATGAAATCCATGGTTTCGAATTTAATAAGATGAATGAAATTGCTGGTGCTAAAGTGGAAAAAGTTGCAAGAGGTGGGTTCTTCGGAGGTCCTAAAGACTCAATATCTGAAATCAATGGGATCTATTATAACCTTCTCAACACTACCTTAAGGGATGGGTATATGGGTACTGAAGAATCTATTTTCAGTATCATGTGTTACAAAAATGCCGATTTAGTAAATTACTTTGAAATTGAAGGAAATGGTCTAGTTGGTAAGTTCTTCGAAGATTTGAAAAACGACAGGTTAGAAGCCAAGACAGAACATAAAGTTAATGGTGTATCAAAATCTCCTATGGATCCGAAAAAAGTGGGCTTATATGTTATAACTTTCAATAGTCCCAATCAATTCAAAACGTTAATTGATTCAATGAATGCATACGATAAGAATTTCTTAGAAATGCCTAAAAAATTCTTATTAAATAATTCTACAGATCACTCGACATTTGAAGAATATGATCAACTTTGTAAAGAATATGATTTCGAACATATTGTCCCTGAAGGGGGTAATTTAGGAATATGTGGTGGTAGACAATTCATTGCTGAACATTTCGATAAGACTGATTTAGATTACATGCATTTCTTCGAAGATGATATGTTCTTCTACCCTGAGGTTGGTGTTTGTAGAAATGGATATAACAGATATGTTGAAAATTTCTATTTGAAAACTTTGGAAATCATTCACAGGGAAGAATTTGATTTCATGAAATTGAACTATACGGAATTTTTTGGTGATAATGGGACACAATGGGCGTGGTATAACGTACCTCAATCCGTTAGAGATGAGTACTGGCCAAATAACAAAAGGTTACCTGAGTTGGGGTTAGATCCAAATGCACCAAAGACCGCTTTCCATTTAGTTCAATCATATCAGGGTATCCCATATGGTGTAGGAGAAATATATTACTGTAATTGGCCACAAATAGTTTCAAAAGAAGGTAATAAAAAAATGTTCTTGGAAACAACGTGGGCTAGACCTTTTGAACAAACATGGATGTCATACATCTATCAAGAAATGAAGAAGGATAGAATATTTGCAGGTATTTTACTTATGACTCCTACAGAACACAATAGATTTGACCATTACGAAAGAAGTCTACGTAAAGAATCCTAACTAATATATTTATTGTTATGGAATTTTTTATAATGCAGAATGCCACGCTTCCTTTGCTCAAAATGCAGATAGTGAAGGACGGTAGAAGTGATTATGTTACTTTCATGAATTTATTGGAAGTTTCTAACATATTTTTCAGTATGGTTAATACTGCAACAGGTATTCCTAAGATTGTTTCAGCACCTGCTAGTATTGTAGAGAAAACATTTGCCGAACCTGGCACCCCAACTGAGTATTACGTTTATTTCCAATTCAACGCAATGCAAACCGACACGCCTGGCAGATACGTAGGTCAGTTTTTACTCAAGAGTGACGAAGGGAATCTTATCCTACCGATAAGAGAACAACTTTACATCAATGTTCAACCGAGTTTTATTTCCTCAACAAACTGTTGTTAGTTTGACGACAGAGTTTCTTTTTTTATATTTATTGTAGATGAGTAAGGTAAATTTCACGATAGTGTGAAAGCCAATAAACCACTCGCTACAATATATGTTTACAAACGAAGAAATCGAAGCGTTCCTTCAAGGGAACGATGATGAGCAGTTCATAGTTGCCATCGAGTTTGATTATGTTTCAAACTCCATTTTCAAAATCAAAGAGATACCTGGTAAGGGTAAAGAAATCAGAAAAGACACATTCATTCCATTTGCGTGGGTTGGTGATTTGAGAAATATTAATTTCTATCAAGGATCCAAAGGTGCTCAGAAAGAAGCAATGACCAAATATGGTATTGTCATCGAAAAACTTGGTACAATGGATAACGAAAGACTTGAGAAAGGTCTTACTTTCTTAGTCAAGTCACTGAAAGGATATAGGGAATTGGTTCAGTTCTTCCGTGATGGAGGATGTGATCCGTGGGGTGAAAAAACTAAAGACAAGGTTCTTATATTACCTCCCGTAGAACAATATTTAATTTCCAAAGAGAAAAGATTATTCAAAGGATTCACAGATTATGATGACGTAACCAGACTTGTATTTGACTTGGAGACAGATGCATTGGATCCTAAGGATGGTCGTATATTCATGATCGGAATCAAAACAAATAAGGGTTATCACAAAGTAATTGAGTGTTTGGACGAATCACAAGAAAAAGGCGCAATCATAGAGTTCTTGGATATTATTGACCAACTCAAACCAAGTATTATTGGTGGTTATAATTCAGCAAACTTCGACTGGCACTGGATATTCGAAAGAGCACAAAGACTTGGTATCGATATGAGAAAAGCGGTAAAATCCTTACACCCAAATCATTCATACACAAGAAAGGAGTCCATTTTGAAACTCGCAAACGAAGTTGAGGATTATCTACAAACTTCAATTTGGGGTTATAATGTGATCGATATTATACATGCGGTACGTAGAGCTCAGGCAATCAATTCAAGTATTAAGGCGGCAGGTTTGAAATATATCACAACCTTTATAGGTAAGGAGGCACCTGATCGTGTTTACATAGATCACGGTAACATAGGAAAAATGTATGCGGCTAAAGAAGAGTATTGGTTGAACGTGAAAAACGGAAAATACAAAAAGGCTTCAGAGTATGCGGATCTTGATATTAAGTTTCCTGGAACATACATAAAAACAACAGGAGACAATCTTGTGGAGAGATATCTTGATGATGACTTGGAGGAAACTTTAGCTGTGGATAAAGAGTTTAATCAAGCTTCATTTCTACTCGCATCCATGATTCCAACAACTTATGAAAGAGTATCTACAATGGGTACCGCAACACTTTGGAAGATGTTGATGTTGGCTTGGTCTTACAAGCACGGTCTTGCAATACCCGCTAAACAAGACAAGACAGACTTCGTAGGAGGTCTTTCCCGACTACTTAAAGTAGGATATAGTAAGAATGTACTCAAGCTCGACTTCTCGTCTCTATACCCCTCTATTCAACTTGTACATGATGTTTTTCCTGATTGTGATGTAACTGGTGCAATGAAAGGAATGTTGAAGTATTTCCGTGACACACGTATCAAATACAAACAACTCGCTGAAGAATATTACACCACGGATCCCCAACTATCTGCGTCTTACTCAAACAAACAATTACCGATCAAAATATTCATTAACTCAATGTTCGGTGCCTTATCGGCTCCACAGGTTTTTGCGTGGGGTGACATGTATATGGGTGAACAGATTACTTGTACGGGTAGACAATATCTCCGTCAGATGATCAAATATTTCATGAGTAAAGGTTACACTCCACTTGTGATGGATACGGATGGTGTAAACTTCTCGAGTCCTGAAGATGTGGATACACACAAGTACATTGGTAGAGGACTTAATTGGAAGGTGAAAAAAGGAAAAGAATATACAGGTCCTGATGCTGACGTTGCTGAATATAACGACATATTCATGAGAGGGGAAATGGCTCTTGATACTGACGGAGTGTGGCCTTCGTGTATAAATCTTGCCAGAAAAAATTACGCAGTAATGGATGCCAAGGGTAAGATAAAGTTGACTGGCAATTCTATCAAATCGAAAAAGCTACCTTTGTATATTGAGGAATTCTTGGACAAGGGAATCAAAATGTTATTGAAAGGTGAGGGTAAGGAGTTTATCGAGTATTATTACGAGTACCTTCAAATCATATTTGATCAGAAAATACCTCTATCGAAAATTGCTCAAAGGGCTAAAGTAAAACTTACTCTTGATGATTATAAGAAAAGATTAACTCAAAAGACCAAGGCGGGAAACAGTATGAGTAGAATGGCTCACATGGAGTTAGCTTTACAGAACAACCTCAGTGTGAACTTGGGTGACGTTATCATGTACGTAAATAATGGTAAAAAGGCTTCTCAGGGGGATGTTCAAAAGATGACTGCAAAACAAATCAAAGATACAAACGAGTACAATCTTAATATCAATCCGAAATACAAACCTATTACGGATGGCGTTGTTGTTAACTGTTATATGTTGGATGCTAATATTTTAGAAACAAATCCTAATTTAACAGGTGAATATAATGTACCGCGAGCGGTAACAACATTCAACAAAAGAATTGAACCCTTGTTAGTTTGTTTCAGACAAGAGGTCAGAGATGGTTTGATTGTTAATGATCCGGCC
>JACCDW011662069.1_pt1 | contig 10449 bp, 15 predicted proteins | sample 7449781 | NCBI WGS metagenome assembly JACCDW01 (sample SAMN15323449, study PRJNA562643) | freshwater metagenome | isolation source: river surface water | place: USA:Blue River Watershed | collected 2017-08-18 | reverse complement strand
ACAAAGATGGAAAAGTGGACTGCTATGACAGGCTTTAAATTGATTGAGCACCATAAGTGTACCGATGGTGTTGTCCGTAAACTTTATAAGTGGCAAAGTGCTACAGCAGGGAGCAAATAATGGGTAGTTTAGTTGGTGGTGTTGTTGGCACTATTGGCGGTATTTTAGGCGGTAGCTCTGCTGCTAAAGCTGCACGTGCTCAGGCTGAGTCTCTTCGTCAAGCAGGCGATCAGGCTTTTGAAGCCTCTCGTTTCCGTCCTGTAGGTATCACTACTCGCTTCGGCTCTTCTCAGTTTACTGTTGATCCTACGACTGGTGCTCTTACCAGCGCAGGTTACACTGCTGCTCCTGAAGTAGCTGCTTTGCAGGATCGTCTGTTCTCTCAGATGGGTCAACAAGGCATCAATACTGCTGAACAAGCGATGGCTGCACAGCAGGGGTTATTTAACCTTGGTCAGCAGTATCTTGCAGAGTCTCCTGAAGCTGCTGCACAATCTTGGATGCAACGACAACAGGCTGCTTTGGCTCCTGCTCGTGAACGTGCTTACAACCAAGTTCAGCAAGGTTTGTTTAACAAAGGTCGTAGTGGTTTAGCTATCGGTCAAGGCGCTGGTATGCAGGCTGCTAACCCTGAGATGGCTGCTTACTACAATGCTCTGGCCCAACAAGATCTTGACTTGGCTGCTCGTGCTCAAGAACAAGGACAACAGCAGACACGTTTTGGTGCTGGTTTGTTAGGTACGGGTCTTGATCTGGCCACCGCTGGTTATCGTCCGTTGGCTACTCAGTTTGATATTGCTAAAGCACTTGAAGCATCTGCTCAACAGCCTTTGACGTTAGGTCAAACATTAGGTCAAACTGCTTCTCAGCTTAATGCTAATGCCGCACAGCTCCGTCTTAATCCCCAGACACAAGCTGCTGGCGTTCAAGCTAAAGCAGATGCATGGAATCCGTGGGCTGCTGCTTTCCAAGGCTTAGGGAATACGTTTGGTAGTATGTCTATGCCAACAGGCGGCAGTGGTACATTATTCGGCATGGGAGGCTCTCTCAGCACTCCGTTGACTTATGGTACAAACTTCGGCAGTCAGCAATCTAGCATGCTTGCTGAACAAGACAAGTGGTTCCGTTAATAAGGAGTTAATATAATGGCAACAGTAGCTGAAAGTTTATTTGGTGTGACTCCTGAGTCATTACAACAAGAACGTCAGAATGCTCTGATGAATCGAGGTGTCCAACTTGCTCAGTTAGATCCTTTTGAACAAGCCTATGTAAGCATCTACGCAGGCGCTGGTAACATTGGACGAGGTGTTGGTGGACTGCTTGGTGCTGAAGATCCTGAGTTAATGCGTGTTCGTCAGCGTCAGCAGCTTCTTCAGGGTATCAATCCCGCTGATCCTGCTTCGCTTCGTAGTGCTGCTCAGAAGGCGATGGAAATGGGTGATGCACAAGCAGCGCAGATGCTCACAGCACGTGCTCTTGAGACTGAGGGGTCTTTGACTGCTGTCGGCCTTAAGCGTGCTCAAGAAGCTAAAACTTTGATGGGAATTCAGCGAGAAGAAGAACTCCGCACTGCTCTTTCTTCCTTACCGCCTGAAGCAACAGACAAAGATATTGAAGCTGTTGTACGTCAATACGGCGATCCTGACAAGATCTTTTCTGTTCTTGAACGGCGTCAAAAGGCTGAAGCAGATCGTGCCGCTAAAGCTGAACTTGAACGTGAGAAGATGTCTCAACGTGAGCAGGAATTAAACTTCCGTCGAGAGCTTGCTGCCGGTAATGCTGCTCTTCGTTCTGCCATGACTGACACTCAGCGTCAAATTGCACAAGCTCGTTTAGATGAGATTAAAGCTAAACAAGAAGAGAAGACAGACAAGAAAGCCGCTGCTCAAGAGATGGCTGTAAACCATGCTAGTAAAGTTATTTCTGATGTTCAGGAAGCAATTGGGTTGGTTGGAGGCATGACTACGGGTTTGATTGGTAAGGGACAATCCTTTATCCCCGGTACAGATGCTTTTAACTTGAATCAACGGTTGCTGACTATCAAAGCTAACTTAGGTTTTGACCGTCTGCAACAAATGCGAGATGCTAGCCCTACTGGCGGTGCTTTAGGTCAAGTGGCTGTTCAAGAATTGAATGCTCTCCAATCTACTGTTGGTTCCTTAGAAATTGGACAAGACAGAAAAGAGATTGAAAAGAACCTGAATAAAATTGAACATCATTATTTCAACTGGATCAGAACTACTCAAGGTGAGAAGCCTATCTCGTTTGAAGAATATATGAAGACTAAGAAACCGCCCCAAGCTACTCCTGCTGCTGGTGGCTGGTCTATCCGTCCCCGATAAGGAAATAACATGGCTACTTATGTTGTAACTGCTCCTGATGGCAAAGAATATGAAGTTAATGCGCCTGAAGGAGCAACTCAAGAGCAAGTCTTAGCCTATGTGCAACAGAACTATGCTCAGGCTGGGCAGCCTCAACAACGCTCTGTAGCTCAGGATCTTGGTCGTCAAGCTGGTTTAACCGCACGAGCTGCCGTGACTGGTTTGACGGCTATTCCTGCGATGATGGCTGATCCGTTGGCTACTTTGGTTAATCAGGTGGCAGGCCGTCAAGTGATGGAACAACCCAGTCGAGGTGTTCAGAATATCCTGACTGCTGTTGGTTTGCCTCAGCCTGAGACTGGCTTAGAGCAGGCTGTTCAAACAGGCACTGCTGCGATGGCTGGTATGCCTCCTCAGGTAGCCGCTGCACGTGCAACGCCTGCTCTGGCTCCGTTAGGTCAGAACTTGTTCCAGCAGACTGTTGCTGCGGGTGCTGGTGGTACTGCTGCTCAAGCTGCTTCTGATGTTGTTCAAGAAGCCACAGAGAATCCTATTGCATCTGTGATTGCTGGTTTAGCGGCTGGTACTGTTGCTGGTGGCTTAGGTGCTAAAGGAGCTGCGGCTGCTACAGCTAAGCGTGAGCCTTTGGTTACTTTAGACGAGATTAAGAGACGAGCACAGCAGTCTTATAGCAAGATGGAAGAACAGGGTGTCTTCCTAAAGCCTAAGAGTGTTCTGGATCAGTTAAATCGTGTTGAGCAAGAACTTGTTAAGCAAAACTTCAATCCTAAGCTAGAGGACCATAAGCCTGTTGCTCAAGTATTAGAGCAAGTACGTGAAATGGTAGGAACTCAGCGAGTCTCTTTTCCTAAACTGGAGCAAATTCGCTCTGCTTTAACTGATCTCAAAGGCTCCAACAACGCCACTACTCGTAAATACGCAGGCCAAGCTGTTGCTGAATTAGATGGCTATATTGCTAATGTTGGCGCTACGGATGTATTATCTGGTAAGGGTAATGTCGGCACTGCTGTAAAGGCTGTTCAAGATGCTCGTAAAGATTGGCGAAATCTGTCTCGCGCTACTATTTTGGAAGACGCTCTTAATGTTGCTGAGGCTCGTGCGCTTGATCCGAAAGCATCTGAAGGTGAGCTGATCCGTAGGCAGTTAATCAACCTTGCCAGCAACAAGAATAAAATGCGTGTCTTCTCTGAGCGGGAGCAGAACGCAATCAAGAGTGTCGCTAGCGGTCCTGTTGCTGATCCTTTACTGTCTCTGTTAGCTAGGTTTAACCCTGAGCGTAGTCAATTAGTGACTGCCGGTACAGCTTTTGCAGCCGGTACTAATCCTATCCTTGCTGCTACTGTTGGCGGCACAGGCTATACTGCGGATAAACTTCAAGGATTGCTGCGTAGTCGCGCCGCAGAGCGTCTTGTATCTGATATTGCTTCTGGTACTTTACAACCTCTTCCTCCAAATATGGCATGGCGGGGCATGTTGTCTAGCACCTTGACGCAACCAGAGGAGTAACTACCATGTATTCCTTTAGTCAACGAAGTAAAGATCGTCTTAAAGGAGTACACCCTGATTTAGTCAAAGTCATGGAAGAGGCTATTAAAGAGTCTCCCCTTGACTTTGGCATCACTGAAGGGTTACGTACTCTGGAAAGACAGAAGGAACTATTTGAAGCAGGTAAGTCTCAGACCATGAACAGTAGGCATCTGAAAGGCTTTGCTGTTGACATTGCTGTGTTCGAGGACGGTAAGTTGACTTGGGAGTTTCCTAAGTATAAGATCGTAGCAGATCACATCAAGAAGGTAGCTAAGGACTTAGGTATTCCTATTGTCTGGGGTGGAGATTGGATTAGCTTCAAAGATGGCCCACACTTTGAGCTTAATAGGAGCAAGTATGCTTAATATCTTATTACCGTTTGCTGGAAAGATCCTAGACAAACTCATTCCTGATCCTGCTCAAAAGGCAGAAGCTCAGATCAAGTTAGCTGAGATGGCTCAGAATGGTGAGCTAGCTAAGATGGCTAATGAGTTGGAATACTTCAAAGTAGACCAAGAGAACGTCACGGAACGCTGGAAGGCGGATATGTCTAGCGATTCTTGGCTTTCTAAAAACATTCGTCCGATGGCTCTTGTAGCAATCTTTACAGGTTATTTTACATTTGCAATGATGTCCGCTTTCGGATATAATGCTAATGAAAACTACGTGGAGCTTCTTGGTCAGTGGGGTATCATCATTTTTGGTGCTTATTTCAGTTCAAGAGGCATTGAAAAGATTGTCGAACTGCGAGGACGTAAATGAAGCATTGCCCAATTTGTGATACTGATAAAGAAGATTCAGAATTTAATAAAAGTTCAAAATCTAAGGACGGTCTTCAACATTATTGCAGGGGGTGTTCGAATGCTAAAAGAAAGCAATGGGACTTAGAAGATCCTGAGAGAACTCGTGGCAAGTATCTTAGAGAGTCATATGGTTTAAAGCTTTCTGAATATAACGACATGTTGGAAGCGCAGAATCATAAATGCGCTATCTGTGGACAAGATGAGACACGTTTTCAAAAGAAACTTGTAATAGATCATTGTCACGATACCGGCAAAGTACGTCAGTTATTATGTAATACGTGTAATCATGGTTTAGGAAACTTTAAAGATGATATTTCTTTATTGGCTTCTGCTATTCAATACCTTGTAAAGCATAATACTTTAGAAAAGATCATCGAACTAAAGAATAAGAAGTAATATGGACTCCAAAGAAGTATCACATAATGAAATCTATGAAAGACTGGTTAAAGTAGAAGAAAAGGTAGACAAGGTAGCTAAGGATACTGAAGGTATGGTTCATGCCTTTACAGCAGCCTCTGGTGCTTTTACAGTCCTTGAATGGATAGCTAAGTTAGCTAAGCCTATTCTGTGGACTGTAGGCTCCATAGCAGCTATCGTAGCTGTTCTACAAGATTATCGTAGTCACTAATAAGTAAGCCCCTTCAGAGTTACCTCTGTCGGGGCTTTTTTGTTACTCCTTCGCTTTACGTGGAGCTTTTTTCTTTGATTCCTTCAGCAGGTAGATTTGACGCTTGAGCATCCTTTCACGTGCCTCCTCCGCATCAAACCACCACTCTCGTCCATTCTTAAGCTCTTCAAGCTCCTTAGGTGTTAGGAAGCCTGCATAGCAGATGTCTAAGAGTCTGTTGATTTGCTTTGTTGCGAAGTCTGTTTGTCCTTTAACATTCGGGACAGTGCCGATGCTGCCGTAATGAGCGGTATGGAGCATAAATTCTGCACTATCAGCAATGTAACATTCAGGAGCCATACAAGCCAGCATAGAAGCAGCACTGTAAGCTGACCCAATAACCGTAGCACAGACATCACCTCTGCATCCTTTCATAGCCTCAATTATCTGCCAAATACTATCAGTTCGTCCTCCGTTGGAGTTAATCAAGAAGTTAACTGTATCGTTCTCATTGCAAGTAGCAAGACAATGAATGACATCACGATACATAGCAGGATCACCAATGTCATCGTCAATGAAGATCAGATGAGCATTGAACTGCTGTTGGATAGAACGGATTAGGCCATTCTGTTGCTGTTGCTGACCCATCATCAGCATGATTTCTTCGTCATTCGCCTTACCCATGATGCCCATCCTCGTAGTGTGTCTTAGCAATAATGTAGTTCTTCACAAGTGAGCTTCTGACAATATCTTCAATACCAAACTCAAAGCGAGAGAACTCTTTCATATTACCTGCAATGTCAAGGAACTTCAAGATACCTGATTTATCGTCCTTCTTACGCAGGTCAGTCTGTCGATAGTCTCCACAGAAGACAATCTTGGACTTATCACCTACACGAGTGATGATGGTGTCAAGCTCTTCAAAGTTCATATTCTGCATCTCGTCTACGATGAGGACGCTATGCATGAAGGTAGTACCACGAATGAAACTTGTAGACACAAACTCAATGTGTCCTTGTTCCACCAAGCGATCCCAAGCATCTTTTCGCTTAAACAGGTCAGAGCAAATCTGTCTGTAAGGCTGGATATATACGTCCATCTTTTCATCTACATCTCCCGGTAGAAAGCCCATATCACGACTCTGAACACTGCTACGGATGATAGTCACCTTGTTAAAGGATTGTTACGATCCATGACCTCTTCCAGAGCCTTATACAAGGCAATGTAAGTCTTACCTGTGCCTGCTACGCCATGCAATGCCATGAAGTAGTCACCACGTTGATAAGCCTCAAAGAACTCCATCTGTTTGTCTGTCTTAGGCTTGATAACTGCCATGTCATCCAGCTTCAACTTCAAACTGTTTGACTGCTTCTCTTTAGCAGTCTCTTTCTTGGCAGGAACCGTAGTCATTATTCTCCTTTGTCGTTATCAACTACATACGGCACAGTCCGTACTGTAGGAAACTTACTCATAAACTCTTCTCGTGTAATAGTCCCGACCCCGGAACGGAGTGAGGATTCTCGCTCATCCTTCGCTGCGATGATCTTGATCTCCTGAAAAGCCTCCCCCGACTTAACGAGGGAAGCCTTCAGAGTCACACAAGCAGGACAAGCATCCTTAGTGTAGACTGTTTTCATATCAACGAATCGGACAAGCGCCAGAAGCACATTCACTATCGTCCAGACCAATGTCGAGACTATCAATAGAAGTAATCAGACGGGTCTTAGCAACCAGTTCATCATACTGTTCTTTTGTGATCTCTTCCAAAGGAGCTTGTTTGAATCCATGCTCATTATGCAGCAGGAAAGATAGGCTCTTATGGTTGTTCTTATAGTTCTTCTTAAGATACTTTCGAATCTCAGGAAGCTCTTCTTTACGATAGTATACAGTACAGCTCACGCTATTGTCGCTCCAATTTTCCTGTAGCCACTTAACAGTTTCAAGCTGTTGAATAGCTGTCATGTCTTTAGCCAGCACAGCATGGTCAGGATGTCGGAACGGGAATGAAACGACAACAGTGCTGTGATCTTCTGAGCCATCAAAGTTTTGCTGAAACTCCACAGGATAGCCATGATCTCGACAAGTCTGCACCAAAGGATGGTTAGCAGAAATACGAATACGACGAATCATATAACGAGCATAGGCAGGATGACAACCCGGCGTAACACCCGGAAGAAGCGACAACGTACCAGATGGCTTAACGGTTGTCAGCTTAATAGACGTTGGGAATCCGTGTTCTTTTGAATATTGCTTATCAAACTCGCGCAGATCCTTATAAACATCTTTCAGCCAACTTTCCTGTTCTTCCGTAGCTTGGAGGAAGCCCGTGACACCAATACCCATACGCATATTTTTATGTACGATCTCTTCAGTGATCTTAAGATGGAACGGAAGAGCAAGCGAATGTTTGTTGACACGATAGAGAAGTTTGGCAACATCTAGCATTTCCTCTTTAGAAGTAATGTTCGGCAGATAAATTTCTGCAAGACAACAAGTTTCTCCATCAGCCAAGCTCTGTTCCGCGCAAGGGTTGTAACCTTGTACATCTGGATCAGGGTATTCGGTTTCACCAAGCCGTCCAATCTTACGGGACAGTTTAAGGTTAATGAGGCCATAAGGCTCTCCTTTGCCTTCGTATCCATCCCAGAAAAACTCATGAAGGTCTCCAATGTCGTGACAAACAACGCTGTTGTTGGACATGGCTCGCCAGCTTGGGATATTACCCAAGTCCCATCGTTTAGCCAGTAGATATTCCACGTCATCCGGGTCTCCAATAGCAATCTGAGCACTGCGTCGAACATTGCCGGCAACAACAATCGCACCAATAATGTTCATAATGTCCAAGCAATCTACAGGACGAAGTTTCTTTCCTGCTCGTTTCTCAAGGATTTCACCGATCTTACCGATACCCCACACGAGGTCTTCTGGGCCACTAGCGGTACCTCCAAAGCCCTTGATAGGAGCACCCTTAGATCGGATCAGTTGCGTCGAATAGGTAAAAGTTTGCTTGCCAGACTTGTGAGCCAAGAAAGCAGCTTTAAGCGTTTTGCCAAGAAGGGCAACCCATCCTTCACGACTATCAGGAACAATAAAATCAGCGTCGGGAACATCAGTACGAACAGGGCACTTAAAATCCACATTGACTGGAGGAAGCTTTTCAACATTTGCTTTTTGAATGTTATAACCAACACCGGAGCCGAGCATCAGCAAGTCCATAGCCCATGTGAAAGGCTCTACAGGCTCATCTACAACCTTAAAGGCGCAGTTCTGAAGGCTTGCTCCACCAAGACGGCCAACCGTATCTGTACCGAGTTGCCACAAGAAGCGACCAGCAACCGTTCCTTTCAACTCCATCAAATACTTTTTAAGACGTTGTTTTTCATCTTCTGTAAAGCCCACACCGAGCTGAGTGTTGGAGGCGTTTACAACACGGTTAACAGTATCTTCAAATTCTTCTGTGGCACTATTAGGATCGTTTTCATCAAGTCGGCGAGCATACGTGCGTTTGTACGTAATGTATCCGACAGAGCTAAAAGGTGTTTCGTATTTTGCAATTTCAGTCATCATTTCTCCATTAAATATTTCTTAGCTTTTGCAAGCCATCCCAAATCATCTTTTATTAGACCAAGCGCAGTATTGCAAGAAGGACACAAAAGGCCACGAACATCGCCAGTGGAATGACAATGATCTACAAATACTTTTGCATCGTCAAAGCTTCTTGAGCACAGAGCACATTTGTTGTCTTGATCGGCTAGCATAGCATCAAACTGCTCTTGTGTCAAGCCATAACGATACTTTCGCTGTGCCTTTCTCCGTTGTTCTTGTGTCTTGTCGTTGTACTTTTTAGAATACTCAGAAGGCTTATCAGGATTCTTACTAATCCACTCCTTCTTGTAAGCGTCCAGATCAGCCTTACGCTTCTGATAGTATTTTTTAAAATACTGTTTCTTTGCTTCAGGATCAGCATGAGGCATAACTATCCTCAGAAACCATCTTTCATCATCCTTTTTAGTTTATCTATGTTTTCTTCAATTCTGTCCTCAAAGGCTTCGACGAGTTCATCACTATGGATGTCTAACACTTCCATCAATGTGACCTCATCCAAGCCTGCTAGACGTTCCTTTAGTTCTTCGAGCGTAATTTCATTCATACGCCTCTAACACTCGATGTAAAAACCAAAGACCTTTTTCAAGATCCTCTTTACCATTTTTTTCCATGAAACGCATAAAGTACTGCATCATTTGCGCATAATCAGAAGTAAAAAGAGGAGTAGGACTACCTTTAGGCTGTGCGTAGATTTTAGCTACAAGCTTTTCAATTACATGACGAACTTCAATACCTTTATCTTCAAAAAGCATATAGTGCTTTGGTGAATTAACATTGTCTGCTTGCTTCATATATTGCTCTTTATCCCTCTCATCAAAGCAATCCTCTTCATCCCATGTCTTGATTTCAATCGTATCAGGACGCTGGATATAAATGTTACGGTTCACGTACTTGTTATACCCTTCACAGACATTACAAGGATTGCGACTACGCTCATTCTGCATATAGAAGCAGCTATTACATTTGTGTTCACTCATCATCATTCAGCTTATCCAAAAGAGAAGTTTTAGTCTTCCTTGCCTTACGTTTCTTACGCTCAGCTTCGGCTTTTTTCATGGCCTCAATAGCGGCTTCTTTGTTTTCAAGAAGCAAGTTACCAAATTTCTCAAACTCAGTCAAGATTAGAGAAACTTTGTCTATAACTTTATCAATGTCTTTTACATCATAACAACTGAAATCAAGCGTTGATGCTTTATAGCAGTCAGAGATGACAACATTGGCGTCCCACCCGCCATGATACATCCACTCTGGGTTAAACTCAAAAGTAAACTCAATAGCGGCCATCCCTTTATCTTTATTGAGAAACTTTCGTGAATAGTACGTCTTAGGTTTGGGTGTTACTTTGTTAGTTTGTTTCTTTGTTGCCATACTTCCTCTGTAGATATTCAATGCTCAAGAAAAGTTCATCGAAGTGCCCGTCATTGACTTCATTCATCACCAGCAAACCTCGCCAGTGACGGTTAGACAGCTGATCCATATAAGATTCGTCATGGAGATAGTAACTACCAGCGATAATAGCACAGATAGGCTTACCATCAGCACGTTTACCATATGCAACTTGCTT
>JACCDW010957539.1_pt1 | contig 10449 bp, 13 predicted proteins | sample 7449781 | NCBI WGS metagenome assembly JACCDW01 (sample SAMN15323449, study PRJNA562643) | freshwater metagenome | isolation source: river surface water | place: USA:Blue River Watershed | collected 2017-08-18 | reverse complement strand
GGGATTCAGTCGGTCAACTGAATCTTAATGGTAACAGAAGGTCCTGGGTTCAATTCCCAGAAGAGGCATTAGCTCCTTTAGCACAGTATGGTAGTGCATTGCTCTTATACAAGAAATGTATGCATGTGAGGCAAGGGTCCTGGGTTCAACTCCCAGAAGGAGCATCTTTTTTTTAGTCAGCGTCTGACAAAAAAATAGATGTTTTTTTTATATTTATTCTTCTTTAAGATCAAGATCAGAAGCTTTGACTTTTTCAATACGGAGCGAGTCTAAGAGTTCTTGTGGTAAACTGACTTCTTTGGGTATTTTATACTCACGATAGAGTTGAACCATCATATCAGACACTACATTAAAAGGTAAGTTATCCCGTTTCATGATGAATTGTACAGCTTTGGAAAAACCTGAGTTGGGTTTCCAGTTTTTTTCCATCTTTGGCATTTGACTATTGGGAATGATTTGTTTAATTAAAAGTTCTCCTTTCATACGACTCATGAGCTTACCGTTGGCAATCCACATTTCTGTTGCAACCTTATCAGGCCATAATACTTCAGAATATTTACCTTTTTCTTTTACTCTTTGGTATAATCCTTCATATTCATCATCAGGAATCATAGTCAAGACAGTTTTGGGTTCCATTCTAGTTAACAGTTTTGTTTTACTTTAGGCATTAGGAAACAGGAGTAAGACAGCATTGTGGTTCTTTCAATACAACCCCTTTTTCTGATAAGAAAGGAGGTCCCAAAGGAAGCATATGGGTTTTACAGAGTTCTTTAAAACTACCTTCACAAGGTCCTGTAGGAACATAACGACGACGCATCATATTATAGTATCCTAACAGATCATCAAGTCCACGAACCAAATTCTCAATATTTTGATCCTTTTCGTACGCTAGAACAAGTTTCCTCATCATACATTGACGAACGTGCTCCGCGTAGTGATAATGTTTATAGTATTCTTTTTTTCTTTCTAATGTTTCCATTTCTTCCTGCATATCCAAGAGTTTTTGTTGGGACGTGGCCATGGCCGATTTGGTATTTTGAGCAATCTGAGTATTTTTCTTTTCCTCAAGAATCTTGGCAGCTTCTTGAGGAGACAACTTTTTAGCATTTGTTTTCACCCTGTTTCCTTTGCCTCTTTCATTGGGGTTGGCTACATAATCATCTTCTTCTTCCTCTTCATTGTTTTCTTGAGAAGTGTAAGTAAGATACTGTTGATATTGTTCAAACTTTTCCGCTAAGGACTCAAAGATTTTTCCTTCTTTCTTCATTTCTTGTTCTAAGACTTTAATTCGTTGCTCTGCTTCAGAAACTTCATCACTGTAGAAGGTTTCATCGTTCACATGTTTATACACTTTAAAGTTGTAGTGTTCCTGTACGTAAACAGCATATAGAACTTCTTGAATCTCAAAAGTATACTTAGTTTCTGGAAGGATTTTCTGAATCAGAGGAAAATAGACATTATCATTGTGCCAATCATCACCTAACCGTTGTAACACACTTGTTTTGTTGACAGAGTTAGACATACTATGGGGGTGTTGCTTTCCTAACTGTAAGGTTTGGGTTCAATTTTTAAGTTGCTAAAATTGAACGATAAAAAATAGTATAGGATAAGCATATCTCAAGAATGGCTTCTAATCAAATACATCATACCGAAGTAGATGAACGTGCATTTTCTATTTTCTTAATTGAAGGTCTTCATTATCTTCTTCAACAAGATATTCCTCTTCGTCATGGACATATTATTGATTTCTGTAATCGTCTTTGGATGCGTTGGAACAATATGCCTAATTCCGAAAAAGATCCTTACTGGGAACGGGCAACCGAGGAACTCCGTCGTATGCGTCGCAATACCCGTGTGGATATCTATCGTGAGGCCTTGCAAGATCAATCGCCACCAGACTTTGATGCGCCTCGTCGTCATTCCAGGCGTTTCCTTAATTAGAGTAGGTCTCTTGTAGATGAAGTTGACGAATACGGGGGGAACGACGTTCTCTTAGAGGTGCTTCCTCCACAAGACTTTGTCGTTTGATTAAAATCTGTTGATTCAAAAGTTGACTGGCTTTACTTTGTTTTAATGCTGGCATATCAGGATCAGGAGGAAAGGCATTCTTTTTATAAGTATACATGGCTTGGCCATACTTGACTTTATTCTTCTTCCATGCTTTACTGGAAGCATCAAAGAAGGATTGTGTAAATTCGGAAGTAGACATCGTGTTGCTTTCTAACTAAGCTTCCATTTGTTCAATTTTTAACTTTTGACGACCCCACGCCACGGATTCACGGATAACTTTTTTCGTAACAGACTGTTTGTATCCTCTGACATCAAACATACTGCCTCTGAACAACTCATCTTTATTTTCGTATTGGCTCGTGACATTGGACCAGTTACTGCGGCCTAAGTAACAGTTGGATAAAGTGGTGGCTTGCGGTAAAAACCCATTGGGTTCCAAAAAGACCAGTTCACCATTGATAAAAACACCAATGTCTGGTCTAAATGCATCTTCACTCTGTGCTGTGACACAAATATGTACCCATTCTCCTTTGGGGATTACACTGGGTACCACTATACGCATCTTTCGTTGTTGATTTTCCCATATTTCGTATAAGAGAGTAGCTTTTTTGGTAGGAAGATGGATAGTTTTGTCCCTTACTCTGGAAGGAGGTAAGCGTCTTGGATTCTCCTCAAAGCCCACGCATTCAAAATCATTCGTATTGGCCGAGGTTGTTCGCATAAGTTCCTGGGGAGACATGACGGGACAAGGTTGGGCTCCAGAGGGTTTATCAGGAATGGTAGACTCTTCACCGCAGAGTAAAGGTGGTCGTAAAATACCTGCATCGGTAATGTTCGGATCACCCCGTCCGATAATCCCCAAGACAATGTTATTCGCTTCAGGGCCATCACCAAAATCCAAAATACGAGCGTTGTTGGTAAACTCATCAAAATAGACCCACATCATGATTCCTCGTAAAGAGCGTAACGGTACTACCGACCCCAGTTCTAACTCTACATCATCGCCCAGACGAGCATATTGATCATAGCCGTTGAACTTCAAACCTTCTGTCTTGACCGGATTGGGTTTCTCGTTGACTTTCATACCACCAACCGTCAGAAGTTTGGTATTGTTTACATAATCCACCATATCATCACGGAATCTGTACCAGAATACACACCCTTCGTAAAAACGGAGTAAGGTCTGGATTTCGGAAGGAGGTTGTACATCAATCACGAGTTCAGCATCAAACTCACGATCCATGGCTCGGTTACATAAGGCTTGGTAGGTACCCGATTTCCCTTTCAAGATACGACAATAGGCTGCACGACCTTTATTTTCAATATCTCTCATGTAGTCATCACGGGAAAGACGAAATCCGTCTCTAACTGTGGGGGTACGAAAGCTGATTCCGTTCAGATTTTCGGTTCCAGCCAATGCACAGGCAAAAAACTTGGTGGATTCGTCTGCTTTGGATTCTACCATACGGCAAAAATCATGGTCAAAGCCCAGACGTTGAACATCAGCATAACCTCGGAAATAGCGTGGATCTTGAATATATCCTGCTTGTTCAGCATCTTCAGCAATATCTCCACGACGAGGAACAAACTTGGCAAAGTAACCTGCGCGGGGAGATAAAACAGGGACTAAACTTTCAAATCCTTCTTTAACTTTTTGTGGCCAAAGCAGCTCAGCAACAGCTATTGTCATTAAAAGCATTAGGACCAGGCTGATACCGATCATCTACAGCGGGGAGTCAAAATTATTCGGACAGAACTTCTTCGTAAAGATTCTGTAGAAAAGTAGTATGGAAGGCGGACGCTTCCTGGGAGCAGGATCTTATGGATGTGTATTTACACCCCCACTTTTATGTCAAGGAGACAGAAAACAGAGATATGGAAAGACAGGGAAAGTCACATTAGATATTTTTGCGGATCAAGAGATCCGTGTCGCTAATCGTATTCGTAAGGTGCCGATGGCTAAACATTATTTCATCTTACCTGAACCGGAAAGTTGTCAGCCTGCTCCTGAAGAAGAGCAAACAGAACCTGCACTTGAAGAATGCAAAAAAAGTATGGACAAGTTTGATGTAAAGTTAGAAGAGATGGAACAGATCTTTGAACCTTTTGGTGGAAATAAAAATTTTTTTCATATGTTTGAATCCAAAGACATTTATACCAAACAGTTTTCCTTTATGAACGTTATGCGTCACTTTTTGGAAGCAGGATCCATTCTCCATTTATCGGGTGTAGTTCATTTTGATATTCATCCTGGAAACATTGTTTACGATAAAAATCTAAACTTTCGTATCTTAGATTATGGTAACGCTATCGTGATAAGTGAAATTACCGAAACTGTTGTAAATATGCGTTGGAAACGTCTTTATTTCGGATTTGAACCCGATGCCGCTCATCCTGCCATTGTAAATGCAGATCCTCCAGAGTACACCATTATGGATGCTATTCATAGGGATGAGTTTTCTGTGGAAGACGCCGTGAAGTTAACCGTCTATGGCAAACCTGTCTTCCGAAACATGAACCGAATGCTTGGCGTTTCCTTAAAATCCTCTTATGAAGGTTTAATGGAATTTTGTAAGGCAAGTGAAAATATGAAACAGCATAATTTCATTAAAATATGGAAGAGTTACTGGCCCGTCTTTGATAGTTGGGCCATAGGCGTTATCTTATTTGAAATGTTGCAAATGTTAGTGTATTACAAACCGTTTGCAGAGGGTGATTTTAAAACCCATAAATCAAAGATCTTAGCCACCTTACGCGGTCTCTTAGAACCTAACCCTCGTAAACGTTTGGACTGTATTCAAGCGTTAGCTCTCTTTGATCCTGGTAACCCTTGGTTAAACAGATTTGGTCAGAAATGGTTACAGGCTAGACAACAACAAAAAAAATAAATTTGAAATAAAAAAAACGTTAATGTAAAGCATAACTTATATAATATGGATCTTATTCTTTCTGTACAATCTGTATCATTCGGTATGATGTTTGGTGTTATCACTACCATCCTCATGAATGCATTATTTGCTCATCCCTTTTTCAAAAGCCTATTCAATACTACTTTAGTCTTTCTAAACAATACTAAAGAAGTATGGCAACCTGTTGTCAATACAGGTCTTATCTTAGTGAATCCGATTGCTCCTCTTGTTGTATTTGCACTTGATGCAACAGTAAAAGCTCTTGTTATCTTTGGATTCTTTACAGTAGTGGCTGTTCGTAAAGCAGCCAGTTATGTGAATATGACAGTTGTGGCTATTCAACAATCAGGTTTAAGTGTAGGTCATGCTCTCACAAATGCTTATACTAATGTGAAAGATGTGGCCGTCTCCTTCGGCACCATTATGAGAGCCCTAGGATCCGTCACTGTTCGTCTTATCAAAATGGCAAGCTTTGTGGTGCAAAGCTTTGAACATGTCAGTGATTTCCTTTACCGTTCTATCTTTGAAACCAGAACTATTACATGGAATGATATGGTCAATGTAGCAGTTCCTGCATTTGTTGTTTTCTCTATTCTTGGTTACATCGCATGGCGCATGTCTAGAATGATGGGTACAAAACCTATTGTCCAAGAGGAAGATGAAGAAATCTGTAAACCTGTTCGTCGTTCTCCTCGTTTAATCTGTAAAGAAATCCCTAATTATAAATTATCTTCTTACTCTATGCGTAAACGCTCTGTGATGTCTTCTTCTGATGCTCCTCTTTCTAGTTAAATACAATCGTCTACCTCCAATTTTAAGCTTTAAGGGCCTATCCCTTGGAACACACATATAAGAACAAAAAATATTATAATCTAATTTTGAACCTTTTTCATCATAGTTTCTATCCGCTATCTTAGGATCGTAAATCAAGGCCCCCTTAGCATCTTTATTCGTGACAGGAGTTCCTCCAGGTTTATGAGACCAAAACCCGTTGCTATCTTGTCTATAAAAATGATAATCTTCATCGGCATCTACCACTAAACCTATTTTTGATGTACCTGCTGGACATTTAGCAGTAAAGCTTGTGATTTTTAGCATGGGATTGTCTCCTAAAAGACGTCCCACCATATCGGAACAGGTCTTATATTTTTGGGAAGAAAACTTTTTATGACCCGAGGCTGCTCCTGGTTGATGAAAGGGGACGTCACAGTCCTTTGATTTTAAACACGCATCAAACTGTTTCGGATCATTGATATTCATAGCGTAGGCAAAACAGTTGTGGGTTTCTCTGACTTCTTTTCTATCGTTCCATCGTTCAGGTTCATAATCCGGTTCTGCACCACTAAGAGGTGATATTCTCGGACAGCCCCGTTTCTGATGGTGCTCGCAAAAGTAATCCTTCTCTTTTACTGCTCGTTGGCAGTTCGGTTGACACTGGCAGCGTGGGGGCCGTGGCGCCATCTACTTTGGCTATAGATTTCAATTGGCGTTTGAGTTCAGGGGGAAGGTTTTTGGCTATTTCTTCCAGGGACGCAGGAGTGGGATGAATGAGAGGATTTTCTTTGGAATCCGTTTTGCCTTCAGTCTTTCCTACCTGCACTTGACTTTGTGAATCGGTGAGTTTAAAATATTCTTCCTCCACTTGGTGCATTTTAATCTTTTCCACCGCATGACAGAAATAAATGAACTGGTTATCGTGGGTAGGCACTTTTCCTGGGGTATGAAAGCCACTGTACCGACCACTCAGTTCTAGATACTGCCATCCTTCACTGCGTAACTGTTCCATGGTGGTGTGTAAAAAGAAGTATTTTTTGTCTATTTTGAAGACACTGACGATACCGTTACTGGTGGTGACCAGTAAAGAGATTACCCAGGTAGCCCAATAAATCTCGTAGGCAAAACTTTCGGGATCCTGAATACTGGTGCTGGCGGACGTATCGGAATATTGTATAGACAAAAGCGCAGGAACGATTAAGGAACCTACCGATATCAAAATACGTAGCAGATGAAAAAAATAGGATATACGCCAACAGCGTCTTTCAAAAGATTGTAGAACTTTAATAAATCGTTCTTGGAAAATGATTTTTTGAAGTTCGTCTAAACTTGTTTTTTCAAGTGCGAGAGTAAACAACTCTAGTTTTTTTGTCATCTCTATTGGTGTCCAATAAAGTTGAATGCATCCAACGCTAAACTTCAGCTAACACTACCATGAGTTATCCTATTCGTATCTATTCTAGCGCTTACGCTCCTTCTGAAGGAGAGTCCTACACCATTCAAGTGGATAAAGAGTTATGGAAAAAGATTACAAAAGAAGAAGGTTCCAAACGAAAGTTTCTGAAGATTGAACATACCGAAGGGTTTCGTGATTGGATTGCTCCACTGGGACATCCTGTAGAACTTCAACGGGATTCAGAAGATACTCTTTACAACGTGTACATGCCTCTCTGGATGTTAGATTCGGCTCATTTGAAAGGAGATGGAGAAGAAAGTGTATTAGAAACTATGGATGAAGAGTATTTTCCAGAAGCCTCTCGTATTGTGCTAAGGGTGATTGATTCTGCCTTTTATAATGCGGATGTCAAAGCCGAGTTAGAAAAAGCACTTTCAAATCTAGGAGTTATTCAAGAACACACCACGTTACAGATTCCTATCGCTGCATTGGATGGTTATAACGTGGAGGTCTTTATTAGTAAACTTGAACCGGCCAATATTGTCTTATGTGATGGAGAAGAAGTAGCCGTGGAGTTTGAAGAACCAGTGGATCAAATCCGTCCTCCCACTCCTATTCCAGAACCCCCACCTCTTCTCCCTTCTCCTCCCGAAACCTCTATGGTTCCTCCCAGCTTTGCTACGATGAATACAGGATTTCAAGCCTTTCAAGGAAGCGGTCAGACATTAGGCAGTTCCAATGTACAGATACCTGAATGGCGTCGGGGATTACCACCGCCACCGAGAAAATAAGATTTATTGACAATATCCGTATAAGGATTCATTGGCATTCGTCAAACATTTTCCTGATTGACACTGAGCACCACGAACGCAAAGTGCTTTACTGGGTAAGATTTTCGTGGTGATTTTTGTGATTTCATTCTGAGAGTTTGCGCTCACATTTTTATATCCTTCTCTACTGGAAACCATAGCCACTATAAGAAGAATAACTATGCATAAGAAACAAAGATTCTGTGTTTTCATCCTGTCTAGAACACAGAATCTAAACATTGTAAACCATAAAGATTCAATGACGGTAGAAGCAGGAGCCAAAGAAATAAAAAGTTGTATTGAACAAGCATTAAAGAAAAAAGAGGGTGCCTTGATCGGACGCAATGGCACCATTGAACTGGAAACACTTTTTTTTCGTCTCTTTGGATATACACCCAATCAACAGTATCCTAACCATATTTCACGACGTATAGAACTTCACGCAGGAGTATGGCCAAACAGCAAATCAAGTCTTGATCGGTGGGTTTTTCAACTCGTAGAAGCTATTCGTTTATCGGATGTCTTAGTGGCAGGATGGTATGAACCTTTAAAAGAAGCAGAAGAACGTTTATTAAATAAAACCAATTCTCTTGCTCCGCGTATCCCTTTACGAAGTCTTGACCCTTATTATGTTCCTCCCGAGGAACGTTGGACAGGCCTTTTAGCAGGACAGCGTGTAGCGGTAGTGAGCTCGTTTGCTAAAACGATTGACGAACAGATTGAAAAGAGAGAAGAGATTTGGCCTACTTTCACCGATAGTCTTTTACCCTCTACCGTGGAATGGGTACCGATCCAGACAGGGTATGCACCGAGTTTAGCCAAAGGAATCGGTGAATGGCCTTCCGATGTGACCAGTTGGGATGTGGCGGTGAACCATATTGTCAAACAAGTGATAGCCAGTCAAGCCAGTATTGTCTTGATCGGTTGCGGTGGATTAGGGATGTTGATCGGATCGGAATGTAAAAAACACGGTATTATTGCTATTGTTCTGGGTGGGGCTACCCAAGTGTTATTTGGAATCAAAGGACAACGTTGGGCCACGCATTCGGTCATCAGTCATTTCTGGAACGACGCTTGGGTTTATCCGAAAGATACAGAGACGCCACGGGGTGCAGCACAGATAGAAGGAGGTTGTTATTGGATGAAAAATTGAACCCGCAAGGCCTCCTATGAAAAGTATACATTCATCATGGTTTTCTTAAAAGATTTAAAACAACAATGGCCTTGGTGCCCTGAACGTGAAGATTTCTCTGATAAAGAAATCTATACGCACTTGGTGGAAGAAGAAGATGCTTCATGTCTTTGGCGTGTTCCCATTTATGATCCTCTAAAAGGATTTGCCTTTACAGGATTTCGTATTTGTGTCTTTGGTAAAGATTCCAACTACACCATGACACCTAGAGTTGTCTTAGGCGCCACAACAAAAAGCATGTTCGGTCTTCCTTATGATCAAAATATTGCCGTCCATGGTTCTTGGACTCCTCTTGGATTCCCGTTAACGAATAAAATCATTGCCATTACCGAAGATGGTCTTGATCTTTTGATTTCTCATGCGGAACCTTGTTGGGGAAAAGTGGAATTTGTAGCCCAACGCTTTGATGATCTCTTAGACGATGAATCCAGTATTGCTTATGTTTTCTTGAATCATCGTACGGATAAAGTGGAATGGATTTTAAATCGTGATAATCTCATGTATAAACCACGACCATTTGATTTTCCTGTCTATAAAGCCAAAAGTAAGATTATTCCTAGTGTCTTTCGTCTATTAGACAAAGACAGGATGGAATGGTCCGATATAGACTTTTGGTGGAACGAAGTCAATATTCCTGCACCTTTCCTCGTTCAAAATTTGAATCCACAATCAACATAAGAACAAGCATAATATGCCTAGTACTTATTCTTATGGTGATTTTAATGCTTTACCTCTCAGCGATGCAGATCGTGAAATGTTAGGGACCGCTTTTCAAGCAGTATCTTCTGTTACGGGTGGTTGGGACTTTCTTAGAACCTATGATCCTGGTCACGGTGGCTTCATGTTCTCCACTCCTCCTCCCAAAATGGAAGAAATCCAGAATGCTGTATTAGCTGTCTATGGTGGTCACAGCGGTGCTTCTTATGGTATGACCATGCGTAACATTGAGTTTATTGCTAAACAAGGTTGGGATACTTATGTGCAACGCGTTCTACATAGACGTCGTGATCCTGGAGTAGGAGCAGGGGTAGAAGTAGTTGGTACATCCTCTTCCGCTCCTTCTTTACCTGCGGCTACAGCACCCGCTGCTGCATCTTTTCCTTCTACCTGTCCTTGTTACCGAGCCCAGGGACGAGTCGGTTGGTGCGGAGTAGCAGGCGGTGGTGTTCCTGCCTGTGAACATTAGTATCCCTGTTAGTATCCCTGTTAGTATCCCTCTTAGTATCCCATCTCGTTTTTGTCTTCTGTCTTATAACTTGTTTCTGTCTTCAAGCTTGTTCCTTGCCCTACAATATCAATATGAATATCGGAACTGGTATTTTCTCGTTGGGACGGAGATATACTTCTATCTTTTCGTCT
>JACCDW011351869.1_pt1 | contig 10452 bp, 7 predicted proteins | sample 7449781 | NCBI WGS metagenome assembly JACCDW01 (sample SAMN15323449, study PRJNA562643) | freshwater metagenome | isolation source: river surface water | place: USA:Blue River Watershed | collected 2017-08-18 | reverse complement strand
TGAAGCATAATTTTCAATATTAGGATTTATCATAGGGATATCATTAATTTGGTCTAAAGATACACTCATGCGTTCTCGCACTTCATTTTTAATTGGACTTAATGTTGAAACCATTTTAGCTAAATATTTATCACGACTTCTAAATAAACGACTATTTGAAGTATATATAAACTTTTGTTCATTAATATCATAATCTTTAAAAATTGTATCATTTATATATTGACCTTTAACAAGATAATAATATTTTTGTATAAATTTATAATGTTCTTGAGTTTCTTTATCATTTTTATAAAATATTTGGTCAAAAGATTGACTTAATTTATCAAGTATAAAATATCCGGCTTTATCATAACTCATTTTATTTAATTCATTATCTGTATAAATAATAGCTTCATCATTTGAAAAAAATATATTTTGATTATTTTTATTTTCCATAATAGCTCTTAAAAAATTATGATATAAAAAGAAATCTTTTTGTAAATAAAAATCATCTTTAATATGACTTACATCATAACGATCATGAACAAAATCACGAACATTTAGATTATAAGTACTATTATTAGTATTATTATTATTATTATTTTGTATATTACAATTATTATAATTAATTTGTTGATTAATGGTTTCTTGTTTTTTATTTTCTTTTTCAATAATTTTATTACATCTTTTGGCATTAGTATCAATAATTGTATTTGTTTCTTTTCTTTTATAACAAGTATCTTTGATTCTATGACGTCTTAAATTATTTAAATGTGTGTATTCACTTTCACAATTACCACAATAATATATATTTTTAGATTTATTAAAAAAAGTATTTTCATATATTTTTTTAGTTGAATATGTTTTAATATCAATTGGAACTAAATCATCAGAATTTAATATATCAATATTATCGATATTATCTATATCATTTGATTTTTTTAAATCTTCAATATCAGATGTGTCATTATTTTTAATAAATAATTTAGATTTATTTATACTTTCTAATATTTTTTTTATAAAAAAATTGTTTAAATCAATATTACTTAAATCAATATTATCTAAACTATTATTATCTAAACTATTATTATTTAATTTAATATTATTTGGATTAATATTATTTATATCAATATTTTTAAGATTATTTTGAGTTATGTTTTTAAAATCTTTATCAATTATATTTATATTATCTTTATAATGTGTAATAATATATAAATAATCTTCATTTGATAAATTTGTATTATCAAAATTAAATGTATATTTTTTTCTTGATAATATGTTTGCATCTTCATATGAAAAAAATGTTGAACATTTACAAGAACTTTTTCTTTTATAATGTTTAATCATATCACTTAACGAATATGTTCGATAATCAATACAATAATGGCATATATGTAAATATTTCATTTTAATATAAATTCTATTATAATTTAATATATATTTTTATTCTTTATATACGCAATAATAAATTTATTTTATGATTTTTTAAAATTATTTTTTTAAAAAAAATAGGAACTCCTATATCAACTTAATCTAAAATATCAGAATAATCACTTTAATCAACTTTAGGAGAAATAGAGAATTCACTTTTTATATAGGCAAAAACATGGCCGATTTTTTAAATTATAAAAAAGGGTTTATATTTTCGGACTTTTATTTCTGAATTCTCTATTTCTCCTAAAGTTGATTAAAGTGATTATTCTGATATTTTAGATTAAGTTGATATAGGAATTCCTATAATTATTTTATATGAATGAATTCAGTAAATAATATTATAATGTTATAATAATTTATTATAATATTTAATATAGTAATTATTTATTTTTTATAGGAGTTTTTTTACACTTTTTATAAAATTATATAACTATTTATTTTAATTGGAATTAAATATTTATTTTTAATAAAATAATCTATATAAAAGAAATAACTATATAATTATATATAAAATGAAATATAGATCATATTATATTTGTCATCATTGTACAAATTATTTTACAATTAATAAAACAGATATTACAAAACATTTAAATGCAACGCGTTTATGTAAAAAAAATAATCAATATTCATTTGATGAAGCAAGAGATTTATCACTAAATCATAAATTTTATTTTCCATTAAATGAAAAAATAGATAAAACAAAATTAAATGATTATATTCAAAATTATGATAAAAATAATGAAATTGAAAAAAATGTAAAAAATAATAAAGATTTAGATTCATCTTATGATGAAATTAAAAATAAATATATATGTGTAAATTGTAATAATGAATTTGTTTCAAAACAATTATTAAAAAATCATTTGTCTGAAAATAAATGTATAAAAGTAAATAAAATAAATAATGAAATTAATGAAAATCAAAATATTCATAAAAAAGTTATTTTTGAAAATATTGAAAAAAAATGTATTATACATCATATTTCATTTCATCAACTTGAGCAAATATTAGATAATTATATTTCTGAAAATAATAAATAATATATCTTCATAATATAGTATAATTACATATGAATAACATACAAAAGCGATTTTTATTATTTTTAATAGGATGTATTGGAACGCGTTTACTTCTTGTTTATATTGCCAAAAATATTAATACTACTTTACTTAAATATATGGGTTATTTATTACTTATTCCAGCACTTGGATTTTTTTATATATATTTAACAAATAGTAGAAAAACAGGAGCTGAAGTTTTTGGTAGTAAAATTTGGTGGAATCATTTAAGACCAGTTCACGGATTATTCTATTTATTATTTGCGTATAACGCAATTCACGGAAATAAAAATGCTTGGATTTATTTATTCATTGATGTCATTTTTGGATTCAGTGCATTTTTAATTTATCATTTTATAAATGGTTCATTTAACCAATTAGTATAAAAATAAAACGTATATAAAATTTTTGAATAAATATATTTTTATAAAATAGTATAATTATTATTTAATAAATGAGTGAAACAAAAAAAGAAGAACAAAAAATTGAAAATGTGGATAGAAAATTAAATTTATTATTAGGCACTTTTGCTATTTTTGTTTGTATTTTAATTTTTACAACCCTCCAAAATGGTGAAGTTTCTTGTCGTTTCTTTATTCCAAATATTTATATGTATCTTATTTTATCCATTTTATTAGTCGGTATTTTTACATTAGTTCGTGAAAAATATTTTACAGCACCTTCTGAACAATATAAATTATATGATTACCGTGATTTAAGAAGTGCTAATAACTTCTTTTCTGGAATTTTTATTGGATTATTTGGTTTAATTGCTCTTTTTATTTATGGATGGTATAATATGAGTACTTATAAAAACCATATTTTAAATCATGTTGTTTGGTTATTTGTATTATTCTCCATTTCCGCCTTATTTTATCCACTTTTTAAATTAAAAACAACCTATAATTATATGGATACTGCTGCGATTTATGTAATTATGATATTTATTGTAATGTCTGGACTTGTTTATTCGAATTATAAAAAGATGTTAAATTTAAATAATAATACTTTTAGTTGGATTGGAATGGGTTTAATGGGTGGTTTATTAACGATTATTTTTGGTAGTTTACTTTTAATTATTTTTTCAATGTTTGGTTTAATACCTGTTCAAAACTTTTTAGCTATTCATAAATTTATTTTATACTTTGCTATTATGCTCTTTTCATTATACATTTCGTATGATTCTATTTATATTATTAAACGTACAAAAACGTGTAATGAAAAAAATATAAATTTATATCCAAATTATCCAATGGAAAGTTTCCAAATATTTATTGATTTATACAATATTTTTGCTGATTTACTTCAATTACAGTTATTAAGTAATATATCTTAATTGAATGATTAGATAATATATCTTAAATATAATCATTTAATTTTATTTAACAAAATAATTTTTTATTTATTATTTAACAAATAATTATTTGTTAAAAAGATTATGTAATTTATATATTTATAAATATTCAAAAACATATGAAGTATAAATTTTTGAAACATCAAATTCGTAGGGTTCTAAACCAAAATCTTTATGATTTTGTTCAGAAAAAGGTGTAAATTCAACTAATTTAAATCCATATTTTTCAAAAACTTTTACAATATCTTCTTTAATAACTAAATATTCAGGTATAACATTATTTAAACCTTGAGCTCCACTAAAAAAGATATTAACTTTCTTTAAATCAAGTAATTCTTTTGATTTCGATGATGATTTTATTTTAGAAGCTGATTTATTTTTATATTCAAAATCTTTTTCAGCATAAAAAACAACATTATTATCTTTTAATACTTCATATTTATCCTTTTCTTTAAAAACATTCATTAAAAAATCACCATTAATACAATGTATAATTACTTTTGTTCCACTTTTAGAAACACTTTTAATATTTTCCATTAAAGTTTTTATATTATAAATCATATAATGAAATGTAAATTCAAAAGTAAGCACATTTGCTTTTACATTATTTTTAATTATATTCATTAAATATTTTGAAGCAAAATCATTTAAACCACCTTCGCCATTTGCCCACGATTTTTCACCAACACCACGTAAAAAAGTAACGTGACGTCGTCCATAAAAATCTTTTCTTAAATAAATCATACCTAAATCAAATAATTCTAAAGATGGTTCCATTGCAACAACTTTTTTAATACGAGCACTATTCCAAAAACGCATACTTTTTAATTGAGATGAACCAATATCCATTAATAAATCGGTATTAAAAGCATATTTATGAATATAATTTGATTTAATATTTTGATGATATTTTCGTAAATTCATAAATAAGCCTTTTGACGGAACTTGTTTTAAATATTTATTATAAGCATTTATTTTACACATTTCAATTTTATTTACATTTTTATTTTTGACGTTTACTATATTTTTTTCACTTTTTAATTTATTTATAAATTTTTTATAATAACGATAATCAATCTTTTTATTTTTATATTCCGCTTCAACACAAGGTATTTCATTTTTTTTATTTTTTAATAATTTTATATATTTATTTATTAATTCATTCATTACATTATTTTTTATACTTTTATTCTTTTCTTTTACAATTTTACTCTTTTCTTTTACACTTTTACTCTTTTCTTTTACACTTTTACTCTTTTCTTTTACACTTTTACTCTTTTCTTTTACACTTTTACTCTTTTCTTTTATACTTTTATTTTTAATTAAAGTACTCATTTATATATAAAAACACTATTTTAATTATAGATTATTTTTTAGATAAAATCATATAATTAGCTATTATAATAAATAATGTTCCAATTATCTTATAAATACTTAACTTTTCTTTATTTAAAGCAATTCCATAAACATATGCCATAATAATACCTATATAAGATAAAATAGCATATATTTGTGAATCAAGACGATATGCCGCATAAAAACGCAAATAATAACCAACTGCTCCTAAAATACCATTTAATAACAACGCAATTAAAATACGATTATTTATGAAACTTTCTTTATTATCTTCTTTACTATTAAAATCTTGTTTAACATCTTTTAACTCTTCTTTTTTATAAAAATATACATAAATCATATAAATTGACATAATTAATGCCCCTAAAAAGTATGAAATAAAGACGTGGTCCCAATTATTAGTGGTCTTGACTTTTCGTACTAAAAAGTATATTAATGCTTCCGTAAAAGCAGATAATAAAATCATAAGTACTCCAAAAATAAATGGATTATGCCAATTCATATTTTTATCTTTTACAACTTTATTCATAACTTTATCATCAACTTTTTTATCATCTTCTTCTTTCTTTTCTCCACTATGAATATAATTTTCATAAGCAAATATTGCGAAACCTGCTAATGCGAGTAAATAAGCATTATTCCAAGGTGCATTACTCATTAATAATATCATAAAAGGATATGTATTAAAAAGTGTAAATGAAACACCTGAATCTAAATATTTAAAACCCATATATGAAAAATATACATGACTTAAATTTATGAGTGCTAATAATATTGCGTTATAAGATGTAAGCGATTGGAATACAAAAGTACGATTTATAAAAAATGCTGAAATAATTACATATGCTAATAAACGTGTCCATAATTGAATTGGAATGGATAAACCAATTTTTTTAACAAATACAGGATATAAACTTAATAATGATTCAGCAACTACTTTTGAAAAAATAGGTAATATAGATGCCATTTTATTATAAAATAGATTACTATTTTATAATTATATTATTTTATAAATCATATAATTAAATGATTTACGTTTATTTATTTTTATAAAAAAATGATTTTTTTTATAAAATAACAAAGTATCTTATATTTATAATCATTATACTTAAAAAAATGATTAAGTTCATTGTTAATAAAAGTAACGTAAACAATATTTCATCAAATATCACACATTTAGTATTTGATGATTATTTTAATCAAATTATAGATATACCAAATAGTGTAACACATTTAACATTTAATGATTATTTTAATCAATCTATTAAAATACCAAATAGTATAACACATTTAGTATTTGGATATAATTTTAATCAAATCGTAGATATACCCAATAGTGTAACACATTTAGTATTTGGTGAAAAATTTAATCAAGCTATATGTATACCTAATAGTGTAACACATTTAGTATTTGGTAATTATTTTAATCAAAAAATAAATATACCCAATAGTATAACACATTTAGTATTTGGTGAAAAATTTAATCAAAAAATAAATATACCCAATAGTGTAACACATTTAACAATTGGACATAAATTTAATATAATAGATAATATTATACCTAATAGTGTAACACATTTAACATTTGGATATAAATTTAATAAAATTATAGATATACCTAATAGTGTAACACATTTAACTTTTAACGATTCATTTAATCAAAAAATAAATATACCAAATAACGTAACTCATTTAACCATTGGACATAATTTTGATATTGTAAATAATATTATACCAAATAATATAATTCATTTAACATATAATATAGAATATGATTGTTATGAAGAACTATATGATTCTTATGAAGGACAATATAATCTAGAATATAAAAAAAAATTAGAGTTACGAAATAAATTTGTTGTAGAAAAAGTTAATCATTTTATTATTCATTTAGACGGTCAAATTATGCTTGACTCAGAATATATAATTACAAATGAAATGATTTCAAAATTATATAAAAATTTAGCTATTTCAGTTGTTGTTATTGATATGATTGATATAGATAATGATATTCTAGATAAAAACATTAGTTATGGCAATTTTTATACACAATATAAAAATATGTTACCATATCCATTTAAAAAATTTCTTTTTTTAATGCCACCTATAGACATAAAAAAATATATAAAAGATGATTTATATATTAAATATAGTTTAGAAAAATATATAATATATAATTGTGATGAGATAGAAAAATATATAATATATCATTATGATGAGAATTTATGTAAATTAAGAAATCGTTTAGTACCTATTCATAGTGAACTAATTACAAAAGTATTTAATCCAATTCGTTTACAAAAAATTGCTGATACATATAATATTGAATTAGTAGACCTTATGGATTATTATTAAAAAATATTATATATTAAAAAATTTTATAAAAAAAATGTATATTAAAAAATTTTATAAAAATGATTTACGTTAGTTCATTTTTATAAAAAAAATGATTTTTTTATAAAATAACAAAGTATCTTATATTTATAATGATTATACTTAAAAAAATGATTAAGTTCATTGTTAATAAAAGTAACGTAAATAATATTCCAAGTAATGTAACACATTTAATATTTAATGATTATTTTAATCAACCACTTTCTGTAGGTGTTATACCAAATAGTGTAACACATTTAGTATTTGGATGTGAATTTAATCAAATCGTAGATATACCAAATAGTGTAACACATTTATTATTTGGATATAATTTTAATCGACCTCTTTATATACCAAATAGTGTAATATATTTAAGATTTGGATATGAATTTAATCAAATTGTAGATATACCAAATAGTGTAAAAGATTTAACTATTGGAAATGAATTTGATATTGTAAATAATATTATACCAAACAATGTAATCCATTTAACATATAATATTTTATATGAATGGCATAAAGAAAAAGATTATGAAACATATAAAAAAAGATTAGAAACACAAAATAAATTTATTGTAGAAAAAGTTAATCATTTAATTATTGATTTAGATTATCAATTAGGTATTTCTAGATATAATATTACTGATGAAATGATTTCAAAAATATATAAAAATTTAGTTATATCACTTATTAAACCTGAAAATTATGAAAGTTTTTATTTAAAATATAAAAATATGATATTAGAACCTTACAAAGATTTTTTTTTTGTAATGGAAATAGAAAGATGTCATCATAATGAAAATGATTATTTATTAAAAAATGGTTATTTTTTAGAAAATGATTTTTTAGGTAATTGTGTATATAGTATACATAATGATTATATTAAATATGATTATTATGAAAAATTATGTAAAAAAAAACTTTTAATACCTATTCATAGTGAACTAATTACAAAAGTATTTAATCCAATTCGTTTACAAAAAATTGCTGATACATATAATATTGAATTAGTAGACCTTATGGATTATTATTAAAAAAATATATAAAAAAATTATATATTAAAAATTTTATAAAAAAAATAAAAATATTATTTATATCAATGTTTCTAAATTATAATCTTCTAAACCTAATTTTTGAAATATTTTAATTAACATAATTACATCATTTTCCGCTCGATGTCCCACTATTTTATCCTCTTCTTTTGGATAACAATAAGTATATATGTCTCCCAAACTTTTTTCAGCAATTTTTGGATTATTGATTAATAATCGTAATAAATATTTACTATCAATTAATTTTGAATCACTTTCTTTTATAATCTCTTTTTGAATCATTAATTTATGATCAAATGAATTTCCATTATGTGCTATAAAAATAGGTTTTTCACAATATTTATATATATTTTCAAACTCTGCTTTCATTACATTTATATGCTCCCCACTTTCATATACCAACTCTTTTGTAATTCCTGTTATTTTAGTTACTTCAAATGGAATAAATGGTAAATTTTGTGGTATTACTAAACCACTACTCCAAATAGAACGACTATTATACTCTTCAACGTGACGCTCAATAATATCAACATTTTGATTTGTATAAAGTAATCCAGTTGTTTCTAAATCATATATAAAAGTCATATGACGCAATTTTTGATTTACTGCTTTACATAATATTTGTAATAATAATACTTTTTGTATCTTTGTTTTATCTAATTTTATGATTAATTTTTCACCTTTTAATATATTCCATAATTCTAAATTTATATTTGGTAAATTTGTAGTAAAAGAGTTATCATATAATATGTAATACATACATATTTGGTCAATATATTTTTCAACACTTGAATGGGAAAATTTTAAATCCACAATAGATTCTTTATTTATCATATCTAATTCACCTACAATCGGTAAATTTTTATGTATATATTTTTTATGAAATGTATATATGTACTCTTCTCCATTTTTACTATTTTCAATATATGTTGCTATAGCAAATTGTGATATATGAAGTATATGATGATATAATGTAGATATATGGTTACTTAAATCAGATTTCCACAAATAAGCGGCTTCATTTTCATATTGATAAACAAATATTGCCAAATCAAATATAGATTCATATAATATAATATCGTGCGATTCAAGAGGAATATTATAAAAATAATCACGTATATAAGATATTTTTTCTAATAAACGAGTTCGTGGAATAGAAATTACATTATTTTCAATTTGTAAATAAAATTCTTTATGATAATCATTATCTAATAGCGCACATAAATATGAATACATTTCAATTTCGCAATCACTTAATATATTTTTATAATTATTAAATAGACTCAATGTAATACATTCTTTTGCGATTTCTGGATATCGCATTTTAAATATTCCAAACGCTTTATTATATTTTTTAGGCAATTCTATACGATTTTGTATCATTTTCTCTATTTTTAAGACAAAATCTGGTAATGCTCCGCTTTTAAAATGATAATAGTAATTAAAAATATGTTCCATAAAAATACCATATATTTTATAAAAATCCATATTTTCCAATTCATAAAATTCTGGCAATCCTAAAGCTTTATTATCCCAAAGCTTAATTTTAGTAACTTCTTTTGGTCCAAGTGCTTCATAAAAAAAGTGATATAATTTATCATTCATATATTTTTTATTTCGTAATATTTCAGTAACATTAAAAATAAGTGGTTTAATTGAATCTTTAAACTCTAATTGAGGCAATAATTTTGGAAATTTGGATTCATAAACCACATCTTGTAAACGCACATTTTTTAAATCATAAAATCCATATTTTCGTTCATCTATATAGATATACAAAAATTGTTCAGCTCTACTTAATCCAACATACCATAAATATTTAAATCGTTTATAATCTTCTTCA
>JACCDW010857691.1_pt1 | contig 10455 bp, 4 predicted proteins | sample 7449781 | NCBI WGS metagenome assembly JACCDW01 (sample SAMN15323449, study PRJNA562643) | freshwater metagenome | isolation source: river surface water | place: USA:Blue River Watershed | collected 2017-08-18 | reverse complement strand
GTAACATCGAATTTCTTCTGTGAGCCTGTTGTTACGAATCAAGTAAACACACAACAAAAATCCATAAGATACAGATATACGGATAGTACTGCGAATCTTATGTTCTTAACACTATCACCATCATCATCACCAACTAACAAACCAAACGCAACACCATACATCGGACAACCTGATCAAGATATAATTTTGACGAACACTTTTTTCAACCCAGTGACAATCGACATCGAGATGGTTGAGTATGATGTTTCAACACTAGCAATCGCACTTTACGGAAATCAGACCAAGTCTATTGATGATGGAATCTACACCATCTATGACTCTAACAACAATATATTCAGACAATACAACTTGTTTGAAATTAGGGACCAATTTAATGATCTTCTATATGAGGTTAGACAGAATAGAGGTGATAATATCGATTTCAGTAAAAACTTCAACACGATTATTAGTTAATGGCTCAACAAGTAAAATATTTTTATCCACCTAGACCCGGAAGTGGGGCTGGTACATTCTCCGATAATATTGTAGGTTTACAAACTGTCGAGGGTGGCGGTCTTACGCAGGGTAATTTTGAATTCACAACAGGTATCACGGAAAAAGTTAACCGTGAGTTCAATATTGGTGCCTTTTCACAACCTATCAGTTTAGAGGATTTACAAGTGGATCAACTTGCGGAGAGCAGATTGATTTTTGCAAAAGAGTTTAGAGTTTATCCGAATTTGGATTTGACAGAAGTTACCAACTTTTCCATGTATGGTTCTCTAGCTAAAAGGCTTGAAGTTTCCGTAACAAGAATCATTAATAAATTTCCTGCTTCATTGGACGTTAGGTTCATGAATCAACAATCTCTAACAGGTTTTACCGCTTACAATATTGTTTATGATGGTGTGAATGATGAAACTGTTTTTTCTGTAGATGTTGATCGATTAACAAATCCTTTCGCGATTGATTATTCTATTTCCGCAGCAACTAACATACTAGCCCGTGAGATTGTAACATCACCACTGAGGAACCTCAATAGTACTTACCTTGATTACTGTGTTGCGATCACGAATACAGGTAACACAAGTAACCCTTACGACATTTTCAAAGTCCTTTCTTTCGAACCTTCAGATAGTTTAGCTACAGGGACGCTAACATTTTATGTTTCAGGATCACCGTTCGGGACTACGGCAACAACTTATTCGTCTAACTATCACATTAGACCGAACGATTTAGTTGTTGATCAAGTATTTGCTGAGTCATTCGATGAGATCGAAAAATTTCTTCTCAACAGATTGATAGAACCACCTTACACTGCAGTATTTCAGGTACCAAGTGAGGATGAAAATGGTCAGTTTTATAACAACTTTACAACCTTAACGTGGCCGTTAGAAGGCACGTGGAATTTGGACATTAGGACTAATGCCTTCGATGAATACTTAACCCAACTTGCTTTCGTTTCAGAAGAACTTGATTCGTATAAGACTAATTTGATCTCGCGTTTCTTGATTCAAGACTCATTTAAGGAGTTCGATACGAAAGATAGAAAGGTTGAAAAGATTCTACAAATCTACGGTAGGAGTTTTGATCAAGTTAAATTATTCATAGATGGTATGGCTAACATGACTTCAGTGAATTATACCATTCAAAACGATATTCCCTCTCTATTATTGAAGAATTTAGCTGCGACTTTAGGTTGGGAACCTAATATATCTCCAATCACAAACGAAAACTTCTTGGATTCTGTATTCGGCCAAACCAATACACCGGCTTATCCGGGTTATGCAAGAGCGTTAACACCTACTGAATTAAACTACCAATATTACAGGAATCTTATTTTGAACTCTGGTTACTTGTTCAGATCTAAAGGTACAAGAAGGTCAGTAGAGTTTCTATTGAGACTAGTAGGGGCACCAGAAGCATTGATTGAATTTAACGAAAACATATATGTAGCCGATCAAAGAATTAACTTAGATCAATTCGCCGTCCAATATGCGAAGATATCAGGAGGAACATATGTAGATAACGTTCCAAGTTTATCATCAACTGTGACTTACAAACTTCAAGGACAAGTTTATAGTGCATTTACATCAACAACAATATTAGAAGAAGTTAACGTGGGATTATCTGATTTTCCAATGGATATTGAAGGTTATCCGAACGCTCCAACACCAAATGAAGATTACTTTTTCCAAGTTGGGGCTGGTTGGTATGAATCGACCCCACAACACAGAAGTCCCGAGATACCTCTTGTTGAAAATGTTTTCACTGGTACAAATCCAACGTTCCAAACACAGCTCGAGCCCTTCACTTATGGTCAGATATATTTGGAAAGATTTAGAGATTTCCCTTATATGACTGAAGGTTTCAAATTGCAAAAAACAATCGATAATAAAAAATCATGGGTCTCTGATGATGAAGATCTTAGAATCTCCACGGACGCAGGATACGACGCCTATTATTATATCAACAACGAAAAACTTGTTCTTAATGTAAAGAATGTTGATCTATATCTCAATCCAGGTCAAGGTTTGGTTTATGATGTGTGGAATCAATCAAGACTTTATGATTACCCGATACCTGAAACTGGGATGACTACACCTTTCCCAACAATCGGAGGGGTAGATTGGACTTTTATCAATCCACAACCTAAGAAAAAGACTTTTTTCGAATTTGCACAAACATTTTGGCAGAATACGATCAATGTTAGAAATAGATTGTACATAACAGATGGACACACCGGAGGATATCCAACACTTTCATCAATATTCTGGAAGTATTTGGAACAGGAGAATACAATTGGAATACCAAATAACAACTACACATATCAAAAACTAATTGATTATGTTGAAGGGTTAGGTCCTTATTGGATGAAATTAGTTGAACAGATGATTCCTGCAACAACGATTTGGAATTCAGGTACAAGATTTGAGAATTCGATCTTCCAAAAACAGAAATACGTTTATAGAAGACAAAGAGGGTGTCAATTTGTTCCTGTACCGGCTGACGCATGTTACATCATTGGAACTTTATTTAACTACGACTGTTGTACGGAGTTTGTTGAGTTCAAAGTATTCCCATGGTTGAATGGAAATGGTACCGTGACTAATTTCCAAGGAGTTCTTGCACAATCACTACAAACATATTTAGCTGAAGAAGAATTAACGTTGAATGATTGTATAACAAATACACTTTCCACAACTTGGTATGTAGATTTAAAACTAGGGGACGAACAAATAATCCTATACCCATTCTATCAAGGGGATGGATTGAATGATGTACCTACTAATAGTCTTTGGAAAAACAGTTTGGCAGATAATTTAGATAATTTATATCGTTATGGGTTGAACTATTTCCTAAATGGAAACACTTTGAACGTTACAAATATGGATTGTATACCAAAAAATCTTCAAACACTTCTAACACTCAATGTTGGGATAAACATTTCAATAAATTGTGCAAATGGCGTCGTTTAATTACATTGTTTTTGTCACGGGCGATTGCCAAAACAACGGAAGTGGAAGTATCCAAGTCGGATTTTCAGGAGGTACTCCTCCGTATACAGTTCAATGGCAACCACCATTGGGATATTCGAATTATCTGGCATATAATTACGATTATTTGGATCCATTGTCAATTAATTTGACATATGCATTTGCAAACGGTCTTTCAGCGGGAACTTACGCATTCAGAGTTAATGACTCTACGATGCCTGTAAACTTGGAGTTTGATGTCAACGTTCCTGTTTCATCAGGAAACTGTGCAACAATCATAGACGTATCAGCAACAACATGTAGCCAATCAAATGGAAGTGTGACTGTTCAAGACTCATCTAACTTTTCAGAGAGTGCTTACTTTCTTTACACTTTCAATGGGGAACTTTTACAATCAGCAACAACTTCACTTGAAACCGTTACTTTCCAACAACTTTCTGCGGGAACATATTACATTGAGGCAGTAGACTTTGGTGGATGTACAGGAACAACACAAACATTCATTGTGAATCCATCTGTAGAAGTTGATTTCGGTTTCTATATTGTCCCTGATACACAGTGTGGACAACCATCAGGTAAATTAATTATTACGGGACAAACAGGTGTACAACCATGGACTTACATTTGGAATGATGGTTCAACTGGTAGTACACTCACAGGTCTAACCGCAGGAACTTATGCTGTGAAGGTCACTGATGCGACAGGATGTTCAGCGATCAAAGAACAATCAATTGGTCAAGTAGATCCTGTTGGTCTCGGAGGGTTTGTTGTAGATAATATCCCTACCTGTCTAAATTCCGATGGTGTAATAACAATGACCATAACAGGTGGCACAGGTCCATATTATTATTCGGCATCCACAGGACAAATTGATGTGTCATACTCACAGAGTTTCAGTTTGAGTGGAGTACCTGCGGGATCATATAATTTTTTAGTAACAGATGCTGCCTTGTGTAAATTCAATGCGGGTATCGATTTAGCAACTGAGAATGGCATTTCCGACATAATACTTTCAGTTAATCAAAGTTCTTGTAGTAATGCTGATGGGTCTATACTCGTTACAGCTTTGGGGGGAACTTCACCATATACGTTTACATTGATTTATCCTGACGCATCTACTTTCTCAATCACTTCTAATGCGGCTTCATATACGTTTACAGAACTATCGGGAGGTACTTATACTGTGATCCTTGAAGATAGTAATGGTTGTTATTTCTTACAAGAATCTGCAATACTTTCAAGTAACTCATTCACAATTACGGGTTCAACCACTGGGACAACATGTGCGGGTAATAATGGTATCGTTGTTGTTGAAAAATCAGTCGGAGGTATATCGCCATTTGACTATTCGTTAGATGGTATTCAAAATATAATAGATACAACGGCAAGTGCTGTTACGTTTACAAACGTATCTGCAGGACAACATCAGATTACAGTTACGGATGCTTCAGGTTGTACACAAACCCAACAAGTATTTGTACAGACAAGTATTCCTTTAATTTATAATCTGTATTCAACATCATGTGGACAAGGATCCGATGGATCCATTACTGCCTTTATATCTGAGGGTGTACCTCCTTTCACTTATGAGTGGTCAAGTAATGTTTCAGGTAATCCGCAAAATATTAGAGTCACAGGATTAACAGCCGGAACATATTCTATCACAATTATCGACTCGAGTGGGTGTAGTCAGACAAGATCAACTGTGATAGATTGTGATAAGAGTTATGTTTCATACAGGACATATTTGGTAGGTGAAGAAACATTCTCATTTGCTGCTGGTACTAAGAGAGGATTGGCACAGATAATGAATACAGGATTCGATGAACTAACTTCAGGAAATACAAATTGTGATTTAGTTTCTGCAACTTTTGTTGCAAGAGTAGAAATACAACCTTTAGGTGTGGAGTTGAATCAAGAATTCTTTGTCTCTAATAGTTTAGTAGAGGCGGCACCTGATTCCTTATGGTATAATACAGTTCAGACTTTACTCGAGACAATTCCAGGTATCGGGGAGGTAACAGTTAATGAACTGACAAGTGAAATCACAATCGAAACCGATAGATCGGAAGCCATCTTGAATAATCAAGAAGTGATTGTTGAACTAATTATATTATACGACATAAGGTGTTTGTCATGACAAGAGTAGAAATTTTATCAGTAACGGGGGGTACATACCCGATAAATGTTTATGTTTCAGACATTTATGGTAACTATCAGACCCTAATTTATACAATTACCTCAGGTAATCCTATACCTCCGCAAACAGGTGCGACCCTTTCATCTGTGTTTGCTACTGCACCTGCCATTCTTTTAACAATGGTTGATGCAAATGGTTGTGAAAGGATGGAACTTTTAGAATGTAGATTCGGATGTTCATTCTTGATTACTATTCATACAGTGTCTTGTGTCACAGATATTACAATTAGTTCCTCATCCTGTGAGGTTGGTGGGTTATCAACCGTTGAAGCTTCTTGTGTTACATCATTGAGTTTAACGGATCCTAACTGCGAGGTAATTCTAGCTTGAGAAAAATAATTGTAATAATATCAATGATAAATTAGTAGAAAAGGGTATTTATAAAAAAAATCTTGAATGAGTCTTTATTCGATATTCGTTGTTAATAATGCCCCAGGATGTGACAACTCAATAGAACAACAACTTACAGTAACAGGCTGTACAAGTTACATAGTGCGATTAGCTTCGAATTCGAATGCATTAGGTCCATTTGATGTATATTATTCAACTTTCCCAATAGGTCTTACAGGAGCAACTTTAGCTTATTCTGCTCAAACAAGAACTGACATGTTCAATGGTGTGGTAATTACCTTCGAATGTGTGACACCAACTCCAACTGCCAGCCCAACACCAACACTTACTCCATCACCAACAGCAACTGTTGGAACAAGTCCAACGCCAACACCGAGCACAACTGAGACACCTACACCAACAGCAACACCAACAACAACTCCAAGTGAGACACCTACGAACACGCCAAGTCCTACACCTTCAGTAACAACAACACAAACACCAAGTCAAACTCCAAGTGAAACACCTACGAACACGCCAACACAAACACAAACTCAAACACCGACTAATACGCCTACTCCGACTACAACTCTATCTGCAACACCTACAGAGACGCCAACTAACACACCAACACAAACACAAACTCAGACTCCTACCAATACTCCATCGGTGACTCCATCTAACACACCTACTCAAACACCTGCGGCGACTGCCACTCAAACGCCAACAACAACACCAACTGAGACACCAACTAATACGCCAACAGGAACACCAGCAGAAACACCTACTCAAACTCCTTCTGAGACTCCAACAAATACACCAACTGAAACTCCAACCGAGACACCAACTGTAACACCTACGCCAACAACGACATTATCGGCAACGCCAACTGAGACCCCAACAGAAACTCCAACTGAGACACCAACACAAACACCTACTAACACAGCTAGTGTGACTCCAACAACAACTGAGACACCAACACAAACACCTACTGAGACACCAACACAAACACCTACTCCGTCAATTACTGCATCTCCAACCGAGACACCAACACCAACGCCATCGATTACAGCGTCTCCAACTGAGACAATGACTCCAACACCAACACCAACAATTACACCAACTGAGACTGTGACGCAGACTCCGTCTCCGACAGAAACAGCAACACCTACTTTAACACCAACTGAAACAACAACACCAACACCATCTGTTACAACAACAGCTAGTCCTACCATGACTCCTACCGAGTCCCCAACACCAACTGCAACAATTACACCAACAGAAACACCAACTCCAACTCCAACGCCAGCACCATTACAAGGTTATCTATTGATTGAACCACAAGCAGCAACTGCACAATTCAACGGATGGATGGCATCACAAGGATCTTCATTCAGAGGATTCTGGATCAACACTCCAACGACTGCTAACTCAACAACATTTAATAACCAATTCAACGCATATCTATCGTTCTCAGGATGGGGTGTGACTGCACCGTCTATCTTGACAGGTCCTATTTCTACGACTTCGGGAGGTAATGACGCATTTGGTAATCCGATAAACGCTTACCTATTCCAAACTACAAAAGTTTCGGGAGGTACTGCAGGAAACGCATGGTATACTTGGATCGTTTCAACAGGAGCGACTAATGGACAGAAGATTAGTCAGATTTCTACGAATATCGCTGGTAATCCAAACGCACTTACCGCAAGAAATATGACAGCAGCATATTATAACATTACTGTTGATTACACTGGTGGTACAATACCAGCAGGTACTTACAGAGTGTATACATCAAATACTAACACAGACTTCAGAATAAACGCATCAGTTTCCGATATTTACTTTAAAGGTAACACCCTAATATAAAAAAATAAAAAAGACATGAGCTTTCAGTACAAAAATCCAATCTCGGGAACGTTATTAAACGGACCCGATTCGGTTGCACTTGATAACCCCCAAGGTACAAACTTCTCTGTATTATCCATTGGAGGATACATGGAGGTTTATTCGCACCAAGACTTAATTTATGATCCAATAGGACCAGGTGGATCAGTCACAAATTCGGCAAATACAATTCCTATTGAGTTTGCTTATAATACACCATTTGCGGTTCCTGATCAGGTATACATCAATAGTGATGAAATATCTTCAGGAAGACGTAGAATTGGTATGTTGGTATATGTGATATCAGCCGACACAACCTATCAACTTCAAATAGACAACTATCCAGCACTTTGGGATGCTGCAGAAATTTCAGGTGCTTTGGTACCTTCAGGTGACAACTTCATCTGTACCAATGCAACCGTTGCAGGTCAGAACTTCATCGATGCATGGACAGGGTCAACTATCGAAGGTGTTAGTGGTGTTACAAGAAGTAATGCTAGATGGAGAATTTTTAATACAGCTTCATCTGGTGGTAATTTATCTGTTTCTGATGGTGTTACAACTGTGACTTCGGTTACAGGGATTACTATTTCAGGTGGTACTGTTATCAGTGGGGGTACAGGTGCTGCTGAAATCGTAATTTCGGGTGGAACAAGTGGAACGTCTGGTACAAGCGGTACTGATGGAAGCTCAGGTACAAGCGGTGTTGATGGTTCTTCAGGAACGAGTGGTATTGATGGAAGTTCAGGAACTAGTGGTTCATCGGGAACTTCAGGACAGGACGGTAGAGCATCAGGATTGATTTATTATTTCAATCAATCTGAAACAGATGGTTCTTTCAAAGTATTAGGTACAAATGCGGATAATTTACCGCAATCAACATATACAGATACAATATTAACAGGTCAGACAGTAATATTCGGTGAATACATTTCACCTCTTGGTAATCCAGGTGTGACTGTTATTCCTTCAGGAATTTGGTCATTTTATTTCCATTTATCAAGAACAGTGGGACCTGTTCAAACAGCGGCTCAAGTTTATAAAATAAGTTCGGGCGGCACTCAATCTCTATTATTTACAACGGACTTTACTCTTGTTCAGAGTACATCACCAACAATGGTGTTGACAGATACGTTCTATTCAGGTTCAACTTTGGACGTATCGGATAGAATATTGGTTAAGGTGTTGGTTGAAAATATTGGAGGTGCAACATCTTCAGTGACTTTCTACTCAGAAGGTGACGTACACTATTCATATGCAATTACACCTTTGGGTGTTACAACAGGAACAAGTGGTACATCAGGTTCTTCAGGTACATCAGGATCAAACGGTACAGACGGTTCTTCAGGAACTAGCGGTACATCAGGATCCAATGGTACCGATGGAACATCAGGAACAGACGGTAGCTCAGGTACATCGGGTATAGACGGATCAAGTGGTACATCAGGTACTTCTGGTTCTAACGGTACTGATGGTACAAGTGGTATTGATGGTTCTTCAGGAACAAGTGGTTCTTCAGGAACAAGTGGTATTAGTGGTGTGGACGGTACAGATGGTTCTTCAGGTTCTTCTGGTACTTCAGGTACAGATGGTACTTCAGGAACAGATGGTAGTTCAGGGACATCAGGAACTGACGGTAGCTCAGGAACAAGCGGAATAGATGGATCTTCAGGTACAAGTGGTACATCAGGATCAAATGGTACTGATGGAACTAGTGGTTCTAGCGGTACAGATGGTTCTTCAGGAACTAGTGGTACATCAGGATCTAACGGTACAGATGGTACTTCAGGATCTAACGGTACAGACGGTTCGTCAGGAACTAGTGGTACATCAGGATCCAATGGTACAGATGGTAGCTCAGGAACAAGTGGTATAGATGGTTCTTCAGGAACAAGTGGCACTTCAGGATCTAACGGTACTGATGGAACAAGTGGTTCAAATGGTACGGACGGATCTTCTGGAACAAGCGGAACATCAGGATCTAACGGTACTGATGGTACCTCAGGTAGTAATGGTACAGATGGTTCTTCAGGAACAAGCGGAACATCAGGATCTAACGGTACTGATGGTAGTTCAGGAACAAGTGGTATAGATGGATCTTCAGGAACCTCAGGTTCTTCGGGTACGTCTGGATCTAATGGTACAGATGGTACATCAGGTTCTAATGGAACAGATGGTTCCTCAGGAACCTCAGGAACTAGCGGTTCTAATGGTACAGATGGAACATCAGGATCTAACGGTACTGATGGATCTTCAGGAACGAGTGGTAGTAATGGTACAGACGGTAGCTCTGGTACTTCAGGTATAGATGGATCTTCAGGTACATCAGGAACTAGCGGTTCTAATGGTACAGATGGTACATCAGGGTCAAACGGTACAGACGGTTCTTCAGGAACTAGTGGAACTTCAGGATCAAACGGTACAGACGGAACAAGTGGTTCGAATGGTACAGATGGATCAAGTGGAACATCAGGAACAAGTGGAAGCAATGGTACCGACGGTACATCAGGATCTAATGGTACAGATGGTTCAAGTGGTACATCAGGTACTTCAGGATCAAACG
>JACCDW010314976.1_pt1 | contig 10455 bp, 6 predicted proteins | sample 7449781 | NCBI WGS metagenome assembly JACCDW01 (sample SAMN15323449, study PRJNA562643) | freshwater metagenome | isolation source: river surface water | place: USA:Blue River Watershed | collected 2017-08-18 | reverse complement strand
TCATCACGGAGGACACCAACTACAAGGACCAGCTCCTTCGTTGGTTCCAGGCGACGTACCACCAACCCCCGCGCTACAAGGAAGTTGATGTTGTCGGCCCACCCCATGACCGCGTCTTCACAATGGGTGTACTCGACCCCAGTGGCAACGTGATTGCGACTAGTACCGCGCGCAATAAGAAGGTCGCGGAGCAAGAGGCTTCTCGCCTTGCCCTCGAGGCACTTAGCGCCAGCACCTCTAGCAAGACGCCGACTTTGTAGGCCTGAAAATCAGAATACAATTCATAACTCAACAGCATAAACACACCTATATATATCTTTAATAGCCCCTCTCACCCCTAATGAAACTTACAATAACGGTCGGCCAGGACCTTATTTTTGAGCTCTACTCCTACACAACCTACGACCCTGTCAAACTCCGCACAGAGCACCACTGGAACTTGAAGCAGATGACCGCAGACCCCCACGCCGAACCCCTCGTCCTCCGCATCATTGACGCCAGCCCACGCATCCTCACCGACCACATTCTCGCCGAGGCCTTCGCATACAACAGCTTTGTTGAAACCCTCGACATCCACTGGACCCTCCACAGTGGCCTCCTCAATACGACCTTGTCTGCCCAAGGCCAAGAGCACGCCGTCCCCACGACCCACTTCAGTTTCCCACGCCTTCGCCTAGAAGAACGACTCTACGCCGTCGTTGGCCTGATGAATGCCATCGATGATTACTTCCCCCCAAAAGAAGAGACAAATTCTACACACCCCTAATAGTATAAGTCAATGGACGCCAGCCAACTTACTCGTATCCGAATGGAAAAGGCCCAGCAGTACGTAAACCGTAATAAGCCCGTCGATTCTTCCCTCCAGACCTACCGCACAATGATTGCAGCGGCCTCAGGGGGCTGCACGACCCGCAACGAATCTATAAACGGGTTTGTGGAGCAATGTCCTTCTCCGACGGCCGTGCCTGTGGGGGTGACTATGCGCGATGGTGTCGTGCTCGCTCGCGAGTATCGTACGAAGACCCAGGAGGACCACCTCCGACTCGGCTCACAGGGCTCAGGGTCCTTCAAGGTCAGCTGTGATTCTGTGGCTCTCCGCAATGCTGGCCGCGCAGAATGCTCTGGACCTTCTCGCTCATCGACGGTCCGTGGTATTTCATATTTGACACCTGGCTGCGAGCCCAATTCATCTGTCTATTACGAGCCTGGGAGTTATGATTTGGCGCACCCCGACCCGAATCTTCTTGTTCCTGCACCGTGTGGCATTACAGGCGCCGACTTGCACCGCACACCCAAGGCCCCGTGCGCACCGGTTGATACACCCCTTTACATAAATGGGGTCTGGACACACCAGACCAAGACCGAGGCTGTATATCCCTTGCCTCCGTCTGCATAAACAGCACACTTACTACATCCCCTAATTGTACATCTGAAGTGGCGTCTTGCGCCTCCCCAGAATTACATCAAACCTCCATAACACAATAGAATGGATACGCAAAAGCGAGGCCCTAAAAAATTCGGGGCGATGACAGGAACACGTATTGTGAAAAATACGGCGCCAGTAGATTTATCCGTTTCAGGTGCTGTTCCACAGCCTGTACGCGTCCCTTTGGCAGTTCCTGTGAAGCCTGTAGAGGAGGAGAGCGACATTCTTGTACCTGCTATTGAAATCGCTACACCTGCACCTACTACAGTAACGGCTCCAGTTCCAGCAGCCCCTGAAGAACTTCCTGTTGAAGCACCTGCCTCAGAAGTTCCTCCAGCAGCCCCAGTAGCCTCACAAAAGCCAAGGACATTTGCAATAAAGTCCAGGGCACAGCAAAAGACCGAAAAACTCCAAAAAATCCGCGAATTTGAGACCGCCAAAAAGGACGAAGAAGAGCACAATCGTTACCTACTTGTCCCTGGATCCGTCGATCCCGCCAAACGTCTCCCCAGTGCGTTCCACCCACAGACGCGCGCAGGTCTCGGTGATTTCCTCTACACGACCTTCCGCTCATTCACCTTAGAGCCCATCCGCCAGGATCTCACTCAGGACGCCTGTAAGAAGCTGATGGCCGGCCCTGGTGCTGGCAACCAGGTCGAAATGTTTTTATACCAGAAGTTCGTCCGTGAATACATTCGCGGAAAGACCCCCTACCGCGGCATACTTGTATATCACGGTCTCGGCTCTGGTAAGACTTGCTCGTCTATTGCCGGTGCAGAGGCGCTCTATGGTGCCAGCGGCAAGAAAATCATCATTATGACCCCCAGCTCTCTCCGTGGCAACTTCCAGTCTCAAATCCAGTTTTGTGGGTTCCGTCATTACCAGCTCGATAATAACTGGGTGTTCCAGTCACTCGATGACGCCGACAGCATCCAGGCTCTTTATAGCAGGTCACTATTGAATTTATCACGGGAATATATTGTAGAACTTTCAGGCAAGCCAGACCATTTACGTGGTGTGTGGTACCCAGATTTCAGCCGCAAACGCGGGCAGCATTACAACACACTCTTGCCTGACGTACAAGCCGCCATACGTCAGCAGATTGTGGATTCACTGGAAAACAGTATTTCCTTTATCAACTATAACGGTATTACATCGGCAAAGCTAAAATCCTTATACGCTTGTGGCGATTCTACATTTTTCGATAATGCCGTCATTATCATTGATGAAGTTCATAACTTAACACGTCTTATGGCCGGTAAATTACGCAAATACTTGCTGCCACCGAAAGTCGCCCGCCGTCCTGGCGCGAGTGCATCCGTCGCCGCCGAGCGGGCGCGCGCCCTGGCCGAAAATTACGAGCCCATTGGTGTCGATGAGTGGCGACCCAAATTATGTGGTTCGGCCCTTAACTATGAGCGCGCCTATATGCTCTCCCGTATGCTGTCGTGTGCAAAAAATTCGAAAATCATTGCGCTCTCGGGTACGCCTATTATCAATAAGCCAGACGAAATAGGAATTTTGTTAAATATGTTAAACGGTTACATTCATACTGCGTCAGGGGCACTGGAAGGGAAATCCGAGGAGGCGAAGAAGATTTTACAGCGGCTTGTTGCGGAGGACGAGCGGCTCGATTCCATTTTTTTCAAGCCGGCAACGGGCGATGCGGCCACAACGACACCATTTACGGTTAGTATTTTCAAGGAGGGCTATATGAAAGTATTTGAGGACGGCCCTGATGGCACAAAGGTGTTCAAGGGATTGGCTGAAGCACCCCTTACAGCCGATGGAGACCTGGACCCGAAATACCAGGTGGGCATTAAGGAGGCGTTTGCGCGTTTTATTCAGGCTGCACGTATGGCCGGCGTAAAAGTACGGGCAAATACGGAAGAAAAGGTCCCTGGTGAGACGTATAAGGCCGAGCCGCTCTTCCCACCGACCCGCGATGAGTTCAACGGGATTTTTGTAAATCATAAAACGTCCAAGATTGAGAATGAGAACACATTTATGCGCCGTGCGTATGGCCTTGTGTCATACTATAAGGGTGCCATTGAAGGCGTTATGCCAAAGGCCATTGAGCACATTGTCGAGGTGCCGCTGAAGGGATATGCACTCAGCTACTACTTGGAGAAGCGTAAGGCAGAGATTGAAGAGCGAGTGGCTGAAGAGGGAGAGCCTGATGACGAGGAGGCGGGTGGCGCGGCGTCTTCCTACCGCTTTAATAGTCGTTCCGCGTCGAACTTTGCGTTCCCTGCGGCGATTGAGCGGCCGTTCTTGTCAAAGATGATGAAGATGAAAGATTTGAGCGCTCTGCTACCTCCTGTGGCGGCCGAGGGGGTTATTGAACTCGGTGAGGGGGCGGTGTCTATAGAGGACGTCGTGAAGGCCGAAGAAGAGGTGAAGGAGGTTCAGGCGGAGGAGCAGGGAATCCGTGAAGAGCGGGCTATGCGAGTTGGCAATGCAATCGAGACAGCTAAGGCAGCTACTGGTGCACCTGTTGCAACGAAAGATGATGATGATGAAAATATAATGCGTAAATATTTGAATTTTGGAGATGATGATGATGATGATGATGATGAAGATACAAATGAAGAAAATGATAGTAATTACGAAAGTAACAACAGTGAAAATTTCAATAGCAATGAAGAAGAGGAAGATGAAGATGAGGAAGATGAGGAAAATGAGGAAGATGAGGACTATGAACAAGAAGGTGGTGTGACATTTAAAATAAGGTCTGCTGCACCAGTTACTCAACTTCCCGCCGAAGGACCACCTGCAGAAGGACCACCCCCTGTAGAGGTTCCAGCAGCCCCAGTTGTTCCTCCCTCTGCACCTGTAATAGGACAAATAGCGGATGTTGCTCCAACTCCTGTTGCTCCTATAAAAACTGCACGGGGCATATCATTCATCCCTAAAAGTAGAGCTACTACAGCTCCTGTACCGGCTGCCCCTGTAGTACCAGAAGTGGCTATAGATGCTCCCACAGAAGCAGCAGTAGCTGCACCAACCCCAGTTCGAAAGCTCGGGTCTATTAAACTACGAACTGCCCCCAAGGTTGCTCCAGAATTTGAATTAACTACTGCTCCTGAAAAACCTGCTCTGAAAACACGCCCAGTTGGTTCAATCTTTGAGGCCCGCGAAGGCGATGTATTTTATAAGAAGCGTGCCGACGCCGCAAAGCTCAGAGATCTCATGGCCGAAAAGGACATTCGCACACACTCTGTCGCCGACTCCAAGACGTACCTACAAGCCCTCGACAATGCCATTGCGCGGCTCCGCAGAGACCGCGACCTCCTCTTCAAGCTCAAAAATGAGGATGGCACCACAGGCCCCCTGTATGACTTCTCGCCTAAGTATGCGGCGATGATAGAGCGTATTGAGCAGACTCCAGGATCCTCGCTCGTCTATTCCGCCTTCAAGACCGCCGAGGGTCTCGGTATTTTCGGTATTGCCCTCGAAGCCAATGGCTATACCAAAATCGAATACACGGGCAAGGGAGAAGACATTGAATTTACGGAGGAGACCGTCCGCAGTTTCACCGACCCCGCCCTAAAAGACAAGCCCCGCTATATCTTCTTCACGGGTGACGGTGACCTTGCAATCCGCAAAGCTATTCTCAACATTTTCAACGCAAATATTCAGTCCCTTCCTCCCAAAATCAAGGCGGTCATCCAGGAGGCCGGCTACACCAACAACATTGATGGAAAGATTTGCCGCGTAATTGGTATCACAAGCGCTGGTGCAGAAGGTATTTCTCTTAAGACGGTCCGCGCCGTGCATATTATGGAGCCCTACTGGAACCGCGTGCGTACCGAGCAGGTGAAGGGTCGTGCCATCCGTATTTGTTCGCATATGGACATTCCTGACCCCGCTGAGCGCACCGTGAATATTTACTCCTACATAACTGTATTTGACCCAGCTGACCTGGAAAGTGGCAGAGTCACTCAGCAAATCAAGATGCGCGATGCTGGTCGCACAACAGACCAGCAGATTTACGACCTCGCAGCCCGCAAGGACCAGCTCAATCAGTCATTTATTCAGACAATGAAGAATATTGCGGTCGATTGTTTCTTTAACAGTCAGCAGAACAAGGAGGAGGTGTTCAATCCTGATGGAACCACAGAGGTCGTCTATCCTTCTTGTTTCACAGGTATGGCTGGAACGATTGATACGCCGGCCTATATTCCCAATGTTTTCGAGGACAAGGCGGCCAACGAAGGTATTCGTGTTCGCAAGGCGGACGGCCAGCAGGTCAAGGAGCTCGCTGCAACGACCATCGCTGATACCACAGCATCGGCTGCTGCGGCGACATCCAAGATTATCCCTAAGACAGAGGCCGAAGCAGTCGCTGCCGCAATGGCCCCTACTCGTCTTCGTCAGCGTACCGCTGCGCCCGTGGAAGAAGCACCAGCGGCCCCCAAGGAAGCTCCTAAGCCTAAGAAGCCTGGGGTTGTGTCATACCCCAGTATAAGCTATAACGGGCGTTCGTATTTCGTTGTTCCCCCAAAACGTGGGTCTGATGCACACATCCTATATGAGCTGTCTGATATACGTCGTACTAGGCCCGCTGGAGAGCTTGTATTTAGTAAGACCGTCAAATTACCCAATGGTAATTTTGCACCTGAGTCTATTAAGATTTACGGGCAGTAATGTGCGCATAATATAACACAATTATAATAGTATTATAACACTTATAAGTACTATTATATGATTTTTGTAATTCAAAAAAACGGTTTAATATGGGCGCTCAACAGCTGCCATATTTCCGACTGCATTTAACAATGGGGAATTTACCTGTTTAATATTTTTGGCTATTACAGGCTCGGGTGCAGCAACAGTGACAGGCTTAATAGGATGTAAAGGCTCGATGGCAGGTGCAGCCGCCGCAACGGCAATAGGAGCTGCCACAGGCGCAACAGGTTTATTGTTGCGACGAGACACCCGCTTTACGGATTTCTTGACAGACCGCGCACGCACACTTTTACGGGATGGTTTGTGGCTACGCTGGCTTCGGCGGCTACGCTGGCTTCGGCGGCTACGCTGGCGCCGTGATTTCATCCCAAAAAACCGCCGCACCCGTGCAAGACCACGCCGAGTCCCACGTGCAACATTCCTTGATTTCTTCGCCACCGCCTCTGCGCCGTTCTTAATGGCCCCTACACCGTTCTTAATAGCCCCCACGCCCCGCGACGCAACCCGCACAGTGTTACTTGCGGCCTTCCGTACACCTACCTTCGCCAACGTCTTGTAGCCAGGTATTTTCCCCGCCAGCTTCGCGACCAATTTCACTCCAGGAATTGCGACCATTCTACTTAATTCCACCATTCTTTTTCCCAGGCGTCGGCAATATCTACCTTATAGTCGTCTTCGGACAACGTATAATCAAATACGTGCATCCGTGCCACTATCGCTGTCATTCCCGCCGAGCCGCCACCATATTTTTGCCAACCGAGCGACAAATATGGGATATCAGACCCCACCGCCCCCGTAGCCTCCGCAGGCTGCATGCGATAAAATACATCGTCCTCGACGCGCATAATAGCCTGTGCCGTGGCCGAATACAGTGTCCGCACATTTGCCACCGCGTCCTTCATAGCCACCACACGCAGTGCCAAATTACCCGGAATACCGTCCGTATAAGATACACTGATGTAATACCACGACGCCCGCTCAATGCGCTGCCTTGAAAACACGTATGCAGCTCCCTTTTGCCGATAGAGATACAAATAGACGCCCTGTGCTAACGGGTCCGCCCCTGCCCGCGCCGGCGTGTATGCCAAGTAGAGGAAGAATGGATATGCGCCTGCTACACACCGCATTGGTGAGGCCCCCGCAGTCGGAAGCACCTCGAACCGCATCACCCACGTAAGAGTCCTCCACGCCATCGGGCTCACAGGCGTCGTACATTGCCAGAACGACTGCGTCTTGAACACTGCGTAGGAGTCATAGCCGGCCAGTGTATTCCGCCGATTGTCAATCTCAACGTCGTGCGTCAGCGAATAGAACAAGTCAGGACACCGCCGCTCCTCGAAGCGCCGCCCAGAGCCGAACGTGCCAACAAACTGTGGATTTGCGTAGGTCCCACGGGGCGGCGACGACCGCTCCCGTGCATACACGGCGAACCGCATCATCGGTGCCTTCACGCTCTGCGTCAGTTTTACTGCACCACTCCCTAATAGTTTTGGCTTTGACCCAGGTACAGCCTCTTGGTACTCCACAATATCCTCAGGGTAGGCCGACCAGTTAATCCGCAAGTAGTGGGGCTTGTAGGGCGTGAGCGCAGTGGCTTCGCGACTCGTGTGTCGGCCGGCCCGCAGGGCCCGAAAATCCCCAGGCTCATCACGTGATTCCACTTCAAAATCCCACATCTCTTTATTGACAGTCAACAGGAGACCCGCAGTCGCCCGTACAGACCACCGCCATTTCTGCGGAGAATCCACGTAGAGCGCGCCGATGGCCAAGTAGTCCGCCTGGGCACCGACGAACTCAGGGAAGGCCGCCGTGGGTAAGGGAAATCCGCTGACAATCCGTCGGCGCACGAGAGTACGCGATGGTCCTACACGGGCAAACACTTCCATCCCTGGCTCCCAGCGCCGCTCGGTCGGCCTAGCTGCACCTCCTAACAGTGCTCGTTGTGCAGCCTGCTGTGTGTTTGGGTGCGGGGAGCGGATTTCGGCGGCCAAGCGGGCCAGGAAAATCTTCATTTCGGCCCACGTGGGCAAGCTGTAGAGCTCGGCCGTCGCATCGGCAGGAAGCCCGAGACCTTGTAGGGAGCCGCCGGCGGCTAAGAACGCCTCCTTGGCACATCGCACAGGAACTTTATGGGCTGGCGTGGCGGCCGGTATATCTGTACAGAAGTTGTAGTCCTCCCAGCCTTCACGGAATATGCGACGGTCTGGTAGTGTCGCTTGTAAGATAGGGTCGAGGCGCTCTTTGGTGCGCGCGGGGACTGGTTGTGCAGACCGGTCGAGGGCCGCCGAGCTGACATAATACTGGTCGTCCGTTGTTCGTGTGCGGAGTTCGTCCTTGGCACGTGCGGCAATATACGAGAAGTTCGCCTCGCGCTTCGGGGGCGCCTCGAACACCATTGTAATCTTCTCGGCCTCCTGAGTGTGCTGGCCGAGGGTCAGGTCGAGCACGTCGTCTGTACGGAAATTGTTGCCGGTCCGCGCGGCAATCTTCAGGGCCTCCTCACGAGGTGCGCGGGCCGATGGCGGGGGCACACGAGAGCCTCCAAGACCTGTTCCTTCTGCCCGTGGGTCGAATGCTTTTAGAGCAGGCGGCAACTCAGCCGGCTCCACGATTGGTAAGACCTTCTGTGCTGCCGCCTTGACGGCCCGTCCAGCCTCCCGTGCTTTTTCGGCCAAGACGACCCCAAGTTTGGCCGACTGAACGTAATCCTCTTTCCGTAATAGCAATGCCAGTGGGTCTATTAATTGACTGGGAGACGGCACGTCAGGAACTGCGGAGCTGGTGGGAGTCCCTAAAAGAACTTTTAGTGGGTCTTCGAGACCCAATTTAATGGCCGGCGATACATAGCCCTCGGTCGTGTAACGCCCGTGGATATCACGGGCTCGTCGTGGGGCTTCGCGCGTAGAATCAGGCGGTTCGCTATATACTTTCGGCTTTCGCTCGGGAGGACGCCGCGGCTCCGGTATAGGGGCCGGCAGCTCATCGCCTTCTAGCGCCTCTGCAAGTGCGCGAAACATCTTACTAAGAGGGCCGGTTTTGCCCCACACCTACTTAACCACGCGCCCCTACTTGTCCCCTAAGATGAGCATTCCGCGCCAACTTGTGCTCCAGTCGTGGCCGACTTGTATTTACAATTATGGAGGTGGGCGGGCCTTGCGCCGAGCACAACTACAACCCCTAACTGTCGAGCACGTAATTCCGAAATTCTGGTTCAAGGAGCTCTATGGAAAATCTTATATTCAGCCCGATGTCCAGGCCGCGGTACACGACCCGCTCCATTTGTTCCCCGCTGGCCGCCTTGTAAATTCACAGCGCGGTCACAAGGCCTTGCATTTCTTTCACGTACCCGAAGAGTCGAAGGGTGTCATTGCGCGGGCCTTAGTGCAAATGTCAGTGAAATACCCTGAAATTCGCATTATTTTACCCGAAATCCTGGTGGCAGAGCTATTAGAGGAGTGGCTGACACGGCCTGTGTGTGGGGCGGAGCGGCGGCGGGCTGCGTTGCTGACTGCGGCGACACAACAGGAACTCTATTAAGCTTCCTCAGGCCCCATCCATCCCGCGAACCACCCCGCCACACCATCTACAAGTTTCCGCAACGTGGGCCACTCGACCTTCGGTGGAGTACTCCAGGAGTTCGCCGGTCCGCCGGTCGTCGTCTCCACGGCCTCCAACGGCTTCACGTGGCCAAAGCATTTACGCTGTGCCCATGCTATATCCCCTTGACCAGCCTTTGACCCATTGGCCCGCCGCCCAATGCGGGCCACTGCCCCCATTTCGCGCACATACTTGTGTATTTGCTGGAGACTCTGGGCCTTGCCCGAGTCGTAATCCCACAAGAGCTCCGCCGCCTGCTTAATGTCCCGTGGGTACCCCTTGCCGGCCGCCGAACATCCATTAATAGTCCAAATGTATTGCAAGCATTCCAGGCTGTAATTGCCAGGGAACGAATGCTCCCCACTACAAGCATTGAAGCCGATTTGTTTTGCTGACTCACGTGTCCGTAATACAGGCCCACTATTACAACTATCTGACCCCGACCCCTCTTTACCTAAGAACTCATAGGGGATTCGCAAGGGAAGTACAAGGCCCGAGTTGCCGGCGGCAATCATACGATACACATAGGCTGCGACGGGCCCGTCGGCTTGTTCGCGGATTCCAATATAGCCTTCACGACGAGGCGCGGAGCCCGAAATCATATCCACGAAAATGAGCTTGGAAATATCGGCTGAGTACGTGCCGGCCGCCGTAGGGCCCATTAAGAGACCGCCGACAATTCCTGGGGCACCGACCCGAATATGAAGAACGGTGCCTTCAGTGATTCCTTTTAGGGGGAT
>JACCDW010084978.1_pt1 | contig 10455 bp, 8 predicted proteins | sample 7449781 | NCBI WGS metagenome assembly JACCDW01 (sample SAMN15323449, study PRJNA562643) | freshwater metagenome | isolation source: river surface water | place: USA:Blue River Watershed | collected 2017-08-18 | reverse complement strand
TACTATGATTATTGAAATTTGAATCATTTATTTTTCAATGTAAGAGCTTGACATGTAATATTTCAAATCAAATAATAATGAATCAAAAGAGTATAATTGTAAACTTATGAAAGTATATTTCACTAAAATAATATAATTGCTAGCGACAACTCTCCAAATGAAATAAATAAGTGTTACGTATAGTTTTTATCATTTGAGGAATATACTGAAATCAAAAACTAATTATTGCAAATATTAAAGAGCAGTTTTTCGTAATCAGATGAAATTTTATTCCAAGAAAAATTTAAAATAGCTCTATTTCGAGGAATATCTTTCCAATCTATATTTAAAGCTTTCATTAAATTATCCGCATATTCTAATGGATTTTCAACATCACACAATAAACCAGCATCCCCAATAATTTCTTTCCTTGTTAAATCATTGGGAGCTACGATGGGTTTATTCATAGACATCGCCTCTAAATAAACAATTCCAAAAGGCTCATTGATTGAAGGAAGTGAAAAAACGTCGCACTGATTATATTGAAAAACAATATCTTCATAACTTACGGAAAACAATGAAAATCTTTCATTCAATTTATTTTTCCCATATTCTAAAATTTCATTCTTCATCTCCCCATCACCTACTAAAACTAAATCAACATTATTTATTAATGCAACCGCATCAATTAAAAGTTTCTGCCGTTTAAATTGTGTTAATGCAGCAACACATAAAATAATTTTTCGTTCTTTTTTTTCTAAGAGAGGTGTTGGCTTAAATCTCATAACATCAACGCCATTATTGATTTTAACCACATTTTGAGAAAATCTGCTCGCCCAAATTTGATGAACATCTGTTAATGCAATATAATAATCTGGGCATTCTGAAAGAATTTTTTTTTCTCCTAAACCAATTCCTCCATGACCAGTGTAAATAAATGGAACATTAAATTTATTCCGAAATTCTCTTGCAAACTTAGCACCAAAATAACCGTTACATGGAAATATTAAATCAAGATCTTTTCTGTGATTTAGATAAGTAGAAAAAACAGTATTAGTGAAATATTTCTGCTCAATTTGACTAGGTATTATTACATATATAAAGTCACACAAATATTTATAAATAAAAAAAAGATTATAGAGACGTTGATGTAAATTAAACCAAAAAGGCAACTTCAAATCTATTTTAATAATATTATCATTAAGTTCGGAGCAACTACCTAATGAATAAATTTCAAATCTGAATTCATTTGATAATTTTTTGACAAGTTCTATAACGAACGTTTCAGCCCCTCTATTAACTATACCGATGTATGTCGCTAAAATTACAACAGTCTTCATAGCCTTCTTAAGTAATTATAAATTCTAATAGGCTGAAGTATAAGCAACAAAAAGTAATAATCAATGCTTGCTTTTTTAAATGGATTGTTTACAAATTTTGGCCTATCTGAATAAAAAACCTCAGGAAAAACAAAATTAGAATCAACTTTACTCTCTACTTTAGAAAAAACTTTAACTCTTCTATATGGAATTTTCCAATCATAAAACAAATTCCTCGATCGAACTAAATTTGAAGTATGTAAAAAAAAACCATCTATTATTTGAATATCATTTTCACTATTTTGAATTGGGTTACCACTATTATCATAATAACCTTCATTTCCATAAGGACCAATTGCCGCCAAGCCTGATATATTTTTACTAATTAATTTAAGTGTAATATTCCCTTTAATTCCCTTTATGTTATAAGATCCAGACTCAAATTTTGAATAATGATATATATCTTTAGTACAATTATGAAACCTAATTGCTAACATTTTCTTAGATGTATTTTGAATTATATGAGCAACATTTTTGATATCCGCTTCATACCAAATTTCATCTCCATCTAATACTAAAAACCAGTCAGTAAATGTTTGGTCAATTTGCTCTTGCCTTAATAATGAAAATTTATCAGGGGGAATAGCCCCCTTTTCTTCAAAAGAAATTTTTCTAGCATATTCTTCATTTTTTAAAATCTCTTTAATAACATTTACTGTATTATCCGTTGAACCCGTATCGAATATTATAAGTTTATCAACGAAGTTAATCACCGACATTATTGAAAACCAAATCCATTTTTCTTCATTTTTAACTAAAGTATGAGCTGTAACATTATTTAAAGTCATGTTTTTTCCTTTTTGAAATATTATAAATTTTCATAATCAAATGCCTTTCATCCATTTTCAATAGAAATATTAAAGAAATTATTATAATCGTACTTAAGGCCGTAATTGTAATAATTTTTAAAATTATGTACATATAAAAGGTACTCTCAGCAAAAGCTAAACGTGTCAAATATGCTGTGGTAAATACAGCTGAATAAAATATTGTAATCCGGAATAGTTCAACTAAAATAAGATTGATGTCAATACTTTCTGATCTTGTAAGTGAAAAATACACTAACAACCCTAAAATGATGTGAATTGAAGCCCAGGAAAAAGCAAATAATGAAGCGCCGTATTCCCGATAAAATATTAAATCAATTATTCCAATAATTATATATGCAAATGAAGTCAATAAAGTCAACAACTTAATCTTCTTCTGAGCAACTAATGCTTCTCCACTTACAACATATAATACTACACCTATCATACCGAATCCCAACCAAGTCATAGAAGAAGAAACTAATGGAACAAATGAAATATCAAATTTGCCATGTACCAACAATAGCAAAACTAGATCTTTGGAGCAGATTGTAAATAATACGACCAAAGGCAATATTCCAATCATGAACATTCGAATATTTTGCAACAATTCTTTAGCAAACTCTTTGTGATTATTTTTAACATATAATGCAGCCAAAATTGGTGTCAAAACCATTGGTACCACACTTAAAATTACATTTAAGGTTAAATCAATAAATCTTTTAGAATAATCAAAAGATGAAACTGTACCAGGCCCTAGGTAAGTACACAATCGTCTTTCTATTACACTCAGAAATTGTGCCGCAAAAAATGAAAAATATAAAGGTGAAGAAAATATTATAAATGGCCTAATATTTGACGATTCAATGGAAATACTCAATAGAAATATATTTTTTCTTTTTAATTCTCGAATTAATATGATTGAAAGAATAGCCGAACTAATATAATTGGAAACCACCAAAGAATTAATATTGATTATCGGACTTAGCGAAATGATTAATACAATGTTTAGAATCGATGAAAAAAAAGCAAAAATATCGGGTAACAAAAAGGAATTATATGAATTTAATATCGAAGTCCAAATAATAATAACCTGATTGATTAATAATGTTGGCATCAATAATCTAATCATACTAATCACAGAATTCATTTGAGTCTGACTATAACCAGGTGCAATAAATTTCGCAATTGGGTAAGGAAATAATTCAAACAGAATTACAAAGGCAATACTTATAAAGAAAACCACACCGATTAGGTCTGAAGTAGACTTTATAGCTAAATTATCTCCCTTCTCTTCTCGAATACCTATAAAAGCTGTTCTGAAAATGTTTGTTAATGGCCCAAAGAGTAACCCAGAAATTGATGCAATTAATGAACCCGCTAAAACCCATGAGTCCCTGTCAATTGAAATTCCGAAATACTTGGAAGATAGAAAAACTGTATATATTGAAAGTATTGATCTTAGAATTCTTAATACTCCCATAACTATGGAAATCCTTCTTGAAGAATTCAAAATACGCGTAAAAAAGGAGTTTAGAAATTTTAGGTAACTTATCACAGCAGCTTGCAAATCATTAGAATTATGAAATATTAATCCTAACTCTTATTTGCTTTATTATCTAACTTATCAATTTTTAAATTTTAAAAATATCATTAGCTTACTCTTTTCAACCAAAACGCACCTGGCTGAATTTTATCGTTAAGAGCAGAAATCGGGAATTTCCTCATGAAAATATCAGTAAAATTATTCCTTAAATAATTTAAAGATCCAATGATTTTAAAGTCAGAATTATTTGATAAAAATGCCTCAAGTAAATATTGCTCATTCCACAATAAATGTTCATCCATTAACCAATGATTTGGGTAATCTCTTGGTGTAAAAATATCATGTATATGGATGTAAACCCCTTTTTTCAAACTAGGTAAAATTTCTAAAAATTCGTATAACACATCTCCTTGTGGTCTAATGATGTGTGAAGAATCTATAAATAAAATGTCATTTTCCTCAAGTTTCTGAAAAAAATCGAGATCAATATTCTCTACTTTTTTCCTAATTAATTCTACTCCTATATCCTTTAACCATGGCATCTCGTAGGGTTCAATACAAATATGTTCACAGCTGTAATTTTCAAAATCCAATATATTTTTTCGAATTGCATTTCTCACCATCAATGTAGAATTTCCACTACCAATTTCAATAATTCTTTTTGGTTTCATTTGTCTAATAAAACAATACAAATATTCAGAGTCTCCTGCTTCATATAATCCATTATTGTAATAATATTGGGATATATCTTTTTTATCTATCGGAAAATCCAATAACTCTTCCTGATAATTAAATTTCTCTAAAATCATGAGTTGTTCTTTGATATTTAAATCAATTCCTAAAAGTGGTCTTTCTTTCCATGAGAAATTTGTGAGGTGTTTGTGAGGATTAACTAATGGCTCATAATAGTTATCTAAAATTGGAAAAACACCAAGCTTCATAAAGATATTATAGCTTACCTTTCCTGTACCAAGTTTTTTTATCAAAAGCAGCCACAATGATGCTATAAACGTAATCGGAGAAAACAAAACCATAAATGGCTTGACAAGAATTAATAATGATTTTTTTTCAATTAACATATTAATAATTTTTAGAAGTGGTTATAAAAAACACAAACTAAACTCTTTTTTAAAAGCGAAATTTAGAATTCATTTTTGCCTTTATTTTTGTAAATAGATTTGAATTTCCCTCTTTAATATTAGCTTCAAAATTGTAAAATTTATCCGGTTGATAATTTAAATCAATAATCTTCAAAAAATATTCAGCTCTTTTACGCGTTGTATGAAATAAAATTAGTTGATTATGAGCTTCTTCCGCCATACTCTTAACAAGAGCAGGGTTATCTAAACAAAACCCTATTTGGTCCTCCAATTGTTCGAGAGAATTAAAACTTAAAATATGAGTATTTTCAATAAATGGATTGGGGATTTCAATTTCTAATTTATAAGTTAAAACCATCGCCTTGTTGGCAATAGCTTCCCAAAATCTTCCACAATCCCAACCTCGACCTGGAACATTAATTACAACTTTACTTCTTTGCAAGACATCGAAATAAAATGGGTTTTCATATGGCTTTCCTGAAGAATATGAATAACTAATTTCTCCTGTATGTTCTGTGAATGAATATGCTTGAAACTTATTATCAAGAATGTTTTTAATTGAATCTCTTAAAAAATTATTATTAGCTGCAAGGAATGAAATATCAATATCTTTTTTTTTAATCCCACTTTTAAAATACCTTTTTTCAGAAGCAAAGGGAAGAGGGAAAATCAGACTCTTCTCCAAATTCAGACGATATAAATATTCTCTTTTGAAGATTAAATTAATAGGGTAATTAAAATTTATTTCCAAGAATGAGCTATCTGAACCATCAACATAAATAGTTTTAATATTTCTAATAGACTTCAGATATTCATATCTAACATTTCTATTTGATCCGATTATAAACAAATCCGACAAATTAGCTTTTTCAATAAACTGTTTTTTTGATAGAGGTATTCCATAGTTAGAGTTTTCAGAAGTATAAACCATATGTCCAAGTTCGGAAAGTCCTTCAATCAATGTAGCTGTCAAATAATCATAAGCAGGAGAATTTAAATAAGCAATATTCATTTTATCAAATTTTGTAAAAGCCTAATGTTTTGAGAAATTAATGAAGGTCATAGATTATACGAACTCATTAAAGTTTTTTTTTAAAATAGTCCTTAATTATTTTAAGAATAAATTCAGAACTTTTCCCATCACCGTATACATTACTTTTTTTTGCCATATCAAAATATTTTTCAGAGTTATTAAGCAATGTTGAGACTTCTTTTACAATTCGGTCCTCATCTGAACCAATTAAAAGAACATTACCCGATTCAACCCCCTCAGGCCTTTCTGTTACTTCACGCATTACCAGTACAGGAATACCTAGACTTGGAGCCTCTTCCTGAACACCCCCAGAATCAGTTAAAATCAAGTACGAGCTTTTCATTAATAACAAAAAGGGCAAATAACTTTGGGGGTTTAATAAATGAATATTCTTACAACCGTCCCTTCCTAAAATCCTCAAAACAGGCTCTTGAACATTCGGATTTAAATGTACAGGAAACACAAAATTGACATCTGGGAATTTAATTGAAAGCCTTTGTATTGCCTTACAAATAGATTCAAATCCTTTTCCAAAATTTTCACGTCGATGCCCAGTAACCAAAACAATCCTTTTCTCTAAGTCTATGTCCGCGGGTAAAATATCTTCAATTTTCAAATTTGAATTTTCAACAATTTCCAATCCTATACGTAAAGAATCAACAACAGTATTTCCCGAAAGAAAGATATTTTCGGGATCCACTCCTGCGTTTTTCAAATTTTGGACAGACTTATTTGTTGGAGCAAAATGTATGGCCGCTACCAATGAAGCAAACTTTCTGTTAATTTCTTCAGGGAACGGAGCATAATTGTCTCCAGACCGTAATCCTGCTTCAACATGGAGTATTGGTATTTTCTTATAAAAAGCTACTAATGAAGAAACAAAAACAGTTGTTGTATCACCTTGAACTATAATACAATCAGGTTTATTTTTATCAAAATACTCATCCAAAGCAACTAAAGCTTTAGCTGTAAATTGACTTAAAGTTTGATTATGGGACATTAAAGAAAGCTCATAATCTATATTTATATCAAAAACTTCTAAAACTTGATTCAACATTTCCTTATGTTGACCGGTGGAACAAACTTCGCATTCAAATCCATCGTCATTTTTTAATAAATTAATTAGCGGAGCCAACTTAATCGCCTCGGGACGTGTACCTAAAATAATGGCTATTTTTTTCATGTTTTAATCAAGAAGTATAACTTTTAATTCAATAAAGAAGCTCGGATAACTCCTTTACGAAAATATGGTGGACAGATGTTTTTATCATAAAAAAAAAGCATGTAACCGTCTGATGTTGTTACTTTATAATTGAATTTCAATAATTCTTTTGAAAGCACCAATTCATCTTCCTGATTGTGATAAGCACAAATAGCTACTCGCTTTAAAGAATTAGATTTTAATAAAGTTTTCATTCCATTTAAAAGCTTAAGTTCTTCTCCGTCAACATCAATTTTGATGAAATCTACATTGATACTCTCTTTTTTTATAAAATCATCTAAGGATATTGTTGCATTTGATGTTTCTTTTGAAACAAATTTCGGCACAATTATGACTTTATCGCTCCACTTATTAAAAGTATACCTCAAGGCTTCGACCCATTCTAAATCAGGTTCGAACAGATAAATTAATGAAACCTTATTTATTATACTTAAAGCAAAGTTGCCTTCAGCTACACCAATATCAAATACAACATCATTTTGATATACATCAAATTCGCCAAATAAATATCTGTGAGGTGAGTTAATATGTTGCTCTTTAGTAATTCCAATTAAGTAATTTAAAATTTGATTATCAGACATATTACGTTTAAAATACATCTTCTCCCCTTCAAACATAACATATTTTAGTCCATTACTTTTATCATCAAAAACTTGACCTTTAAAAAGACTTTTATCTATATTGAAATATGGTATTACTGAAATCTTATTTTTTCGCAAATAATTCAATTCGAATTTATATTGATTGTTTTCTGAAAAATTTGAATCAAAATATTTAATAATTTGCTTTTTAAGAACTTCAAGTCTTCTTTCATTAATGAAATTCCAAGCCAAATTCCGAATAAATAAAGGGATAATAGTTTTATATAGTTTTTTTACAAAAAAAATAGTCAGTTCCATTTTACAAAATTTCAATCATTTATTGGATAACTTTTTAAACTCATATATGAATTAAGATTTAGCATAATCCCCTCCTGAAACTCATCTTTCCCAAACACCCCCACCCGCACCTTCTTCTGAATCAAGGGTTCTACTTTTTCGATCAATTGGTACAAATAGGGACGGTCGATGTTCCCTACGAGCACCAGGTCCACAAAGGGTGAATTCTTGCCCTCTGCTAGCTCCCCGGTCAAATATACCTGATCCACATTGCCTAGCTTCTTAATGATCTGATCCACAATTTGGTCTAGACCTACGAATTGCAGGATAATCCCGCGCAAGGTTTGGAACATCGGATGTGCCTGGTTGACCCGGTAATGCTTCACTTTGGCATTTTCCTCTTCCTCCTGCGCCTGAATCAAATGCATTTCCTGCAATTTGTTCAATTCCAAACGTACGGTATTACTGCTCACCCCCAAATCGCGCTCCAAGCCACGTAAATACACTTTACTGACCGGATTCAACAGCAATTTGGTTAGCAAAGCTACCCGAATCTTTCCCGAAAACAAGTTATCTAATACCAAATCACCAAGGCCTGAAACGGCTTCGCCCTCCTGAGTCACATGAACCCTGGGCGAACTGATACAATTTTGAGTAACAAAAATACTGATTTTTGCTAAAGCATATTCAAAAACGAACGAGAATTTATGCAACGGCACTAAGGGTATATTATTTCCAGGCCCAGGGCAGCGAGGATTCCAAAACAAGCTGCTCCGCAGCTACATTGCCACGCCCCGACGTTAAAAAAAAGGTCCGCAATTCCGCCTGCGTTTCCACACGCGCTCCCACCCAAATGCCCGCTTTCAAGACCGGTGGTATTACCCGAAAACGGCGTTCCTGCCCGTCTGCGTAACGCACCTTCGCATACAGATAAGGCGGCTGCGCGAATAATCGCATCAGTTGGCCCCATACATTCAATCGCGCATCCACCTGCAAACGCACCAAACCGCCCTTCGGAATTGCAATTCCCTGACCCAAGCGCATGGTCGGGACCTGTATCTCCTGAACCTTTGGCCTAAATAGACCGCCTCTACGTTTGAATAATTGCAGCGTATCCTCATGCACATACACAGGAGCTTGTAATTGATAGCGCTTCAATAATTCCAAGGTCACCTCGGAATCCATCCAAAAGGGATTTTGATTCCGGAAAGGCTCCAGTTTATAAAAAACCCAGTCGGGGGCTTGATTAGACCGATAATGCGCCCCATTCATCCGAATCAATTCCGGGGTATAGGCAGAATAGGATTGAATCACCGGCCGTGCGCGATAATGCAAGCGATTAAAAAACACATAGCCTAAATCATGCTGCAAGAAATCCACCGACGCATTTCCCAAGCGCCTCCGCAGCGTATCCGGTAAATCCAAGGCGTGCTGATCAAAGTTTTTGGCATAATCATACCACGTATAAGGCACCGCGTAATAGCTCAGATTCATGTGAGGCACCGGACGCGAACGCACATAATTCCCCCAGGAACGATCCGACAAGCCATATCCCGTATAGGCCATGCTCAGGAGGTACATGGCCAACATCCCTCCCGCGATGCGGAGGTCTTTGCGATCCCAAAGCTTGGGTACAAAAAGCACATAGAGGCAAACAATCAAGGGGGCGATTTGGAAGAAATTACGAAATCCGGCAAAGCCTATTCCGACATGGCTCTGCTTGAAGGCGAGCGCCAACAATAAAAGCGAGGTGAACAACACGACAAATGTTTCCCGCCAAGATTTCCGGCTCCGCCAAAGCAATAGCACAAAGCCCAAGCCAAACAATATTTCAAGCGAAGCTAAGATGAAAAACTCTTTGGGAAACAAGGCAAATGACGACATCGCGTCTATGTAGCCGTCGGTCAAAGCGATGCTATTTCGGATATATCCCCATAAATCAACCTGCAAAATGGCCGCTAAGCCACACAAGGTAAACACATAAATTACCGCCAAAACACCTAGTTTGACCGGTGAAAAAATACGTTTCCAGCCTGCATAAACCAGCACAAGTATTAAATAAGGCCCAGCGATAAATAGTACATTGACCTTGATAAAAAACAAGAGCAGCGCAATAGCTGTCGCGAGAATTAATGCCCAAAAGCGGCGTTCCTGCAGCGCATACAGCAAAAATGCGAACTCATAAAAGAGTAGCGAAAAAACACGGTCGGCAAATAAGCCCTCCGGATAGATGACGATGACGGCCAGAATCGCTACGAGGTAGGCATATTTCCCTGCCTGGCGCATCGCGTAAGCGACGGAGGCGGTGGCCATGCCAACGATCGCTATGTCAAAAGCAAAAAACCAATAAATGGAATAGCCTTCCGGCATGATGCGGTAATTCAAAAATCCGAGGGGGCCGTAGGTAAAGGCGACATCCTTTCCAAAATTCGCCCCTTGCTGAATCAGCATGTTGATGGCCAAATTCCAGCTGGGATCGAGCCCCAAGGACGCATAGCCATACGGGACAGTC
>JACCDW011837458.1_pt1 | contig 10460 bp, 16 predicted proteins | sample 7449781 | NCBI WGS metagenome assembly JACCDW01 (sample SAMN15323449, study PRJNA562643) | freshwater metagenome | isolation source: river surface water | place: USA:Blue River Watershed | collected 2017-08-18 | reverse complement strand
CGCTGTCTAACGTGGCTTCTATGGTACAAATGCCCACAAAACCCGTGAATTCAGTGTCAATGGTTTGCACACTACCGCGCCCGCGATAGTAATTTGCGGCTTTGTCTGCCACACTGATCCAGTCCTGACTGCTGCCATCGTAGTTGCCCGACGGCGTGCCGTAGGTTACATTGGTGATGAGAACTTCAGTGGTCATTTAGCAGCATCAACTTCGACCACAACACCAGCGCCCACCAATTCTTCGGCCACGCTTTGCAGGGCTGCTACCACATCGTCACTCACTATCACTGTGGAGCTGTCGCTGTCCTTGATCAATTTTGAAAGTTTGATCACAACTATTTCTTCGTGTATTTTAGCCATAGTAATTTATTTATCCACCACTTCAATGGGCATGGTCTTTCTAATGCTGTTTGGCACCACCATGGTCAGCATCAAAACATCATGCTCACTGTCATGGTCAATAAAATCATAACCAGTGGGCTGATTGAAGAAGTGATCGCCCCGTAGCCTCTGTTGCAGCTTGGGAGTGATTTTGAAGTAAGACATACGGCTCAGCAAAAAGTCCTTGAGCAACTGTTTTTCATCTTCACTGTAGTGGCGTTCTTTGAACCAACTGCGAAAACCATGTTTACTACGTCGAAGCTGTACACGATCTCGCGGCTTGGTTACCAGTGCCTGACGTATTTCGGCCTTGGTAATATAGGGCAATGCATACAGTTCCATCAGAAAGTCTATGTCATTGCTGTAGATGCTCTGTTGCCCCCAGTACACCTGGCGTTTATAATCAACGTTGGTGTTTAGCAAACGATTGGCCAAATCCATACTGTCGTTGTGCCGCTGTTGAATCACTGGATCAGAAAAATGTCCCTGTGACACATAACTTTTGCGATGCTGCACAGCATACATGTTGTTGATAAAGCCAGTGCCCAGTCTACGCATGTAGAAGCTGTTGATCATGGCAAATTTCAGACTGTATTCATAACGTCCATAGAACAACTGACTGCGTTCAAGTGTGGTAATCATCATGAGTGGGCTTTGACATCAAATTGTTTAACAAAGGAACTTCGGGCTGCTTGACCACAAACTCTATTTTTTCATCAATGAGATGTGCCACAACAGCACAATTTTCCAATCGATCAAACAGTATTTTTTTGCTCAAAGGCACTCTGACCAGTTCGTCAATCTTGCGACCCAGGGGTCGTGCGCCCATCTTGGGATCATAACCACGATCGGCAATGTGATCAATCACGGCTTCAGTCACAGCAAATTTAATATTACGAGCCGAAAGACTCTGTGTGAGCTGGTCCACAAATTTAACCACTACTTTCTTGATTGCCAATTTGTCCAGTTTCACAAACTTACAGACCTTATCAATTCTATTGCGCAGCTCAGGTTTGAAGAATTCTTTCATGGCACGATCGTCTTCGCCTTCGCGATCAAGACTACCAAATCCTATGCTGTTGCTCTCGGCGGCCTGACTGCCAAGATTGCTGGTCAAGATCACAATACAGTTTTTGACATTGACTCGTTTGCCATTGGTGCTGGTCAGCACACCTTCGTCCAACATCTGTAACAATACATTGCTGACATCAGGGTGTGCTTTTTCAATCTCATCAAACAGCACAATACTGAAAGGGTGTTTGCTGAGATCACTGATGAGTCTACCACCGCCTACGTTACCGTCCTCAAATCCCACGTAGCCGGGCGGTGCTCCAATCAAGCCTGCCACGCTGTGACGTTCTTGGTACTCACTCATGTCATATTTCAACAATTTCATGTCAAGATGCTGAGACAGCAAACGAGCCAATTCAGTTTTGCCAGTGCCAGTGGGTCCAAGGAACAGAAACGAAGCCATGGGCCGACTTTCGTTTCCGATGCCAGCAAAACTCACATACACTCTATCCAACACAGCATCTACAGCTGAATCTTGACCATACAACTTGGTTTTGATATTGCCTTCAAGTTCGGCGATTTTAACACTGCGTTGATCCTGCATGCTGTCAACCGGGACGCCAGTCATGCGAGCCACCTGTTGTTTGATCATGTCTTCGGTTATGGTCACATTGCCAAGATCACGCACACGTTCACGAGCACAGGCAGCATCAATGATGTCAATACTTTTGTCAGGATTTTTGCGATCAGTGATGTAACGATTGGCCAATTTAACAGCCGTGGTCATTGCTTCAGTGTCAATCATGACATTGTGAAATGTTTCCAATCGTGCTGCGACACCAATAAGGATCTGTTCAGTGGTGTTGGCATCAGGTTCATCAATGCCCAGTCTGTAAAAACGTCGCATCAGGGCACGATCTTTTTCAAAACTTTCGTAATATTCTTCCCAGGTTGTTGACGCAATGACCTTGATGTTGCCCTTGGTAATGGCGGGTTTCAACATGTTGGCAAAATCCAAACTGCTGTTGCTGCCAGCACCGGCGCCTCGCATGGTGTGTGCTTCGTCAACAAACAGAATGCATTTTTTCTTGGCTTCCAGCGCCGCAATCACAGCTCGAAACTTTTCTTCAAAGTCGCCACGATATTTGCTGCCGGCCAACAGCGACCCAATCTCCAGACTCCACACTTCGTGATCACGCAAAAATTCAGGCACTTGATTGGCCACGATTTCCTGAGCCAGACCATCCACGATGTGTGTTTTGCCCACACCTGGATCACCTACCATGAGCACATTGGCCTTGAATCTACGTGCCAGCACCGTTATCAATTCTGACAATTCATTGCTGCGACCAATCATGGGCTCCAGTTGATCCTTGACCGCGCGAGCTGTGAGACTGGTACAATATTCATTGAGAATTTCATCGGCCTGACTGTTGCTCATGCCCACTTCACTGGGCTTGTAGTTTTGATGCCAGAACTCAACAAATTCGCTTTTCTTGACTCCGTGCTTGAGCAAGAAATATTGAGCATGACTGTTGCCTTCGGCCATGATGGACAGATATAGATCAATCAAGTTCATGCCGCGACGTCCTGTGAACATAACCTGCACGTTGGCACGATTAAAAATACGTTCCAACACTGTGGTCTTTTTGGGATCACTGCCCGGTTTGACCAAGCTCACAAGGCTGTCAAGATAGCTTTCAACTTCTTGATCCATGCCATCAACATCTACACCAAACTTGGCCACCACTTTTCTAAAACCGGGATACCGAATCAAGGCCAACAACAGATGCTCGGTAATTACATACTCATGCTGTTTGCTGTGAGCAATTTGCACGGCCTGTGTCACAATGTGTTCAATTTCGGCAGATGAATTCATGATAGTTATTGAGTCAAGTTACACAGTTATTATACTACTTAAACCATTTGATTGCAATCAATCTGGCATGTTAACGGTGTTGCTGAATCGCAGCAATGATTTCGGGCGCAATGGTGCGCGGAATTTCTGGTTGCATCCGCAGCATGAGATCACCGGATCTACCTTCGCGTGTGCTCAAACCATGTCCGCGCAATCGCATCATAGTGCCTGGCTGTGTGTTGGCAGGCACTCGCACATCAAGACTGTGACCGTAGATGTTTACAACACGAATGTCTGCGCCCAAAATCATGTCCCAGATTGACACTTTGATTTCGCTGGTGAGATCGAGCCCATTTCGCTTCCATTGTGGATGTGGATGCACACGATAATTCACCACTAGGTCCATGTTGTTGGGAGCAACACCGCTGTATTGCACATTGTCTCCGTCATCAATGCCCTGTGGTATTTCTATCTGCACTGTGCTCTGACCCGAAGTCGTACCAACGTTGACAGTGCGATTGCCACCTTTGGCAGCTTCTTCCAGAGTGACCCAAATGGTCATGCGCACGTGACTCCGACGTTGTGTATGTTGCCCAAATACCTGACCAAAGATATCGTTCATGTTGAAAAAAGCGCCGCTGCCAAATTCGCCAAAAGTGGGCGTGGGTTGGTCATAGGCTCTGCGCCGATTTTCGTCACCCAATACTTCGTATGCGCTCTGTATCTGCTGAAAACGAGCAGTGTCTCCGCCCTTGTCAGGATGGTGTTGACTGGCCAGTCGACGGTAGGCCAGTTTTATTTCGTCTTGAGTAGCATTGCGAGCCACTCCTAGGGTTGTGTAATGGTCTGTCATAAAAAAACCTCGTATGGTAATTATACGAGGCTTGAGTTCACTGGTACAGAACTATTTTTTCGATTGATCTTTTTTAGCATCCTCGATCTTGGTTCCTTCTAGTTTTTTATGAATCTTGATGGTTTTGCAAACTTCTTTTTCCTTTTTGGTTTTGTTGTCAAATTCTTTCACACACACCTTTTTTTCTTCGGCTGCGCAAGCAGCCTTGGTCAGGGGTGCAAACAACAAAAACAATATCATGCTACCTACTGCAATTTCTTTTTTCATTTTGTTGTGTCCTTTTTAGAAAATTTTTCTGATGCTGTGAACCCTAAGCCGCCCAAAACTATGTACATCACTGCTTCAAACGTGGTAGGGCTCACAGTGCGAGCCAAAAACAATTCGCTCAAGAAGCCTATGGCAATCAGCACAAAAGCCATGAATGTGATCACTCTTTTGCTGCTGGGATAGGCTTCGCCTTCACTGGTCAACATTTTCACAAGCCACTGCATTATCGCTCCGGATGTGGTGGTTGTGCTGGTGCTTCTTTGCCGCCAAATCCTGATGCCACAGTGGGCATGAACGAATTCATGACATCGTCAACACTGGCACCAAACGGTGATGAGCTGGGCGCCGTGGCTTCAAAACGATCAGCTGCACTGCGTCCCATTGTGGGTGCAGCAGGCGGCGGTGGTGCTGGTGGTGTGTAAGGCTTGTTGGCAGCATCCAGTGCCTTGCCACGTAGATCCTTGTCATCGCCCGCCAACATGATGCCTGACAGTGTGCCTGTCAAGAATGTGGCAATGGGAATAATAAGTTCAAAGAACTTGTTGTCCACTGGACTCATGCCATTCATGGGCTGTGTGACAAAAATCAAACTGTAAAGCACCACAAACACAATACCAAACAGTGTTAAACCAAGAATTATCCCGATAAAAAATTTCAGTCTGGCATTGAGTTCTTCGGTAGTGTACTTCTCTTCGCTCCATAGTTGCTTAATCATTTGCAATCTCCTTTTCTTGGTGCCTGTTGTGGCGCAAAACTGTTGCCAATTTGGCCGCCCACTTTGTCTTTCTCATAGGGTGTGAGATCTTCTGGGCAAGTGCCGTTGGCACTACAATATGGTTTTTGACATTCTTTACGTTCCCAGTTGTCAGGATCCTGACAGGGATAGCGATAATTTTCGCTGCAGGCAGCCAAGGCCAATGTCATCACTAACACAAGGTATCGCATCAGTGAGCTCCCATGACATGCAAAGCATGGTTATAATGCTTGATGCGATCATCAAGACCAATAAAGCCACCATTGATTTTGCGAGTCATTGTTTTGATGTCACCAGCATCTGCTTCTTTGTTCAACTTGTTGGTTTCCCAGAACCAGCAGGCGCTTTGTGCAGCACCTTCAAATGTCTGCATGTATTCAGCTGCTTCCTCAGGCGTGATTTCCAGGCTGGCAGCAAACCATTGATAGTTGGTTTTGCCTGTCAGTTGAATCAGCCCGCGACCGCGATAGCGCCACCCGTCACCGCTGGCTTCGTTGCCATTGCCCATTCTGTCAGCATAGATTTTGTTGGCAATTTTTTCTGGCTTTTTTTCGTACAGTTTGGCTGTGGCTGAATCTTTGAAATACTTGGGAAAAACCTTGAGTAGGCTTTCGGCCTTGTAGTTTAGATTTTCTGTGAGAAAAACGAATCCACCGCTTTCGTGCGCACACTGGGCCATGAAAGCTGCAATACGCTGAGGCGTATTGATTTCGTAATCTGGCAGCAGTTGGCTTAGAGCCCGGTGCCAGTAGTCAATATAGGGGTTGCGAGGTAGTATTTGTTTGAGTTGCTCTTTGGTAAGAGTCATGGTTGCTCCTTGTGTTTATAATAGTGGCTGTTGCCAGCCACTGCACTGCAACCATATTTACCAAATTTTGAGCTATTTTACCGACTCAAAGATTTCACGCTGTTGGCGATACCATTCGTTCCAGAGTTCCACTTTGTCGCCGCATTGATAATAAAGTGCGTAGTTATCTACCACCACGGTCATGACATCTGACAGTTTGGTTGTTTCGGGCGGCACGGTTTTGAGGTCCGGACACAGCTCAGTGAGCTCTTGGGGCACAGCAGGAAATGTGCGTTTAACCGGTACTGGCGTTGAAGCACAGCCTGTGATCAACAGCAAAACCAGTAAAATCATGGCAAAAGCCATAAAAAATTTGCCAACGGGTAAATTATTGGGAGTCATTTGTCCTCCTGTAGCGTCCCTACTTCAACCGTGCCTTTTTTGGGCTTGGCAGCTTCGTTCAAGATATTGATGGCTTCAGGTGCCACCTTGCACTCACGATCAATGATTTCGCGTTCTTTCACAATGCGATCTTGATACACAACCTGCTGTTGCTTGACCACCTTGACACGTTCACGCCAACGAGTTTTGATCACTGTGTTGACTGTGGCACTCTTGGCTTCTGCCTTGCTGACCTGATCTTCAAGCTCTTTCACGCGAGCCCGCCACTGCTGTTCTACCACAGCACCGCCCTTGAAATAAACACCCACCACCAGCAGTGCGATACCGGCTACTTTGAACCAGGTGCGATACACATTGACCACAGGAATCACTGTGAGTACGAATGACAGCACTGTAGTCAGCAGTCCCAGTACTATAGTGATGTCCACCAGCCAGTCCAACAGCCAAGTGGGCATGAATTGAATTAACCACATAATCAGCTCCTTTTGGATATTTATGGTGCAGGATCTAATCCCAGAGACTGACGTATTTTGGTGGCACTGATACTCTCAGTAATGTTGTCAAAATGTTCTTGTTCAATCTTGTAACCTACATCGCGACCATAGGTAATGTTTACAATATTGCTGACCAATGTCACAGTGAACTGGCCTTGATACAAGGGTTCAAGATCGCGCTTGATGTTGTTGGCCACTTCCACGAAGTTAAAAGGATTTGTGCCTTGCCAGCCCTGACAGTCACGCACCATGATTTCAACCTGTCCAGTCTTGGCAATGGCACGTTCAAACAGGGCGCGATGACCTGCATGCCAGGGCTGCCAACGTCCCAGCATTTGCACAGTTTCTTTCTTGTTGTCCCAGCGTGGACGTCTACGGTTGTCCACAATGTGGTCGCTCACAAAGTCAGCCCACTTTTCTGCGTTCTGTTCAGTGATGCGAAAATCATAAAACTCTGGTACCTGAAACAGTCGGTCAGTGTCTGCATATCTACTGACATCAATGGTGTCGACCCAGACAGTCCAGTCTGCCTTGAAATTGTTACGCATTTCAATCAAGGGTGCCACAAAGTCGCAGATCACAAAATCATCATGACTGGCATCAGCCAACTCACGCATGCGTTTGCTCTGGCGAATACGACCTGCATGACTGAAGTCCCAATCATCATACTGTTGTCTTACTTGGTCTGCATTGAGCCAAGTCACTGTTTGGCCTTGACTCCAGAGTCTAGCTCTCAGTTGTGATGCCAGAGTGGTTTTTCCTGCTCCTGGCAAGCCCATTATCAAAATTCTTTGTGTCATTGTGTTTCCTTGCGTTGAAAAAAAGGACGACGTCCGGCTCGTATGACATCGTCTAACCAGTGAGTCTTCACTGGTTGAACATATTTTGCATTGGGGTTGACATCCAACCATTGTTCTATCGCGGCAACATCCACTGGAAAATTCCATTGACGAGCTAGATATTCAATATAGTCTTTGCCCCAGGCAAAAAAAGTTTCGTGACTGACAAAACAACAATCAAATTGATTCAGTAAATGGCTGCGATAATAGTCCATGGCCATCGGCAAAGTCACTTCACCGCCCACTCGTTGTTGTTGCACACTGTTGATCTTGGCGTCGCGACAGACTATGGCAATGGTAACGTCAACACCTAGCTCCTGGGCACGTTTGGCCACTTCGTGAATCTTGGGGAGTTGCCTAACGCCGTCGTAAAAAAACGGTGCAGATACGTTGGCCACAAAATAATCAGCGGCATCAAAAGTCTGTCTTGACAACCGTTCAGGATTGACCCAGTATTCAGCAAAGGGTTCTTGGTCACTGGGTACCCAATACTGTTGTGTTAGCTGCTGCCAGCCACTGACATCACGATGCAGACTGAACACTCTGGTCAGCACATGATTGCCTGAACCTTGCGGTCCGGTTACAATCAACAAGCGTTTAGCGGGCAAAGCGTTGCTGTCCAATGTAGGTCCTGATTTTCAATGGGTTGACATCATCTGTGGGTCCGGTGCCAGAGTCTGGGGCAAACACAAACAACACTACATCCTCGTCGTCACAAATAAAGTTATGCAACATGTTGCGGGGGAGAAAAAAAGCTGATCCTTGACGCAAAGCAAAAAATTCATTGTGGTCCAGTTCTACTCTACCGTTGCCTTTCACCACCAGTCCAACTCTGTGACTGGGATGAGTGTGCAAAGTCTGATGCATGTGTGCAGGAAAATGCACATAGTTGATCACAGGGTCGCCCAAGCGTCCAGGATTCACGGCTGTGGTATTGGTGCCACCATCAATGTAGCTGAGATTGCCCTGCCCCAGTGTGGTCTGCACGAAGTATCTAGCTTCCAATAGATGTAGGCCTGGATACTGCACAACCACAGCTGATCCAGAACGTGTGTCAATTCTAAAACTGCCATTCACAGCAAAGGCTGCATTGACATTGTCAAAATGCACTGCATCTGCGTAGTAGCTGGCCTGATGCAGCATAACATAGTAAGTTCCTGTTGTGGCATCAAAGTCTTTGAATTCGCCGGCATTGAGTTTGGTTATCTTCAAAGGCCAACGATCTTGGGTGCTGTAATGATCAATGATTTCTATCATGGCTGATTCCTTAAAAGTTGCAAGTGTGTTTGTATTTCTTTGTAGATGCTCTGTGTGTTGGTGGGATACCAAGACGACGAAAATATTGTACCTTCATACATCCTGGCAATTTTGGTAATTTTGTAATTCAACCAGGCTTCTTCTATCACAGTACAATCTATGTCCAACGATAGATTACCAAGACAGGCTGACAAAAGATTTTGACATTTCAACCAACTTTGATAACCTTGATTGCGACACATGAATTCTTGGTAGAGATTGTACAGTTTGTCATCTGGAAAGAAACATTGATTCAACCAGTGAGCCAGTCTGTTGAGCTCTTGACAAAAAGCACCGTAGTCAAAAAAAGCAGCAAAGTCAAAATCAAATACTGGTCCCTCTACTGGTGCAAATTTTGCATAACAACTCATGTAGTTTTGCGATTCATTGAACTTGCTATACCAATCGTTTCTCAAGGCCACGGCGTTGTCACGTATGAATTCCGGTATGTAAAGCATCTGCTGCTCCCAGCCTTCGTCTCCGGCACGATATATCAAATTGGTGGCTGCAATAAAAAATCTATCTTTGTCATTATGGTCCAATTGTATTCTAATGACTTGATCGTCAGGATCCAAAAGATCAGGATACTGTTGACTCCAGTGATCACACACAATGATTCTATGATGTTCGTATTCATCGTCATAGTCGTGACAAGCGCCCAGTTCATTGAAAATCATCATGTCACCTGGCGGGGTTTGCATGATCCAAACATTGGCCACGTACTCAAGAAAATGTCCGTGCAAACTGCCATGATAATCAATTTTGATCATAAATCCATTAATTTTTCTATTTCAAGTGGTATCCAGGGCTGCGACATGCGTTCAGGGTGCCACACTATGCCTGCTGTGAGTCCGTCAATCCAGGCTTCAACATTGAGATCTTGATCTGTGGCCAACACTGTGGCGGTGCTGTGTGTTTGTGCGATTGCCAAGTTGTGGTAGCTGTTGACCGGTCTAGGAGTGCCATGGTACCAAACATCATGCTCGCTGTCACTGTGATTGTCAATTGTGGTAACAGTTCCGCCCAGGATAGAAGTCAACAAAAAAGCTCCGTGGCACACGCCCAAAACTGGGCGTCGCAGCAACAACATCTGGGAAGCCAATTTGAGTTCCACAGTGCGTCGCAACGCACTGTCATCACCACCGGTCAGAATCAAGCAGTCCAGGCGCTGCGCCAGCCCAGCAAAGTCTTGAGACACTGTGTTGGCCACGACCACAATGTTGTGTTTTGACAAAAATCCATACCAGGACTGTTCAACAGCGTCATAGGCCCGCCCACGATGATACAGAACTCGTTGCGACAGGCCTATGTTCAATTACCAACCGTAGGCTTGATAAACCAACTGCTGCCCTTGTGGGTCAGTCATGGTGTTACGACAACTGATATCGTATAGATCTTGACGCATTTTTTGAACCAAGGTTTCAATGCGCTGTTGTTCTTGAACTGAGTCCATGAGTTTTTCCAACTTCATGGCACCAATGTTGGAATGAAAACCTTCGTCCCTGGCAATTTTTGCAT
>JACCDW011518904.1_pt1 | contig 10460 bp, 7 predicted proteins | sample 7449781 | NCBI WGS metagenome assembly JACCDW01 (sample SAMN15323449, study PRJNA562643) | freshwater metagenome | isolation source: river surface water | place: USA:Blue River Watershed | collected 2017-08-18 | reverse complement strand
CCTTTCTTTTACTTAAAGCGACAGATATGGGAGATGTTTCTGTAGTGCAAGCACTCGATGGTTTACGCTTTGTTTTCATTCTCTTATTTACTTCTATATTTGCTCATTGGCTACCTCAGTCAGTAGCTGACAAAGATACTAGACCAAGTACTTTCTTTAGAAGATTATTGTTCGTTATCATCATATCGGTCGGATTTGCCATGCTGTTTGCATGATACAATTTTGACGTGCATTGGCTTAAAAATACGCTCTACATACTTGCCGGTATAACAGTTGTAATCGGCACGGCGTTTTTCTTTTTGATCCAAAAAGAAAAGCCGGAAACTATTACATACGGCATGTCTTTCAATACTCCGTATGCTAGAGAGCTGGGGCTGAATTGGCAAGAAGTCTACGACGCTTTTCTAGATGATTTAGGAGTTAGACATCTTCGTCTCGCTGCGCATTGGCCAATGATTGAACCAATGCAGAATGTCTACAATTTCACTGAACTAGACTATCAGATTAAAAGAGCAGAAGAGGTTGGGGCAACAGTTGTACTGGGCGTAGGGAGGAGATTGCCTAGGTGGCCTGAATGCCATATTCCTTCATGGGCCAGAGATTTAAATGAGGAAGAAAGAAATGCTGCTCTGCTTCGATATATAGAACAAGTGGTTGCACGCTACAAAAACAGCAGTGCCGTAACTATATGGCAAGTCGAGAACGAACCGTTTTTAGAAGTGTTTGCTTTTGAACATTGTGGCAAGCTCGATAAAGATTTATTGGATAAAGAAATTGCTTTAGTACGTTCACTTGATGGTACTAGGCAGATTTTGGTTACAGATAGCGGCAATCTAGGGACTTGGACCGGTGCTTATAAACGCGGCGATATGTTTGGCACGAGCGTTTACGTACATTTATGGAATCCTGAACTAGGTCCACTTAAAACAATCGTTCCACCTTGGTTCTATAGAGTAAAAGATAATGTCATGGAAGTTCTCTATGGTGAAAAACCTACCATACTTATAGAATTGTCTGCTGAACCTTGGCTTATTGAACCCATAACTCAAGCATCAATTGAAACACAACTTTCACGAATGAATTTGCAAAAATTTGAAGAGATACTCGAGTACGCGAGAGGTACTTATTTTGATATGCAGTATCTTTGGGGAGCAGAGTGGTGGTATTGGTTAAAACAGAAAGGTTATCCTGAAATGTGGGAGCGAGGACAACGTCTTTTCGGGAAAGAAATTGCTACAGAGAGCGTAGAATAAAGTAACTTATGGAAGATTTTAATTCAGATGGAAAAAGTGTATTTGCACAGATGGTTCTTATTAGTGTAACTATATCGCTAGTTGTTACACTCGGAGTAGTTTTTATTGCTAGGCAATTTATCGCCGAATATATTTTTAGTTCAATTGAACCTAATATCATATCGCTTATTCCTGATGTTCCTGAATACATCAGTGATGAGTCGAAGATAATTTCTTCTATTAGCAAAGTAGACCCTGCGGTAGTTTCGATAATAGTTACTAAAGACGTACCAGTGTATGAACAATATTATGAAACTTTTGATCCATGGGGACTTTTTGGCGGCTTCCAGATTCCGCGCATAAGAGAAAATGGTACTGAAGAAAGGGAAGTTGGCGGTGGAACAGGTTTTATTGTCACTAGTGACGGTCTGATTGTTACAAACCGTCATGTTGTAAACGACGAAGCGGCACGGTATTCAGTAGTTCTCACTGATGGAAAAATATATTCAATTGAGGTCTTGGCTAAAGACGAACAACTTGATGTTGCGATTTTAAAAATAAACGACACTCTTGAAGGAGTTCTACCGACGGTGACATTTGGAGATTCTTCTTCACTTAAGCTTGGGCAAACTGTGATTGCTATTGGTAACGCATTGGCAGAGTTTCAAAACTCAGTATCCGTCGGTGTTATTTCTGGTTTGTCACGCTCTATTGTAGCTAGCGATAGTTCTGGGTTTTCTGAACAATTGAATCAAGTTATTCAAACAGATGCTGCAATAAATCCAGGGAATTCTGGTGGACCACTTTTGAATCTAGATGGCGAAGTGATTGGTGTTAATGTCGCAACTTCAGAAGGAGCGGATAATATAGGTTTTGCTTTACCGGCGAATGTTGTAAAGCAAGTAGTGGAGTCAGTGAAGATTCATGGCGAAATAGTAAGACCATATCTCGGTGTTAGGTATGTAATGTTGACTGAAGATAACGCAAAGGATTTCAATGTGACAGCTACCTACGGAGCGTTGGTTAAAGGAGATTCAAACTTTCCAGCTGTAGCAGAAGGCTCCGCAGCAGAAAAATCTGGCCTCAAGGAAGGAGATGTTATTTTGTCGATTGATGGTGAATCACTTTCAGGATTAGACCTTGCTATATTACTCAGAACAAAGTCAGTCGGACAGGAGATTACTCTTTTGGTTGAGCGAGATGGTGTGCAAGAAAACATTTCTGTGATACTGGATAAAGCGATATAATCGTTGATATGAAATCTTTCTGGCAGTTTACGTTTTCATTTCTGTATATACGAAACTGGCATACTGGCCATATGGAACTTTCAAGAGCCAGACTATCTCTATTTATGGCAGGACTATTTCTTTTGATGCTGGCAGTAACTATAATAGTTATACTGCAGGCTCCAGTTGAATATCGTTCAGCATGAATCGTTTTACCGTCATTTCCGCTCTTTTACTTGTTGTCGGCTTACTACTTGCGATAACTGTATTTGTTATTGTCAATACACAATAAATCAACCTTTTTTGTTATTGCATTAGGGCATAAGGACCGTATACTGATATTATTCTTGAACAATATAGCTCAGATTCATTCTATGACTTCACTCTTTAGAAATACATTAATCAGTGTTGTTGGTTTTATTTTAGCGACGGTTTTGGTGTTTCCTTATAGTGCCGAGGCTAAAAGTGTAGTTCGTTCAGGAGAGCGTGTATCTGTCGCTGAAGACCAAATGATTGAAGGAGATTTTTATGCTGCGGGTAGTGTCGTCAATCTATCTGGAGAAGTAAAAGGAGACATTTTGTCAGCAGCTGGTACAGTGACTATAAATGGCGCCATATCAGACGATGCACTTATTTTCTCACCTTCTGTAGATGTACATGGAACTATTGGAGATGATTTGCGGATAATTGGAGGAACCGTGATTATTGCTGAGCCGGTTTCTGGAGACGTTTTTGTATTTGGTAGTTCCGTAGAAATATTATCAACTGCCAGCATAGCTGGAGACTTGGTGATTTTTGCAGGTGAAGCTGAAGTTAGTGGTCAAGTTGATGGAAATATTATTGGTCAGGTAAGTAGCATGAGAATCGATGCTCCAGTAAAAGGTTCAGTTGATATTGCTGTTACTGCTCTAACTATTGGTGACCGAGCAGTGATTGATGGAGACTTAAAATATACTAGTGCGATTCAGTTAGTTCGCGCGCAAAACGCCACAGTTGGTGGGCAAGTGGTGAGAAATGATCCTGTTGTAAAACAAGCGAAAGCTGGAATCGAATCATTTTTGGTACCGCTCCTAGTGGTTCTTTTCTCTGCAGCACTTTGGTATTTGCTAGCGAGACGCTTGCTTAACCGTGTAGTTAACAGAGCGCTAGCTCCAAGTATTCGTCCAGTTATGACCGGAACAATAATCTTACTTCTAGCACCATTTACGGTCAGTGTTCTTATGGTCAGTGTTCTTGGACTTATGGCTGGTATAGCTCTTCTTCTTTCTTACATATTACTTCTCATTCTCGGATTTGTTGCTTCGGTTGCGGTTATGGGCCAACTCGTATTGTCTGTTATTAAGAAAGGTTCCAATCAGCTATCACTTTTGTCTTTGGTAATCGGTTCGGTTTTAGTTTCGATATGTTTTATTGTTCCAATTATCGGTCCAGTGATATTGCTGGGATTCATGATTTTGTCTTTCGGTTCTATGGCTGACCTTATGCTCCGAGCTAATAAGTGAAATTAACTAGAATGAGACACGTTGCCTTTTTTGATATTGATGGAACAGTCTTTCGCTCAAGTCTTTTAATTGAACTAGTGGAACAGCTGGTAAACCAAAATATTTTTCCTCTCTCAGCCCGAGAAAGATACATTGATGAATGGCTAGCGTGGCGTGATAGAGAGGGTTCGTATGATGATTATATAAAAGCCGTAATTGGAACTTTTATGGATCATATAAAAGGTGTTCACTACGGTGATTTAGCAGACATCGGTAGACAGGTAGTCGCTGTGCAGTCAAAGAGAGTCTATACACATACGAGAGATTTAGTCACTAAGCTAAAGCAACAAGGCTATTATCTAGTGGCTATTTCGCAATCGCCAAAAACTATTCTTGACGAGTTCTGTGAGCAATATGGTTTTGATAAAGTTTATGGAAGAATCTACGAGATTGGTCCACAAGATCGTTTTACTGGTGCCGTTCAAGAAGAGCATTTGATTCAGAATAAAGCCAACATTTTAAAGCGAGTTTTTGATAGAGATCCACAGCTCGTAAAAGAAGGTTCTGTTGCAGTTGGCGATACGGACGGAGATATTCCAATTCTTGAGTTAGTGGAGAGACCAATTTGTTTTAATCCAAACAAACAACTCCATATACACGCCAAACGAATGGGTTGGGAAATTGTGGTTGAGCGAAAGGACGTGGTGTACACCATTCAATAGTAAGGGTGGAGATAAAGCATTTACATGGGCAGTTTTGATAAGACAAGAGTTATATCGCTAAACAATAATCCTGTCGGCGAGGGTGCAGTGCTATATTGGATGCAGCGAGATGAACGTGTTCATGAAAATTGGGCACTTATATATGCCCAACAACAAGCAAATCAGCGCAAAGTGCCGCTGTATGTTGCTTTTAATCTCGTGCCAAACTTTGGTGAAGCACCACTTCGGGCGTATGATTTTTTATTACGTGGATTAGAGGAGGTTGAGAAAAAATTAGCTCGTTTTAACATTCAGCTAATTATTCCGACAGGTCAACCTGAAAAGACTATTCCAGATTTAATTAAAACTCATAATATTGGAGAAATTGTTGCAGACTTTAATCCTCTTCGTACACCTAGGCAGTGGAAGGAGTCTGTAGCTAAGGAAGTTCCAATACTTCTAACAGTTGTCGATGCTCATAATATTATTCCTTGTTTTGTAGCGAGTGATAAGCAAGAATTTGCTGCATACACTTTTCGTCCTAAGGTCCATAAGCAACTGAAGCAATATCTAACAGGTTTTCCTAAAGTGAAAAGACATAGTTGGAACACAACTCCGCTTTATACCAACGATTGGGTTGATCTTAAAAAAACTCTTCGCATCGATATTACCGTTGCTCCGGTTGAGTGGCTTGTTCCTGGAGAAAAAGCTGCTAAGAAAGTCCTGCAAGAATTTATCTCAAATAGACTTTCTACTTATCACGAAAAGAGAAATGACCCTAACAAAGAATCGCAATCTAATCTATCGCCTTACTTACACTATGGACATATATCTGCGCAGTATGTTGCACTTGCTATCAAGGAAGTGCGTGGCGTACCAATGGACGCTAAGGACGCATTTCTCGAAGAACTGATAGTAAGAAAAGAGCTGGCGGATAACTTTTGCTATTACAATGATAAATATGACAAAGTCGAAGGCGCTCATGCTTGGGCTAAGGAAACTATTGCGAAGCACGCAAACGACACTCGTGAATATTTGTACACAAAAGATCAATTCGAATCTGCCCATACTCATGATGAATTATGGAACGCAATGCAGAAACAAATGATGCAAGAAGGAAAAATGCATGGTTGGTGTCGTATGTACTGGGCAAAGAAAATCCTTGAATGGACGAATAGTGCACAAGAGGCGATTGATATAGCACTTTATCTAAATGATAAATACGAACTAGATGGACGAGATCCAAACGGGGTAGTAGGAGTCATGTGGTCAATTTGTGGTGTGCACGATAGAGCGTGGAATACTAGAAATATTTTTGGAAAGATTCGCTATATGAATTTTGCCGGAGCAAAAAGAAAGTTTGATGTGAAATCTTATATAGAGAAATATTCGGACCAAAAAGAATTGTTTATCTAACTATTTCGTATCTTCAATATTTATAGTAAAGAATAGTGCTGGCACCATAAGAAAGGCGGTGACTATAAAGAGCATATTGAATGGTAAATGCAGTAATACAAAGCTAGCGCCCAGAGCCCCAAACACATATGAGAATGGACGAATAATTCTAAAGAAACTGATTATCTGCGCATCAGTACTTGTCGTTTTTTTGAAGAAGTATGATTCGGTAGTGGCTTCCACAAAACTAGCTCCAACGCGTGTCATGAACATAACAAAAGCCCATATAATCAAACTGGTGTCGGTTACAAACGACATCCAAGAAGTAGCTAGAGCCATTACCAAAAAACCAAAAGCCATCATTTCCTTCTCACCGATATACTTGTCCGCTAAATATCCAACAGGGTATTCGAGTAGTATGTAGGCTATTTGAGCAAATAGCATTATCAGTCCAAATTCTTTCCAACTGAAACCAATATCTTGGGTTAGGTATATCGGTGTATAGATAACCATCACCATGAAAAATAACTGGAGAACAAAGTGAGCGAGAAATACAAAACGTAGATTCTTGGTTTGCCAGAAGAATTTTATAGCGTCTATAATTTTTACTGAATTGTAGACTGGGTCAGCGAAATTTTTATAACAAGAAACAAGAATCGTGAGTATTGGTATGAGAGTTATCGCGCTAATAAAATAAACTAAGAAGAAACTGCCGGTAGCTTCATCTACAAGTAAAGAGCTGGCGAGAGGTGTAACAGCTCCAATCAAGCCCGCACTAGCAAGTAGTAAACCTCTCCTTGAGCCAGTCACTTCTTCTTTATTGCCAATCATTTCTTCTATGAAGACATCAATGTTGAAGAAAATTAAAGGTATGGCTACTAGATGAATTATAAAAAGAGGTATAGCAACTTCAAGTGAGTTGGCATAAGCCATGCCAAGAACAGATATGAATTCGAGGGCGATTAACCCAATCGTTAAACGAAAGTTACCAACTCGGCGTAACATCTTTGAAATTAGAAGAAACACACCAATACTGATAGCCGAACCAATCGTATATAGAGTTCCTACACTAGCAGTCGAAACGAACTGCTCAAGGTACGATGAGTTCATGTAAGAAACCAAAAAAGAGTGAAAGATTAGAAGGAGAGAGGCTATATAAAGCGGCACCAAACGTCGCTTAAATGGTCTGCGGAGATGCGGACTGTGCGTGGCTTTAGGCATATTGTATATACATTATAGCCGCCTGAAGCTTTGCTTCAGGCGGCTATAAACATCCATTTAATCTCAAATTAAATTCCAATAAGTACCGGAATCACCATCGGTGTCTTTTGAGTTTTTTGCATCAAGAAACTACTGACTACTTGAGTCAAATCTTCTTTAACTAATTCCAGGTCAATTGGGTGCATACGTTCGGTTTGTTTTTCAACGGTACGCTTTATAAGTACGCGAGCTTCTGATAGAAGTTGTTGATTTTCACGCAAGTAAACAAAACCTCGAGAAATAATGTCTGGAGACTTTCGTAACTTTCCATTCTTGCTGTTTACGGTTGCGATAATAACGAACATGCCGTCTTCAGCTAGTGTCTGTCTATCGCGTAGTACTACTTCTTGTCTAGTGCCTACGGTGAATCCATCTACCATCATGAGTTCGTTTGGAATTGTCATCGGCAGGCGAGTGATTTCGGTGCCGTTTTTGATATCAATGATAGTACCGTTGTCTGGTACGATGATATTTTCTCTTGGGAAGCCGTTTTGGATTGCGGCATACATGTGGCTCTTGAGGTGGAAGTGGTGTCCGTGTACAGGAATCAAAAACTTCGCCTTGACTGCTTGGTGTACCCAGACTAATTCACCTGCGTTACCGTGACCAGAAGAGTGAACGTGTGAACCTTTGTAGTTAATCACTTTGACGTTCTTACGGTAAATGTTGTCCTTAAGAATCTGTACCGCGATTTCGTTTCCAGGAATAATAGATGAAGAAAGTACTACCGTATCGCGTTCATTTAAGGTGATGAATTTGTGCTTGTCGGTCGCCATTCGCATAAGAGCAGCGAATTTCTCACCTTGTGCGCCAGTAGTCAAAATTACAATTTTGTCTGCTGGGTAGTCACCCATATCAGTAGCGTTGATGATTGTTCCAGCTGGGATGCTAATGAGTTTTGCAATTACCGCAATATCAATATTGGTCTTGATGCTTCTTCCTTCAAGTACAACTTTCTTTCCTAAGTCAGCACAGGTTTGGATGATGCTGGTTAGACGGTCGAATTGTGATGCGAATGTACCTACAATCAAGCGGCCGCTAGCGCTTTTGATAATCTCTTCCAAAGTTTCATATACTTTTTGTTCTGAAGCAGAAAAGCCATCACGATCAGCGTTAGTCGAGTCACAAAGAAGAGCGATGTTTTTGTTTTCGCCAACTTTGAGCCATGAGCCGCGTTCTTCTACGACAACCTCGCCGTCTTCGTGGACCAACTTGATGTCTCCAGTTACTACCACATCGCCGTGTTTAGTTTCGACACAAACACCCATCGCATCTGGGATAGAGTGAGTTACGCGGAAAGTTTTGATTCGAGTAGAACCAACAGTAAACGTTTCACCTTCTTTAATTACGTTCATCTTCACAGGTTCCATTTGTGGAAATTCTTCCTGTCGCTTCAAAATCATTAGTGAAGTGAGGTACTGAGTGTAGATTGGTGGATTACCAATACGTTCCATAACAAACGGAATACCACCAATGTGATCTAAGTGACCGTGAGTCACCACGAGAGCGCGAATTTTGTGTTTGCGTTCTTCGAGATACTGAGTGTTTGGCAAGATGTAGTTGATTCCAGGCGCGTTGCTTTCTTCTGATACGAACTGGAAGCCAGCATCGATAACGATAATATCGTCTTTCGTCTCGATGATGTTCATATTGCGTCCGATTTCCTCAACTCCAGAAACAGGAATGATACGAACTGTATCTTCGTCCATTATTTCTGGAATGATTGGAGATTTTTCGTCGCGTAAACCAAGTCTGTGAGTAAGCGCCGGCGCTTTATCAGAACGGCGACGTTGTGGATGGCGACGTCGGTTATTGCTTCCGCCTCCGTTGTTTCGACGGTTGTTGCCACCTTGGTTTTGTTGTCCGTGACCATGCGGTCTTTGGTGACGAGGTGCACCGTGTGTCGCAGGTGTAGCGCCGCTTGTGCTTCCACTAGCGTTGCTTTGTCCACCATGAGGACGACGATGTCTGCGGCCGTAGCCACTTCTGTGTGGAGGTCGTTGTCCACCTCCTTGATTGTTGTTTTGATTGTTCATGTCTTAAATCTGAATTTCTAATTTTTAATATGTAAATTACATGTCGTCCTGGAATACCGGCCACAAAGTATCGCTTTTCGTATGCCATTCGAGCGTATTACTGAAACGGTCTGAAGGTTTGCCGATGTTAGCGACAAGTGGCATGGTCACACGATTCGATACAACGTAGGTAAAGTTCGGCTGGAAAAGAAAGACGGCAGGATTTTCTTCGGTAATGATTTTGCTCGCTTCCTCAAATATTCGTAGTCGCTCGTTTTTGTCTTGAGTTGTTCGTGCTGTTCCCAGTAGTTCGTCCACTGAGAGGTTTGTGTATTGAGCGATATTAAGTCCTGGGTCGTCTTTTTGTGACGAATGCCAGAATGGATACAAATCATAAGAACGACTCATATCAAGTCCAAACAATAATGCTTGGAAATCTCGCGGTCTGATGACGGATTGTACAAGTCCAGTTTGTTCAAATTGCTCTGCACTAACATCGATTCCAACTTCTTTCCAATCCGCAACCACAGCATCAAGCACTGCTCCGAAAAGAGGCGTGTTACTTGTGCGAACTGTTATTGAAAGTGTTGTTTCTGCGTTGTCTATTTCCTTACTCCAGAGACCAACACTATTTTGTGTCCAACCTCCATCTGTAAGAATTTCACGAGCTTGCGCGACAGAACTTGTAGCCCTCAATTCACCTGTACCGTTCTCGGATTCTAGCTCACTTACGTTTTTAAGGGTAGGTGCGAAGATGGGGACACCATGTCCAGAGAGTGCAATGTCTATAAGTTCATCACGATCAATGGCAGCTGACAAGGCACTACGTACAGCGTCGTCGAGAAGTACAGCGGAGCGGTTTTGATTAAAAAATAATCCAAATACTCGAGGCAGAGGTGACTCAATAATTCTAAAATCATCACTGTCTAGTAAAGACAAGTTTTCATTTGAGATGTAAGCGCTACTATCCGCATCTCCAGAAGCTAAAGCATCTAGGATGTCTGATTCGTTTGGGTAGAATTTTACTTCAAACGCAGTTATTTTTGCTGATTCCGGATTTTCTCTAAAAGCAGCTAGTTCGTAACTACTAATTAGACCAGTAGCATCACGATTAGCGGTTTTTATGAAAAACGAACCAGAACCCACAGGT
>JACCDW011263962.1_pt1 | contig 10460 bp, 9 predicted proteins | sample 7449781 | NCBI WGS metagenome assembly JACCDW01 (sample SAMN15323449, study PRJNA562643) | freshwater metagenome | isolation source: river surface water | place: USA:Blue River Watershed | collected 2017-08-18 | reverse complement strand
CTTTTACATAACACCAGCATCATTTGATTGGTTGACTGTTGGTTGTGTATGTAGAATTACAACTGGCGCTGTTACAAATGAATTAGGTGACGTCATTGATATAGATTATTCAACTGGAAAAGTTACAGTGGAAAATAATTTAACGAATACATTTTCTGTAGGAGCATATGTTCAAATGAGCGTTTGTGTTATGCGAAATTATATAATATCAGAACCAGGGGAACATTCTATTGGGGATTCAAAAATTGGAGCAAGTTATATTCCAAAAGGGCAAATAGTTCGATTAGTTTATACTAATAATTCTAATTCAGATAAACTGTTTGTATGGAGTACAGAAATGTTGTATTAATTAAATCGAAAAAAAAAAATTTAAATGTATAACTGGGTCCTAACTTAAAAAACAAACCATGACAACTCAAACGAAAACTTCTTATGAACAACCAAAAATTAATGACTTATTTTGCCATTTTATTGATGAATTACAAAAAAGTTTTGCAGATAAAAACATTTTTGCAATTCATAAACTTACCAAATTTATCGCTCTTTTAATTACTGAACGATTTATTGAACTAAATGATTTTTTTGAAGAAAATACTGATTTATATAATAGTGTATTTTCGTTATTATCAGATACTTACTTTCAATACAAAGACTTTCCAATTATTCAGGAAACCATTAATTATATTGCAAAATTATTAATCAAAGAGTTTCCAGATACTTTATTTCAATCTTTTTTATATTTATCGCTTTTTGGGGATATCGAAGCTGATTTCAATGAAGTAAATACTCAATTACTTGGGTTTATTCAAGATGAATTTGGATTTGAAATCAATGTAGTAGGGTTCCCAGATTATCCAATTATCTTGGAGCACTTCTTATCAAATATTAAAAAAGAAGACGCGTCGAAAGACCCACAATCTATTTTGAATTACATAAATTTAATGTTGCCACCAATTGAATATATTCGACGAAATTCAGAAATAATGTATTCACTTTACAATGAAGCAAAACGCCTTGAATTAACCAAATTAAAAGAGTTTGTGAAAACTCTTATGAACAAAACAGACTAACGCGAATTTCGTGAATAAAAAAAACTCAATAGTTATTATTAAAGTACCTAATATGAATAACAAAATTAACGATTGTGCCCAAATTAACAAAGATACAACCAATGGTTGTGTCCAACCAAATTACGAAAATACAACTAACGATTGCGCCAAACCAAATTATATGGGTTTATCAGAAACAGCCTTTTCTAACTTAATCACCAAAGCTATTATGTCAAAAGACTTGGATACTCTAAAAAAGATCATCGATGAAACTTATAGTACATGGCCTATGGACTTAGTTGCTTGTCATGGGTTTCTCGAACTTGTAGAATTCCTACATTCTATTGGAGCTAAAGCTAGTCTTGAAACAATGAACTCGGCAATTGAAAACGGGCATACTGAAACTGTAAAATTTTTACACTCAGTTGGATATAAATGTAGTAAAGACGCGATAGACATGGCTATTCGATATGGTGATCTAGAACTCGTAGAATTTTTACATTCCATTGGATGTAGTTATACTGACGATTCATTTTGCTTGGGATTGTTATCTGGAAATATTGAAGTCGCCAGATTTGTGTATTCTACTGGAGCTAAACTTAAAGTTGGTCCATACACATCAAAGATTTTGAAGATGTAAGTTAAAACGAAAATGTGGAATTTCCCACAAAAAAAAAATTAAAAAAAAAACTCTAATAATTATTATTAAAGCACATAACATGAACAATCAAGTCTGTGAAAAATTTATCCTCAATTACTTAAATAATCTTAACATCAAAAAAGAAGAATTATATAAACGCAAAACTCGTGAAAATTTAGAAGAACAGATCTGGTATTATATGCAAATCATTAGACAAACAGCAAATTCTAAACAGATTGAAAAAGTTGTAAAAGACTGGATTTCTTCTCAGATCACGAACTTAAGCGAGGGAAAGTGATGGAATTATGTCTTTAGGCTAATTCACTGGAGCTAAACTGGAAGTTGGTCCATATACATTAAAATTGTAAAGATGGTTTGTGTCATTAATACAAATAAAAAATTTAAAAAAAATATATCTAATCATTATTATTATTAAAATGCCTAATATGAACAATCAAGTCTGTGAAAAAGTAAATACTGAATGTAATAAATGATATTATACTTTGAAAAATGGTATTCAAGTTCTATCAAAAACATATCTGGAATGTCATCCAAGAACACACACAAACAAAAATGTGGAAAATTTCCGCAAAAAAAAAATTTAAAAAAAAAACTCTAAGATATATTATTAAAGCACCTAATATTATCAACAACAAAATGGCACCGCAAGTTTTAACTGAAGACAACATCGACTTATCTAACTTAGAATTAAAACAAGTATCTAAGGGAACTAATAATACTAATTATTTATTTAGCAATGTGTTATACAAAACCGGCGCTAAGAGCATTCCTTTCCGTTTTTATCTCAAGAACGTTTCATTGGTTTTAGGTTGTTCTTATCGTGAAGAATATGATACTTTCTCTTGCTTATTACAATTAAGTGAATCCCAATACGAAAAGATGAATGAAATTAACCAATATTTAGCAGAGTTAGGAGTTCCTTTATTCAAAGAAGCAAGTGGTAAAAAGGGCGGTAATATTGACTCGAGCAAATTACAAGTAAGTCTTCGTGGAGCAGATGAAGAACAAGGATATTCTCCAAGTTTAGGAATCAAGTTCAAGTTCAATAAAGAAAACAATCATTTCTGGTGTGAATTAATTGATGGAAGTAGCACTAAATTGCCATTTACAACTGAAAATCCTAGCGAATTTTTAAAGCGTAATTCAGTTGTTGATTGTATTTTATCTTGTACTGTTTACAAAACTGGTTCTAACTATGGTATTACTTGGACGCCTTCTAAGATTCGAGTTCAAAAGGTTGGTGAAGACGCTGGAACAGTTTCATTTCCAGACGAAGCTGAACTCAATGAACAAGTTTCAGAGCTTTCTGTAAAAGAAACTGTTAAGAACAAAGATGAAGACCTTGATGATGAAGACGACGACGACGATGATGAAATGGTATCTGAAATCTTAAAATCAAAACCTAAGAAGTCGAGTGTTCGACATTAATCAAAATTTTTAACCAACTTTTTTTTAATAATATTAATTTTAATATTTTTATCCTGCTTTGCTTTACTTGATTTTGGAGTTTTATTCTCTTTAGGTTTAACCTTAGGTGTTGGTTTATCGTCAGTTTCTTCACTTTTCTTTTTATTAATAGTTTCATTCATATCTTTTTTGATTAATGTTATATTTTTTTCAATATATTTATGAATGTTATTAGTAATCATCCACTTAAAAAAATTCATTTGACATATACTTGTTTCAACAGTTTCATTTGTTTTGTTATTTTTCAATTTAATTTTAGATGACATAGCTGAATTTTGTTTAGTCCGTTTAAACGGATCAAATTTTTCCTTTGTATATGATTTTAAATTATCTTTATATTTTTTATATACATTAAATGATTTTCCATTGACGTTATATGTTACTAAGTGTTTTTTGCAATAATTAGTTACAAACCATTCAATTATTCTTAATGAATAAATCGATTGCTTTTGTAATACAGAAAATAATATATTTAAGTTAGTTTGAATTTCAAAAAATTCAAGTAGCTTTTCTTTTAGTTTATCACTTGAATCTGAAGTTGCAGATTTTGCCATTATTTATTTATTTAAAATTTTATTTTTAAATAAGTAATAATACGTAAAAATTATTTAAATTTTATAAAAGTAAATTGTAAGTATAAAAATATGTCAAGTTATAAACAATTTGTATCAAATGGTATAATAGAAGATGGTATAATTAGAGATTCAGCAATACAAACTAGTAGTATTGATATGAATAACGGTGTTATTACAAATCATAATCAACCAGTTTTACAATCCGATGTTGTAAATAAATTATTTGTAGATAATAGAATTGCTGTTTTTACAATAAATTTATCAGGAACAAGTCCTACTAACATTTTAGTTCCACCTCTTAGTTCAAGCATTTTAAAGGGAAATTTAATAATTAATATCACAAGTATAAGTGCTCCAAATGGACCTACTGCTACTTTTCATTTAAGTAAATCAAATTCAACTCAAGTTGGAAGTATCCATAGAGCTAGCACTTCTGCAGGAACAAGTTCATTAGAACGATTAATGATGGATTGGAATGTAGGGGGAACACCAAGATTATATAAAACTGGTGTTAATTATGATGGTGTGTATCAAGTATTCTTAATACGCAATTCATTTCTTTTGTAAAATAACATCCCCAAAAGCAAGAAGCAATTGTTGTTCTTTAGCTGATAGTTCATTGTCTGGATTAACATTCATTTTTGATTCTATAAGTTGAAGTGGCTTTGTAATTTTTACACTTTCATTTTCTGCTATAGCAATTTGATTAAGAATTTTTAATGTGTTTTTATCGTCAAGAGCTTTTACATTAGTTTGCATTGAAGTCGTTGTTCCGATCTTTTCTTGTAATAACAAAGCATATTTATTATTAAAACTATTTTGGTTTAGTTCTATTTTATTTATTATCTGATATACTTTATCTTTAAGTTTTTTATATGCATCATAATTTTGTGAACTATTTCTCATTAATGTAGAGTATTTATCTATATATTTTTCAATCTCTTTATTTAAATCACTCAGTATCGTTATTACTAGCTTATACTTATTAATTTCTTCTTCTGGTATAAACGTTACACTGTGTTTTAAATTGTTTTCTTTAATAATACTTGCTACATCTTCTATCTTATCCAAAGTTTTCTTTTTATCTAATTGTTTCAATTTTTCGGCAATCTTTTTATTTTTTTTAGTGTCAACATTAACATAAAATTCCTTTAAATAAAAAGTATTGTACTTTTTTATTAGTTTAAATTGTTTCTTTATTTTTTTAGATAAGTCTTTAATTTCTTTGTTATTATTTAATTGTTCTAGTGAATATCTTTGTATCAATTCATTTTTCTTTCCACTAGTTCTTTTTGAATCCATTCTTACTTTATCTTTTAATTCATTTAATTCTTTATTCGTTTTTATAAGCATGGTCTTTTTTTGTTTATATTGTTTAATACTGCTCATCAATTCTTTAATCGATGCATTTAATTCTTCATTTTTCCTTTTATAGTTGTTTTCAGATTTAATAAGCAGTTTTTCAAGAATGTTTATTTCTTTATTGAAAATTTTATACATAGGAGCTATTTCCTTTTCAAACCTATTTAAAAGTATAGTATCAATAGGGTTTCTTTGGGCACTAGCATAAATAGACTTAATTTCTTCTTCTCCTGCATTATTTATATACAAAAGCCCAGTTTCCGATATATTACTATCTGTATTAGTTTTATATAAAATCAATTGTTTTATTTGCTTTTCAGGCTCTTTGAGGTGTTCTAATCCAATATTATCTAAAAATAGATATTTATTGTCATTTGATACAATACCATTTTTCTTCAGCAGTTCGACATCAGATAAAGTTAGTTGTTTGTAAAAATGACTAAATGAATTTAAAATATAATTTTTCTTATTTCCATTTTGTTTTTCAATATTTTGTTTTAAATACTCAACTTTAAATTTTGGGTCTAATTGTGGTTTAAAAAATAAATAATCGTTTTCTTCAAATAAACCATACAATATATTAGCTCTAGAATAATATCTATAATTTGGAATTGACTTGAAAATATCTTGAGTTTTTGCGTCCTTAACAGAAACAGATATAACTTCTACGTTAACAGTTTTACCTTTTGAAAAGAATAGAATTATAGTGTTGATAATTGAATTGTTCAATATTCTCTGTAAGTTAATAGGTATAGATTCGCGATACAAATATTCTATTGCACCTAAAATAAAGTAAATAGCTGTTTTTGAATAATATAATGGTAAATATTTATATTCATATATCAACTTAAATGTTTTTGACATAACTGTACCTAATCTAGTGATAAACCCTGGACTCTTAGATATAATATTATAAAATTTACTAAAAAACGACATAAAAATGCTTATAAAGTAAAAAACATTATAATTCGCACCTGTTCCAATTAGTTTATAAATTTCTTGTAAAATATAAATAAGCGCGCCAGTCGACGAAAGTCTAAACCAATCTTGATATATAAACTTAATCAAGTCATATATGACGTTTAATGGTTCGGATTTATAACGAGTTAATGGTTGGCTTAAATAATCTAATATATTCTTTCCGTTGAATTTGATATTTAAAATACCCAACAATTGATTCTTATCTAACGGTAAGACTTGTTTTTTAATTTTAATATATTCTTTACATAATTCAACTTGTTTTTGTTCTAGTTCATTTAAACGTTTTTTGGATACACATTGATTTTTTATTTGGTCGTAGATTTGTGCTTCTTTACATGTTAAACAAATTTTTTCTAAATATAAAATATTTTGTCCTGATGGACTAGTCTTTAATACAAATTCTTGTTTATATGGATCAAAAATATATTTATCTTCAATTATATTCATTCCTTATTTACTAGTAATAAAATATTTTTTTTATTAGTATATAATTAAAGTAAAGTTTTATGCCTACTAAAAAAAGTGGAAATAGTAAATCTAAAAAAAACAGTGAATCCGTTAAACGCCGAACTAGTTCTATTATTAGAAATATTTTTGGTTCATCCTATAAAAAACAATTGGCTATTAAAAAAGCACAAGAAGATGCTTCTAAATTGAAAAATAAAAATCAAGTAATGCGTTTTATATCTGAGGCTAGAAAGAATAAGGTAGTTCAAAATTCTAAGAACTTGCCAATATTATTATATACTATTATTTTAGCATTGAACAAACTTGGTAAATATGCTCCACAAAAAAATATTGTTTTAGGTAAAATTCTTGCTAGCAAGGTACCTTTGACTATAAAATTGAATCATTTAATCCGATTGTTTCAAAATCAAATTTCATCTGATATTATAAATATACCAGACAAACCAGAATCTTTATTTGGTTTTTATGATACAATTAAACAAATTAAAAAGCTAATTGAAGGGAAAGGTAAAAATAAAGATATAAGCTTAAAAGATCCAGAAGTTTATTTAAATGTAATTGTTTTCACATTAAATGCTCGTAAAATCTATAACTCTATAGGTAATGATGATATTTATACTGAATATTTTAAGAGTATGAATGAATTTCTTAAAAAGAATGACCCTGACGATCTTAGCTTATCATTAAATAAACAATTAGAAAAAGATTATATTTTATTGCTACAAGACATTTTATTGTGTGATATTGGTTCTGATAAATGTGGAACAAAAACTACTAAATTCCCTCCTAAAAATCTATGTATAGATAAGAATAATACATATTATGAATGTAAATCAAAAAATGATTTTTATAATTTTATTTCTAGACTAGATTTATAACGAGAAAAAAATAAATAGCTGTTAAATTAAATTAAATTGAAAAATATAAAACGAATTTAATTTAAGTTTAATTACAAAATAGTATAAACACGAACGCGGTATGTATTCGTTCGCGATGTACTTCCTGCTGGAGAATGTAGTAATCGTGGGCGATTAGCACCTGATGGCCAGTCCATAAGGATACGTTGATTTTCATCACCACGAGCATTAGTCAATCTATTAACGTCACCATTAGCTCCATTGTTATTCTTTGTCAAACTAAATGTTGCGAAAGCACCTTGGTTTGTTCCAGTAGACGTGTCTTGAACTATAATGAAGTACGCCCCAAAATTAGATGTTGTTGCAGAAGTCAAAGATACAGGTGTAGTAGATGTATTGGCGATATTGATATCTTCTGTATATGGTAAGCCAGGAATAGTAATAGCACCAAATGATGGATCATTTAATTCAATAGTATTTACATAAAGCTTACTTGTATTCAAGAAGCTAACACTTGCATTAGCACCCGCCGCGCTTGTAGTACTAGCGGCGACAGTAAATGTAAATGTATTAGCAGTTGTTCCTGTTACTGTGTAAGTTCCATTAATACTTGGTGTAAATCCCGTGCTGTCTTCAATCAATACTTTATGGCCTGAAGCTACTCTTTCAGTAACGTCCTTAAGAGTCATAGTAATAGTAGTTGTACTTGCTGAACCTTGCATATTGCGATGTTTCTTTGGATTGATTTTTACGACACCTGTATTTAAATCAGTGTATTGTAAAGTATTATCATTAGCTGTCAAAAATGACGTTCCAGGAAGGTCTGAATCGGGGACACCAGCTAATTTATAATAATTAGTAGATTCGTCCCAATATAACGCAATACTGTTTTGATTATACAATTCATAAGTATCTGCTGCAGAAGGAGCTGTAACTAAGTCTAATCCATCACTAAATACAACTGGTGAAGTTGTATTGTCCGCAGTCACAAATAGTGTAGCTGTTTTCGTACTTCCAACATAATCCTTGATACGACGTACTTGTCCAGAACCAGCTCCACTTGTAATTCTAATCCACCAACCATTGTAGAAATCATCAGTTGCTGATGCATGCGCTCCTAATACTAATGTTCCTGGTGTAGCACTTCCAGCTTGGAATGCACCGGATTCTTGAGGAACAAAGGTATCACTTGTTGTGGAATTTTCAACAACATTACCAGAACTAGACCCATTAGCAGTTTGATAACGTCTAATAACAACACCAGAATCAATACCTAATGAACCACCAGCATAATTCAATTGAATCAAATTGTCTTCTACAACTAATGTTTCAGTATTGATGCTGGTAGTTGTACCTTGAACATCGAGATCACCTACAACAGTAGTTACACTTGCAGCAGTACCAATTCGAACTGGCACGCCTGATGTTTCGGTTCCAATTTTAATACCATTTGTAGTATCACTAGAATCAATTTTAACTTCACCTGTTGAGTCAATAGTAACTGTTGCGCTACCTGTTGCAGTGCTAGTTAATGCAATAGCACCCACAGCGTCTACTGTGACACCACCAGCGGAGTTGACGTCAACAGCAGAAGTTCCTGTACCAGCAGAATCAATCACAATTTTTGTTGACGCATTACTTGCAGTTGCAGATAAGCTAATAGCATCTGCAGCAGCGCCGGCAGCGGTTACTACAAATTTACCATTTGTTGCACTATTAGCTTGAACTGATACGCCACCAGAAGATACAACTGAAAATGCGGTTGCACTTGTACTTGTTTGTGTACTTGTTAATGTCGCAGAATCAACAGTGACAGCATCGTTTGCGTTAATGTCAATGTCATTTCCAGTTCCAGTAGCATTCAACACTAAAGTAGCACCATTGGCATTAGCATTAACAGTAACTGCTCCAACACTAGTACTAGTAGATTCTAATGTCATAATTCCTCCAGCTGTAGCTGAAATAGTACTATTCGCATCAATATCTATACCACCAGAAGGTGCATTAATGTCAATAGCCGTTGCATTGGCAGATGTACTTGTTAATGAGATATCACTGGTCGCATCAGCAGTTATACCACCAGCTGTGGCATTTAAATCGATTGCTGACCCACTTGTTCCGGCCGAATCTATAACAACATTACCTGCTGCATTAGTAGCATTAAGTCTAATTGCATTGGTGGCAGCAAGTGATGTCTGAAGTAAAATATCTCCGGAAACTTGAGCATCAATACCTCCTGATCCATCAATAGTTAATGCTAAGTCGTTTGTATGAATATAAGTCGCTTGGAACGAACTTACACCTTGGTCAACTAAAAGATCACCATTACTTAAATATATACTACCAGTTCCAGTGGCAGAACTTGTTCCATCTGCAAGATAAAAACTACCTGTGTAGTATTGACCTTCCGGATTAGTCGGAAGTGTTGGTTCTGTCATATAATTTGATTAGTTTAATATTAATGTAAGAAAATAATTTTATCTAAAATATCTTGACATTACTTATATCAAAGTCTTTAATTAGAGATTCATTTGATATATAATTACATACTTTGATTTCTTGTTGATTATACACTTTTACAACATTAAGTTGTTGGTCTAAAAAATACTCTGGAACATTCAATATAACTTTTTTTGTATTGTCTGATATTTTTTGAATTAAGTTTATAATTGTATTCTCAGTTAATTTAACTGTAGTTTCTGTTAAATAATACATATCTATTACTTCATTATTTAAAATATACTTGATATTATATAATATAATATAGTGTTCATCAAATTGAAAGTATCTATATAATTTACTAGAACTAGGAAAATTAGATATAAATAGATTTCTTTGCACACTCGATTTTTTACTATAAAATACATTTAAATCCACCTTTTCTAATTCGAATATGTTGTTGTTTTCTTCATCAATACAATTTTCAAGACAATTTATATTTAACAATTTAAATGCATTTAATATATTCATATTACTATTTATCTTTTGTTCAAATGTAATACCATACAACATATTATATTCAGTTTGAAATCGACAGACT
>JACCDW010970823.1_pt1 | contig 10460 bp, 6 predicted proteins | sample 7449781 | NCBI WGS metagenome assembly JACCDW01 (sample SAMN15323449, study PRJNA562643) | freshwater metagenome | isolation source: river surface water | place: USA:Blue River Watershed | collected 2017-08-18 | reverse complement strand
TCTCAGCCTCGGCCATTTTAATTTCTTTACGACCCCATTCGGCCAAAGAAATATCCTTAACCTTGTAAGGAATGTATGTACTTTGAGTTGTCATGTTCTGTTAAAAGCGCCGCAAAATTAGCGAAAATAGACCTAAAAGCCGCAATTGCAACCGCCTGGTTTTTTGGTTGTTGAATGTTTCGCCGATCCACAACTGCTGCCAATAACCACAATTCCCATCAACATCACTGCCCACAAAGCAATTTTTCGAGCATTTTTGTTTGTAATCAACATCCCTTTTTTAGTTACGATACAAATATACATTTTGATAACGATGGAATCGCTTTCTTATTGTAAAATTGCAGTAATGACTTTACTATCCGTTATAGATGTTGCCTTAGACTGGCTGCTACATTTAGATAAACACTTACAAGCTTTGGTTGCAGAGTATAAAAGTTTCACTTACGTAATACTCTTTCTAATCGTTTTTGTAGAAACTGGATTGGTGGTAATGCCGTTGCTTCCGGGGGATTCTCTATTGTTTGCCGCAGGAAGTATCGCCGCCATGGAAAATACATTAAATATCTTCATTCTTATTCCCTTGCTAATTTGTGCGGCTTTGTTGGGCGATAATATCAACTACTTTATTGGTTCGAAGTTTGGCACAAAGGTGTTCGATTTGAATTGGAAATTGCTTAAAAGAGAGTACTTAGAAAGAACCGAACAATTCTACGAAAAGCATGGTGGCTACACACTTATTATGGCCCGATTTGTACCCATAGTGAGAACTTTTGCTCCTTTTGCCGCCGGATTAGGCACAATGTTATACCGAAAGTTTATTGGGTATTGCATTTCTGGAGCCGTTTTATGGGTAACATCCATCAGCAGCGCTGGGTATTTTTTTGGTAAACTTCCATGGGTTCAGAAAAACTTCGAACTGGTTGTATTTGGCATTATTGGAATTAGCCTACTACCCATTGTTTTCCAAGTGATAAAAGCAAAAGTCAGCAAATAGCACAACGCCCGCATCCTAATCCCTGGTCTCAGGCCTGTAGAGCACAGTTCAATCACCCTTTATTCTGTCCATAACGCAGCCAACGCTAACAATGAAACACCAAATTGGTTTGATAGGACACCCCGTTTCACATTCAAAATCACCCGAATTATTCCGTGAATTTTTTACAACAGCACCCCACCAACAGTGGCACTATGAGCTGTGGGATTTGCCGAACGTAGATGAACTCTATCCAATAATTTCCAACCCAAATATCCGAGGTTTTAATGTAACCTTACCCCATAAAACTAGCATCATATCGCACCTGAATTTCATTTCGGCCGATGCGTTTCAAATGCAATCGGTAAATACGGTAATCAGTATACCTCCTCATTCCAAAACGTTAGAACAACTTCGAGCTCATCTTGAAAACTATAATTTGGATTTAATAGAGCTCGATTCGCTAAACGCAAAGCAAACTACACGGAGTCATTTCTCGCAACAAAAACACAATCTACAAACCGATTCCATTAACACCAATTACCTAATTGGTTTCAATACGGATATTTTGGGATTTGAAGATTCTATAAACCGCTTTCATCAGAAATTTAACCAAGCGGTAATTATTGGAAATGGAGGCTCGTCCAAATCGGTCAAACAATTATTATCGATAAAAAAAATACCCTTTTTACAATACAGCAGAACCCCAAACAGCAAAGACTATGTGTTAGGCATGGAAGAGCTATCATATAGACTTCCATCTCCTAATACTCTTTGGATAAATACGAGCCCCGCAGGGATGTCGCCCAACATCGACCTCATGCCGATGGTACCCAAAACATCCATTCACACAACCGATACATTAATAGATCTAATTTATAATCCAGAAGTAACTAAACTGATGCGACACTTTCAACGATGTGGAGCCCAAACATTGAATGGTTGGACCATGTTAACATCCCAAGCTAAGCATGCATGGAAGTTATTTCAGTTATCCGCGGAATTATCAAAAAACTAGTCCGAATTAATAATAGTGATTTCGGCCGATAGGAAAAGGCCACAGTATAATATCATTCCTAAAGCAACCGCTATTCACGCAAACTAAACAAGTTACTAATTCTGACATTTATCATGGTATTTTAGTTATACCAACTACTATTTTTGGCAGCAAATCCACAAACATTTGTAAGCCTGCTTGTTTGTTATTTAAAATCATTCTAAATTTGCAATAATGAGAACCGAGAAAACGGATTTATCTTCAAATACTGCGGAGAAACTTAGTTGTGGGCAAAAGGCCAGAATTACTTCGATAAAGGAAGGCGCGTTTTCATTAAAATTAGCCGAAATGGGATGTGTACCCGGCACCGAAATTACACGCGTATTTTCTGCAGCCGGTGGCAGTCCGATCGCTTACCAAATAGACACTTACCTTTTAGGTTTACGTGCAGAGGAAGCAAGTTTGTTAGAAGTAGCTCCCTGCGAGAACTAAGACAGATGATTACAACCAAACGCGTAGCTTTCATTGGTAATCCAAACTGCGGAAAATCTACGTTGTTTAACCGACTTTCCGGTTTAACTCAAAAGACATCCAATCTGCCTGGGACAACAGTAGAAGCATTTGAAAGTGAAATCACCCACAACAAAACTTCGTATTCTTTAATTGACTTACCTGGCATTTACAGTTTATACACCCAAGCAGAAGACGAGAAACTTGTAGTTCAATATACACTCGGATTAGAAAAGCAGGAAAAACCTGAAATATTGTTGGTAGTATTGGACTCCTCCAATCTCAGACGTAACTTGTTATTATTTTCCCAAATTGCAGAACTGGGTATCCCTACAGCATGTGTATTAACAATGCAGGACACCGCGGAAAGAAGAGGAATAGATATAAATTTAGATACATTAACACGCTCTTTAGGAGTACCTTGTATTTGGTTTAACCCAAGAAACGACAAAAACACTGAACCCGTTTGGAACGTGATTAATGAAGCTTGCATCCCGAAATCCATAGTACCAGATACCCAAATAAAAGACAGACTTACTGCACATTGGCAAGGTGAGAAATTGGATGGGTTAAGTCAGGAGACCTTAAACAGGTACAAATACATCGAGGAGATTGTAAAATCATGCGTATCTAAAAAACTCAATAACTGGCAAAGTCTCACCCTGAAATTTGATCAATGGGCTACCCACGCAATTTGGGGATACCTCTTATTTGCCTTGATCATGTTGATTTTATTTCAAGGCGTTTTTAGCCTAGCGGCCTATCCCATGGAATGGATAGAAACCAGTTTTCAATGGGCCTCAAATACCCTAACAAATTTATTACCAAAATCATTGGTAACCAGCTTTTTAACAGACGGCCTGCTTAGCGGGTTAGAAGGGGTAATCGTGTTTGTGCCTCAAATTTTTATTTTATTCTTTTTCATCGGCATTCTTGAAGATTCTGGCTACATGGTTAGGGCTTCGTTTATTACCGATAGAATTATGCGGAAACTTGGATTAAACGGTCGAAGCATTATTCCCATGGTAGGCGGATTTGCGTGCGCAATACCAAGTATTATGGCAACTCGTAGCATCAAAAGCAAATCCGAACGATTAGCTACTATGTTAGTTGTTCCATTAATGAGCTGCAGTGCACGATTGCCCGTTTATGTTTTACTCGTCTCCATTGCTATTCCATTAACTACATTTTGGGGCCCATTCCATGCGCAGACCTTCGTAATAACTGCTGCATATATGTCGGGTATAGTAGTAGCAGTAATCCTTGCTTTCTTCTTAAATTTATTCACCAAATCCAAGGCCGCGGGATCCGAGTTTATATTAGAATTACCTACTTACCAAAAACCTCGATTCCAAACAGTTGTACATCAAGCTTGGTTGAAATGCTTGTCCTTCCTTAGTGAAGCAGGTAAAGTCATCGTTTTAATTTCGATGATTTTATGGGGACTATCTAATTTCGGCCCAGAAGAGGCGATGAAAAACAACCCCAATAAACTTGAAGCCTCCTATGCTGGACATATCGGAAAATTCATAGAACCAGCTATCGAACCGCTTGGCTACGATTGGAAAACAGGAATCGCCTTGATCTCCTCCTTTGCCGCCAGAGAGGTATTCGTAGGAACTATGGGGACTCTATTTCAAAGCGAAGAAGACGATACTCAAGGAATTCGGGATAAAATGCAAGCCGAGATTAACCCTGAAACAGGTAAACCCCTGTATGGAATTCCCTACGCATTAAGTTTGATCGTTTTTTATGCTTTCGCTCTACAATGCATGAGCACCATGGCGGTAATGAAACGAGAAACAGGAAGTTGGAAATGGCCAATAATACAATTCGTTGCCTTTGGTTTAATTGCGTACATCGGTGCGTTTATTGTTTTTCAGATATCTACCTATTTGGAGGGTTTTGCTGATTCAATTCCGGATAATGTGGCCTCTGTTAGCCATCATTTATTCCATTTTTTCTAAAAACAATTTCGCAGAATCTTTGTATATTTGCAAGGCTGAATTTATTCGTAATAATTACGTAGAAACAAGGCAACTTTCTAACAAACACACTACACTTCATAGATGAGGCAGCTTAAAATTTCCAAACAGTTTACCAACCGCGAAAACAAATCGCTCGACAAGTACCTAAACGAAATCTCTAAAGTTCCGATGATCGACGCTCAAGAAGAGGTTGAATTGGCTCGCAGAATTCGCGAAGGCGACCAAGCAGCATTGGAAAAATTAGTAAACGCCAACCTTCGTTTTGTAGTATCTGTTTCTAAACAATACCAAAACCAAGGTCTAACACTGGGCGATTTAATCAATGAAGGAAATATGGGTCTAATCAAAGCAGCAAAACGCTTTGATGAAACTCGTGGTTTTAAATTCATTTCTTATGCCGTTTGGTGGATTCGCCAAAGCATTTTGCAGGCTTTGGCCGATCAAAGTCGTATCGTACGACTTCCTCTTAATAAGGTAGGTAGCCTTGGTAGAATTACACAAGCTTCTGCCCGATTAGAGCAAGAGTTAGAACGCGAACCAACGCCGCAAGAAATCGCAGAATCATTGGAAATTCCTTTAACCGAAGTTGAAAATGCATTGCGTTCATCTGGCAGACACCTAAGCATCGACGCTCCCTTAGCCGAGGGCGAAGACAATACATTATTGGGTGTACTTGACCAAAATGACGAGCCCAATCCTGATATGCCTCTATTAAACGAGTCGCTTCAAAACGAAATCAATCGTGTAATATCAACTTTATCGGATAAAGAACGCGATGTACTAAAATATTACTTCGGATTAGACGGAAACGCAGCCCACACATTAGAGGACATCTCCGAAAAGGTAGGATTAACACGCGAACGCGTAAGACAAATCAAAGAGAAAGCATTACGCCGTTTAAGAAAATCTAGTAAGAGTAAAATTCTCAAAGCTTACTTAGGCTAATTAAACGAAGCTAAATAGCGCAATTCAAAAACACATTTATCAATACGTAGTAGACTAAATTAAGTTTATCTGATAATTATTCCAATAAACTTTACCTACTCAAACAGGTTCCAATAAAGAAAAAGGCCGCTAAAGCGGCCTTTTTCTTTATCTCATATACAAAGGAATGTAATCCTTGTTTATCTATTCCCTTATTTTAACAACACAACTACACCCTCAAACGTATACATCTTACCGTCGATGTAACGGAAAGAAATCTGATATGCATAAGATCCCTCTGGACATTGTCCGCCTTTGGAATCAGAACCATCCCATCCCTTTCTAGGATCTTCTGTAAAGTACAATATTTCACCCCAACGATTAAATATGCGCATACGATATTTTGTTACACCGAACGAGAACTTATCCGGAGCAAATTCATCGTTCAAATTATCAGCGTTCGGCGAAAACGCATTTATCTGATGACGCAGCAATTCAGGCTTCAAGAAAATATACTTTCTTATACTATCGGAACAACCTGAACTATTTACAACCCGCAGATATACTGCAAAGTTGCCTGTGTCTGCAAACGTAGCTAAAATAGGACCTTGACCTGACGCAAACTGACCATCCTCAAATAACCAACTGTAAATATCAGCATCCTGACCAGTGAAATCGAATTTCCAATCTGTTTCGAAACCTCTAGATAATAGGTACTTTGAGGTAAAATCGGCTCTAGGCTTAACTTTAACTGTTACAGGCAAAGCAGAAGTAGTTGTTACACAACCTTGATCTGAAGTTGCCGTCAAGACAACATTATAACTACCAGGTGCATTGTAGGTAAAAATAGGATTTGCCTGACTAGACGTACCACCATTACCAAAATTCCAATCATATTTAGATATAAAACCACGTTTTACGATAGCCGAAGAAGTAAAACTCATTGGTGAAGATGCACACGCAACACCACCAGTAATACTTACAACCGGATGCTCATTTACACTTAAATCCATATCCATGGCCGTAGCACAACCTTTGTCGGAAACAGCTCGCAATCTCACCTTATAATCACCTGTATCCGGAGCCGTTACATCAGGCAAATTATTCGAAGTTGTCATTAATACCGAGTTCAAATACCACTGGTAATTTACACCGGAAGCACCATTTCCATTCGATCCATTGCTAAACACAAACTTATTACCCTGCAAACACTGAACGGGTTTATTTACTACAAAGAATGCCTTGGGAACCGCATTGATTTCGATTTGCTTGGTTGCCGAATCTACACAACCATCACCTGTGACAACCCTTAATTTAACCGCAAACTTACCGGGATTTAAAAAGTTCTTTCCTGTTACATTCTTGGTATTGGCAGAGGTACCATCACCAAAATCCCAACTAGAAACATAGCTACCACTAAACGAAGTATTATCAGTAAAATCAAATTTACCGCCCCCTAAACAAGCTGTATCTCTATTACTGCTCAATGCAACTACGGGAGTTTCTACTACGTTTACGTCTATCCATGCAGAATCAGCACAGCCTTTGTTTGATTTCACAGCATGGGTGATCCTATATTTACCTAATGCTGCATAGGTATGCGACACACTATCCAATGTACTTGTAGCCCCATCGCCAAACCTCCAAGAATGAGTTAATGCACCGGTTCCACCCCACGGAAATTCCATTTTCACTCTAAATGCATTCCCCTTCAAACACTGATCCGAAGCATTTACTTTAATACTTGCATCGGGGTTGCCTAAAATTTCAATATCTCGCTGGAAACTATCCTTGCATCCCATGTTGGAAATTGCAATGGCTCTAGCAAAAAACTTACCCGACTTGGGGAAAGTCTTGTTAGGAATGGTATTAGCCGTACCCACAGTATTATCTCCAAAAACCCAACTTCTTCGCAAAGCCAACGGATCTTTTCCTGTTCCTACCGTTGATTTATCATCAAACGTAAAGAAATGGTTTTCAAAACATATACTTGAGTCCTTAACCACAAAGAAAGCCTTCGGTTCTTTTGCTACATAAACCGAAAAAGTATCTGTATCCTCGCAACCCTTATCCGAAACACTTTTCAAAATCACGCGTTGAGTTCCTGTGTCGGAAAACTTATATCCTGTAACCTTTGTATTCGTAGAAGATTGCGTTTTATCGTAGTTCCAAGTTACGGACCATGTCCCCGATTTTATTGTAGTTTTATCTTCCCAGTCAAATAAATTGTTTTTAAAACAAGGGTTTATAGTTGTAAACTTAGCCGAATTTACCGGCGCGGGTTCAACCACAAACATGGAGTCTATAGTATCCCTACATCCAACCGTAGTTTCAGTTATTAATCGAACTCGATAATTGCCATCGGCAGTGAATTTATATTTCACCGTGAAAGGCAAGGTTGTATCTCGTTTCCCGTTACCAAAATCCCAATACGATTTGCCAACGCCTTCGTTACTTCTAGATGAATCAATTAAACTAAATTCTTTGTTCTGGCAGAAATAGTTTACTTTAGAATTCAATTGTGCAAGTGGGTATGGATAAACCACCAACGTAGTATCCAAGGTATCTTTACAGCCTTTTTTCGATGTAACTATAAATCGGAGATTGTTGGTACTTATGGTATCAAATCTATATTTAAATACTTGCGTATCTTGTGTTGTGAACTTTTTCTTGTATGAATCGAATAATCGCCAATTCGAAGAAGCCCATCCATCATTATTATACTTTGTACCATCGCGCATTACAAAATTGTTGGTTTTGTAACATCGATCTAGGGTATCAAATTGAATTTGCGCCGTTAATGGATCTGTCCTGCGGATGTAAGACGAGTCGATGGCCACACACTTTGTAGCTGTATCCCTTACTCGAATCCAAACTTTACCGTCTTTGGTTGCTGTAAATGACCGATTGGTTGAGGAATCCTGCCATTTATACAAAAACTTGGATGAAAAAGGAGCTGAAATGGTAAAATTCAATGTTTTTGCACACTGAGTAATGGTATCGTCAAAATCAAATACTGGACCCGGTACAAAACTTATAATTTTACTTCGAACAATAGTATCAACAACACCACAATCCAACAATACCGGCATCTTAACTACTATGTAATAAGTACCAATTTTTGCAAACTTATGAATTACAGTTTTCCCTGTATCCGTCTGCCCATCACCGAAATTCCACAAATACCCCCTAATCTTTGGCTTACCCTCTACCACCATCTCTAATTTTACTGGATCACTAGGACAAAGTGATTTCCTGGTAACCTTAATGTCGTAACTGGTATTTTCAAATACCGCACCCGCTGAATAACTATAACTCTCATACGGCCCAACTCCATAGGCTACCACGATTAACCCACTATCACATTCTATAGAATTGGAACTTGGGTTATTCACTTTAATCATCGCATACGAATACTTTTTACTGTTCCAAGGAGCCGTTACATCGGTAAAGGATGAACTTGGAACTAAGTTACCATTTAGACGTACGATACTCTTTGCCGTTTGATCCACCATTACATTTACCCAATGCTGGTTCATATTGCTAGTGGTTGCTGTACCTACAATCGTTCTCAATAATCTCTGGTTTACATCGGGCGAAATCAATATTGCGGGATCACCGTTGTTTCCTCCAAGACCTGAACAAACCCCATTCTTCATATACTGCACCGCATAGGCAGGTTTGTCCGTGCGTATTGTGGTTGCAGTCGCTGTTGTTACATTCCTATATATCCACTGACCTTTCTTTAAAATGGTCTCCGTTAATCCATTCCCATTAATATACACCTTAGTTGAGTCGTAAGCAGCCACTATTTTGTATGCATAGCCGCCAGTTTGACCACTAAATGGCATCAAAATATATTCTTTCCCCAAAGCAACTATTGGCAACACTTGTGTATACAAATGATCTCTTCCATTAATACCCCCACCACAATTTCCCTTTGTTACGTGTATAGAGCGAGCTCCAGAAAATACATTGATTTTTCCACAGCCTTCAACTACCCGAATTCGAGTTCCAGTTAAATCACCATTTCTTGCACCCGTAGTTGCCCACGACTGCAAAGCTGGATCTGTATTATTGGTCCCATCTCTATCATCGGATTGCACCTGATATGTTTGTCCTCGCCCCAATGTAACAGTATACGGCGTACCCGCCACTTTACCTCCCGCAGTACGAAACGTTGGGGTAATTTCCACTTTCACGTTGTTGTCCATGGCGATAATACCAAACTCACTTTCCGCATATCTACTACCACCTGTCCCTGCATTCGGCATGAAACTAGCCACATAAAACTCAGGTGCCGCTGGTATACTCTCGTAAGGCAATACAAAAGTTCCGTCCGAACGATTTAATTCCAAATTTAAACAATACACATTAACAGGATCCTTGGCCACAATACGCAATCCCTTTTTTGTATTAGCATCGGTACCCGCCGTAATCTCAGAACCTGTTGGATAATAATACTGATTATCTACTGCAATACGATTTACTTTCCCTGCGGTAATATTATACGACTTCAAACTTCCAGATAATCTCGGATTGTCTAAGTCGATTTTCGTATTCACTTGAGATGTCACGAAAATAAGCAGCGTATCTGGATATGCACCACTACGCGTTTCCATTTCCATAAACGTCATGTAAAACGTTTTTCCCGTAGATGTGATTTGAGCATGAGATTTACTCCAACCAAAAACGAAAAAAACTGCGAAGACTAAACTTCGCAACCTAAAATTGCTAATTATATGTTTCAAAACCGGTTAGTAATTGTGTATACAGACTCTATAACGAAAATAAACGTTGTCTATTGCCTAGGTAGTTATGTTCATTTTCCACAACATCAACGAGCTTTTACACTACAATGACAATTACTCAAGAAATCACCCCACTAAAGACAATTTCGTCATTCAAATAAATCGCTACAAACTGTCCAGGAGTTACTGATTTTAATGGTGAATCAAAAACTATTTGATACCCCAATACATGGCCTTCGATATCATACAATTCCCTTAAATCACAGCCAACTAAATCTTGTCGATAGCGTATTCTACAATATAAGTTCCCAGATAGC
>JACCDW011831534.1_pt1 | contig 10461 bp, 9 predicted proteins | sample 7449781 | NCBI WGS metagenome assembly JACCDW01 (sample SAMN15323449, study PRJNA562643) | freshwater metagenome | isolation source: river surface water | place: USA:Blue River Watershed | collected 2017-08-18 | reverse complement strand
TTCGATTGGCTGGGAAATTCTCAACGATAGAGCAAGTCAAAGATATTATCATCGGTAGATCAAAATCCGGTGGAGAAATTAAACTGAAGGACATTGCTGAAATCGAAGATGGTCGCAAAGATTATACTTCAATAAGCAGATTGAATGGAATAACGACAATCGCAGTTCTCGTGCAAAAACAAAGTGATGCGAATTCTGTGGATGTGAGCAAAAAAGTACGTGAGCAAATGAAGAGTCTCGAAGAGCAATATGCTGATAAGAAACTCACATTCACAATTGCTCAAGATGGATCTTTATTTACGATTGAAGCCGCAAATGCTGTGAAATTCGATCTTATCATTGCTATCATACTCGTTGCTGCAGTGATGTTCATCTTTCTTCATTCACTACGTAATTCTCTGATTGTGATGATTGCAATCCCTGCATCGCTTTTGACGACGATATTTGCGATGTACATGCTCAATTATTCATTCAATTTGATGACCCTACTTGCGATGTCACTAGTCATAGGAATTCTAGTGGATGATTCAATCGTGGTATTGGAGAATATTTATAGACATCTAGAAATGGGGAAGGATAAAATATCTGCTTCTATTGAAGGTAGAAATGAAATAGGATTTGCTGCATTGTCGATTACTCTTGTGGACGTCGTAGTATTTGTTCCACTATCAGTTGTGGGAGGTTTGGTTGGTAATATCATGCGTGAATTTGCAGTGGTAGTATTTACATCTACACTCATGAGTTTGCTTGTTTCATTTACCATCACACCTGCTCTTGCTTCAAGACTTGCAAAACTAGAACATCTTTCACCTGATTCCCTCATGGGCAGACTCGCATTGATGTTTGAGCGATTCTTTGATAAGATTACGGGTCAATATGAACAAGTGCTCGAATGGGCTTTAAGAAAACGCATTAGTAGAATGACTGTTATTATTGGTTCTTTTCTGGCCATTATTGGTGGAATGTCTTTGGTTCCACTCGGCTATATCGGAGCTGAGTTTATTTCTCAATCAGACCGTGGTGAATTTGCAGTTACAGTAGAAATGCCACCACAATATTCCGTAGAGGAAACAAATTACACAGCATTATATATTGAAGAGTTATTAAGAAGTTTCCCTGAAACTGATCGTATTTTCACATCAGTAGGCGTTTCTAACGAAGGTCTGATAGGTCAAAATTCTAATAATGCCGCAGAGTTTAATGTTACACTAAAACCTGCAAAAGAAAGGCAACGCTCAACTGACGAAGTTGGGATTTTAATGAAAGAAAAAATCTCTACAATACCTGGCGCAAAAGTACGAGTGAATCCGATAGGAATATTTGGTACTGCTAATCAAACACCAATTCAAATTGTGGTAAATGGAACAAGTTTTGATGAAGTATATGCTTCTGCTACAAAACTTGCAAATGTTGCAAGATCTATCAAAGGTGCTCAAGATGTTCGTTTGAGTGTTGATGATGGAAAGCCTGAGTCAAGAATTGAAGTTGATCGTGATAAATTGGCAGCATTTGGTCTCACCATTGGTGAAATAGGCAATTCATTACAGATAGCACTAACTGGAGATAATTCAGTGAAATATCGTGATGGAAATACAGAATATGATATGCGTATCTTCCTAGATGAATATGATCGCTCACAAACTGAAAAATTATTGCGTTTGCCATTTGTGAATGCAAGAGGTCAACAAGTTGAACTTCAACAATTCGCCTCAATTGTTCCTGCCAGTGGTCCGACAAAACTACAAAGGGAAAATCGCAATACTGCAATAACTGTATTTTCTCAAGCTGTAGGTAGACCTTCCGGAAATATCGTTGCAGATATTCAAAAGGGGATGGAAAAGGAGCAATTACCAGCAGGTGTTACAATCTCATATCTTGGTGATCAAAAAAATATGAAGGAATCTTTCGTGAGTCTAGGACTTGCCCTAGGCGCGGCGATTCTTTTTGTGTATTTGATCATGGTTGCTTTATATGATTCATATATTTATCCATTTGTGGTTTTATTCTCAATTCCAGTAGCATTTGTAGGTGCTTTGCTCGCAATGGCATTAAATATGAAAGCATTAGGAATCTTCCCAATACTTGGAATTATCATGATGATTGGTTTGGTTGCAAAAAATGCGATTCTACTTGTGGATAGAGCCAATCAAAATCGATTAGATGGCCAATCAATCATTGAATCATTATTAGATTCAGGTCGAACCAGATTGCGACCAATTTTGATGACAACAGTTGCTATGATATTGGGCATGCTTCCAATTGCTGTATCAAAAAGCTCGGGTGCAGAATGGAAAACAGGTTTAGCTTGGGCAATTATTGGTGGATTAACAAGTTCACTCTTATTGACATTAGTTTTGGTTCCTGTGATTTATCATATCGTGGAATCTATGAAAGAGAAAAGGGCAAAGAAAAAAATCCTAAAAGCAGAAAAACTGCAGGCTCAAATGACTGAAGGATTCATTTCATGATTCTGCATGTAATTACTGGTATCCTTTGTTTATTCTTGTTTGGTAGAATGCTTTTTCTATTCAAATCATTGGGTGATAAAGAAAAGCAGAATATTCCTATTGTAAAAGAATTGTTGACGTTATTGGGTTTGACGGCATTATTGCCATTCATACTTTCGCTTTTTGCACATTGAAGAAATTGAAACAAATATATCTGATTATGGGATGCATTATTTGTATGATTGCATCCCATAGTGCATTTGGAGCATTGCAAGACAATGTATCATTTGTTTTGATGAAGCAATTACGATATCCCATAGCCCAAACATATATGATAGATGCAAGATTACCACTTGAGTATATACAAAATCAGTGGAAGTTAGGATATCATGTTGCAGGAATATCTCATGGGGATAATGGGTATGCAGTAATTATGAATGGAGGAATGATACCACAGAAGATTATCTCTTCCGATACATTTCCTAGCACGCAAATACGAGATTATATGGCATTAGGTTTTCGAATGACTGCTATATCAGCTCATGCTGGAAAATGGGATATTATCATGTCTTTACAGAATGGAGTATATTCACAGATTATAACCACTCATAAGCAATTCCCGAATGCCTATATTCAAGAATATTGGGATAAGGGATATCGCATAGCTTGTATTGAATATGGTAATGGATTGTGGACACTTGCTATGAATAGGGCAATGTTTACACAATCGCAGTCTTATGTAACAACAGACTCAATTCCGAAATCCATTACTTCGCTCATGAAAGGACTTACCATTCGATCCTGCAAAAATATTCAAGGTAAATATTTATTTATTGGGGAAGGAGGAGATGATGGATTCCCATATACATTCTTTTCAAAAGATTCAATAACAAAAGTAACTATAGATAGCGCATGGCAACAGAATTATGCTATCCTAGAACTTTCCATGGATAGAAAAACCGTACGATATATGCTCCCGGAATATCTTCTGAAGGAATATAGTATTGAGTCTTTAGATCTAACAAGAATTCCTACAGATTCAATTCAGCATGAAGAATTCAATCAGCACATTTTGTTGTGTAAGGATTATACTAGTTCTTCAATTGCCATGCGTAAAAGAGCACAATCATATTTACTTAAAAAAGATACTGCTTCCGCTATTAATGTCTATGTGCAATATCGAGAACGCATACCTAAACATAGAGCGTGGATTGATTCCTCAATTGCATTACTAACAATGCCGGTAAAGCAATTGGAAATTATCAATCTTGGTAAGCCAATTAATACAAATGGCTCTGAGTGGGATCCAGTTCCATCACCCGATGGACGCTCATTGTTTCTTTCAGTAAGAGATCGCAGTGGCGGAGAGGGTAAACAGGATGTGTTTGTCGCAGAACGAATCGATACACTGGAAGGATCTCCCTGGGGAGTTCCAAAGAGCATAGGGAAAGGTGTAAATTCTGCTCAAGGAGAAGAGACAATAGATAATGTCTCAACTGATGGCAATACAATTCTATTATCCGGAACATTCCCTGGTTCATATGGTAAATTCGATATTTATACTGCAGAAAGAACATCATTTGGATGGGATAATCTCAGGCAAATGCCTCGACCAATTAACTCCGAATTTCATGATGAAAGTGGTTGTTTGAGTTCCGATGGTAAAGTGATATTATTTAGTTCTGAACGACCCGGTGGTATTGGTGATATTACTGTGCCTATGAATTTCAGATATGCCGATGGCACTCACGGAAATATGGATTTATGGGCTTGCATCAAAACAGATACTGGATGGAGCGAACCAATCAATCTCGGACCAAAAATCAATACTCCATTTGCCGAACGCTCACTCTTTCTGCATCCAGATGGTAGAACTTTATATTTTTCTAGCAATGGACATCCAGGACTTGGTGGATTGGATGTGTATAAATCCTATAGAGTATATGAAGATTCATGGACTGAATGGACTGTTCCACAAAATATGGGTCGTTCAATCAATACATTGGATGATGATTTCAGTTATAAAATCACAGTCAATGGCGATACTGCATATTATGCAGCTCAAGATGCTCCTGGTGGACTCGGAGAATGGGATGTCTATAGAGTGATTCTTCCCAAAGATGTTAGACCGCAACCAATTGCTTCTATATCCGGAAAGGTTATTTCTAAAAATGATGGTCTTCCTATCCCTGCCACAATAATCTGGGAAGATTTAAGTACTGGAAAAACAATCGGATCATCCAGAGTAAATCCACTTGATGGTTCTTTTTTTATTGTCTTGCCACTAGGGAAGAAATATGGATACTATGCAGATGCCCCAGGATATTTTCCATCCTCCTCTTATATAGACTTACGCAAGAATAAATCTCCTCTTACAAAGAAGCACATAATAGCATTACTGAAAATGCCAGATGAACAGAAAAAGGAAGTGACAATTGAATTGACTAATGTCTTTTTCACCTATCGTTCTTCTGAATTATTGGAAGAGTCATATCCTGAATTACAAAGATTAGCTGAGATCATAAAACTGAAGAAATATAACAATATCCTTATTGCAGGGCATACAGATGATAGGGGCTCAGATGCATTCAATAATAATCTCTCGCTTAAAAGAGCAGAATCGGTAAAAAAACATTTAATTTCATTGGGAATCAGATCAGAATACCTTAAAACACAAGGTTTTGGGAAGAAACAGCCAAGGTATACTGGGAAATCAGATGAAGAAAGAGCAGGAAATAGAAGAGTAGAACTCACCATAATCAAGGAATAAAGCCCCAAAATTGAATATCTTTGCATTCAATTATCAATCATTTGAGCTTCAATGTCCTTCTTTTCTCTTCAACATACAGATCAACATAGTCGAGCTAGAGCCGGTATCATGCAAACCGATCATGGTCACATTGAAACACCGATCTTCATGCCCGTTGGCACTGTTGGATCTGTTAAAGCAATTGAACAAAGAGAACTCATTGAAATAGGCGCTCAAATTATTCTGGGAAACACCTATCATTTATATCTTCGCCCTGGTGAAGATGTCTTGAGTCATTTCGGCGGTCATCATCGTTTCATCTCATGGCCCCATCCAATACTCACCGATTCGGGTGGTTATCAAGTATTTTCACTCAAAGAATTACGAAAAATAACTGAGCAAGGTGTTGAATTTAGATCGCATATCGATGGTTCTAAGCATTTCTTTTCACCGGAACGAGTAATTGAAATACAGCGTTGTATAGGCAGTGATATTATGATGGTCTTGGATGAATGTACTTCATTTCCTGCCACACATGATGAAGCCAAAACATCAATGGATTTAACAATTCGTTGGGCCAAAAGAAATAAAGATGCATTTGATAATAGTATGCCCAGATATGGACATAAACAGTTTCTATTTGGTATTGGTCAAGGAAGTACTTATAAAGATCTTCGACATGATTGCATGAATCAATTAATAGATTTGGATTTCGATGGATATGCAATTGGTGGTTTGGCTGTTGGAGAACCTTCTTTCGACATGTATGATATAATCGATCATTCAACGAATGTGATGCCAAAAGAGAAGCCTCGATATCTTATGGGTGTCGGTACGCCAGAGAATATTCTCACTGCAATTGAAATGGGTGTTGATATGTTCGATTGTGTTATGCCTACAAGAAATGCACGCAATGGTACAATATTTACAACGCGTGGTAGAATGAATGTTCGAAATTTGAAGAATAAATTCAGTGATGAACCAATCGATCCAGGTTTGGATTTATATGCCTCACAAGAATTTTCACTTGGTTATTTGAGACATCTCTTCACAGTTGGAGAGATTGTAGGCTTGCAGCTAGCAACATTACAAAATCTAGGTTTCTATATGTGGCTAGTACGTGAAGCTAGAAAACATATATTGGATAACACATACACTCAATGGAAATCTTCAATACTTGAAATAATACGATAATTCAATCATATACTTAAGGTCAAGACAATGCCATTTTTCCCAATCGAAGTGTTTGCGCAAGGTGCACAGACAGGAAATGCAGATCCTGTTTCACAATTACTCACTTCACTACTTCCAATGGCTGCAATTTTTGCGGTATTCTATTTTCTCATGATTCGTCCACAAAGGAAACGTCATAATGAGCATATGAAGCTGATTTCAGAACTCAAGAAAGGTGATAAAGTCGTGACTTCCGCTGGTATTCATGGTGTAGTTGATTCAGTCGATGAATCTGGTATCATCAAGTTGAAGATTGCTGATACAGCAATCATTAGGATTGATAAGGTTGCTATTTCTCAGGTAAATACACAATAATTCATGAAAAACACTTTTGATTCCATAGAGCAAGCAATCAAAGACTTGCAAGCAGGTAAAGTTGTTGTAGTACTTGATGATGAAGATCGCGAAAATGAGGGCGATGTGATTTGTGCTGCTGAATTTTGCACCCCTGAACTTGTGAATTTCATGGCATCGCAAGCAAAAGGACTGATTTGTGTAGCAATGCCACCTGAGAAAGCACATGCCTTGGATCTTGCTCCGATGGTTCCCGACAATACAGCATTGCATGGAACAAAATTTACAGTTTCAATAGACTATCTTCATGGAACAAGTTCTGGAATATCTGCTAGTGATCGATCTGCAACTATTAAAGCATTGGTGCACGAAGATATAAAGCCAGAGGATTTTGGAAGACCTGGTCATATATTTCCTTTGATTGCAGTCGAAGAAGGTGTACTAAGAAGAGCAGGTCATACTGAAGCCGTAGTTGATCTTATGAAACTGGGCAATCTTAAATCGGTTGGCGTTCTTTGTGAGGTTCTTGCTGAAGATGGAACAATGATGCGTACTCCTCAATTAATGGAATTTTCTGAGAAGCATGAACTTTCAATCATCACTGTTAAAGATCTCATCAGATATCGTTTAAATAAAGAGCATTTGGTTGAGCCCGTAGCCGAAGCACAATTGCCAACTGAATTTGGTGATTTTACTCTCAAGGTATTTGCAAATACCGTTGACGGTAAAGAACATGTGGCTTTAGTCAAAGGCACTTGGAATGAAGATGAGCCTGTATTGGTTCGTGTACACAGTGAGTGTTTAACCGGTGATATTTTCCATTCTTTACGTTGTGATTGTGGTCCTCAATTGTCTGCGGCTCTTTCCATGATAGAAGAAGCAGAAAAAGGTGTTCTGCTTTATATGCGTCAAGAAGGTAGAGGAATTGGACTAGTTAATAAGGTTAAAGCTTATTCTTTACAGGAAAAAGGCTTGGACACTGTTGAAGCAAATGTTCAATTAGGCTTTCAGCCAGATCCTAGAGATTATGGTATAGGCGCGCAGATACTTGCTTCACTCGGTATAAGAAAAATGCGCTTATTGACGAATAATCCTACAAAAAGGGTCGGACTAGAAAGTTATGGTCTGGAAGTAGTTGAAAGAGTGCCAATTGAAATGCAGCCAAATCCTGTAAATAGAGAATATTTGGAGACAAAAAAGGTCAAAATGGGCCATTTGTTAACTCATCTTTGATGTTTTGCCATCTCCGATAAATTCAATACTTTTGTTCTGTACTTAGTAAGTACTTCTCGAGGCAAAGTCGTTATGTATATAACGGCTTTGTCTTTTTTTGCTATAAAATACTCTCTTTGGAGAAATCCATGTCATCCGGTCCAGTATATATGACCCGCGAAGGTGTCGCGAAAATTGAAGATGAACTCAAGCAACTCAAGGGAAAGGGTAGAACCGAAATTGCAGAGAAAATTGCTTATGCACGATCACATGGTGATTTATCTGAGAATGCGGATTATGATGCTGCAAAACATGAGCAAGAATTGCTTGAAATGCGCATTTCAAGATTAGAGTCAACTCTGATGAAAGTGCAGGTCATTGATCCTAAGGACCTACCAGATGATAAAATTTATATTCTATCTAAAGTGAAGCTTAAGAATAATAAAACTGGCAAAACTGTTGAATATACACTTGTAAGCGCCGAAGAAGCGGATTTCCAAGCTAATAAATTGGCTGTGTCTTCACCATTGGGTAAGGCTTTACTTGGTAAAACAATTGGTGATAAGGTTATTACAAAGGTTCCAGCCGGTGATATTGAGTATGAAATACTTGAAATCGGTAAAATTGACTGAGTTAAACCAAATAGATCGGAACATTGTCTAATTCCCGTGATTTCACATGGGAATTTTTTTTTCTGGAGATTGAGTGAAGCCTGAACAAGACATAATACTACTCCTTGAAAAAGGTAAATCTCATGAGGCAATGTCAATCCTGATGTCGAGCTATAAACGATTTGTTCATTCAACTGCAATGCGCTATTTGAAAGATGTTGAAGATGCAAAAGACATAACACAGGAAGTATTCATCAAAGCATATCACTCACTGGATTATTTTCGTGGTGATTCAAAAATTCAGACTTGGCTTTATTCTATTACAAGAAATCTTTGTTTGAATGCCCTAGACAAAAAGAAAAGAAAAGGGAATATGATCGTAATGGATACTTTGGATATATCTTCTGATGACAAATCAGATAAGCTTGTGAATGAATCTGAGTTTTCAAAGTTCTTTAAGGATTGTATGTCCATATTACCTGAAAAACAAAGAGAAACATTCATATTGCGACATATTGAAGAATTGACATATGAAGAAATCTCCGAAATGCTTGGCACCAGTGTCGGTGGACTTAAAGCAAATTACTATCAAGCTGTGCAAAAATTATCTCAATATCTTTCTTCCAAAAAAGAAGGGAATATCCGATGAATAATCATGAATATATCGTTCAATTGTTACCTGATTATATCAATGGTACATTGTCTGAGGCTGATATCTATATTGTGGAACAAGCTCTTGATTCTTCCAAAGACTTGCAACAAAAACACGATGAATTTGTACAAGTATTTAGTGTATTGAAGCAAGACAATATCATTCAATTGATGAATGATGAGGTAGAATCCGTGGATGTAATCATTCCTCTTAAAGCAAAGAAGAAGATGATAATCCCAAAGATCATCATCGGAACCACAACTTCAATAGCAGCTTGTTTATTGCTTTGGATTGGTATTAATAACCAAATATCCAGCATTGTTCAAAATGGTGATGTCAAGAAGATATCTACTATTGAATTGGCTGAGACAATCGATGAATTTACTCCTTTGGAATTACAATCGGAGGAAGTGGAAGAAGTGATATTGGATGAACTTCTTACATTGTATGTAAGTGATATCGAATCAGGTAAAGAGATCAATCCGCTACTCGAAAATGAAATCACAAATTATCTTTTGCAGGAGAGTTCAGATGAAGAAGTATTATAAGCTCATCTGCTTTGTATCACTTTTCATGTTCTTAGGTACTGCTTCGCTTTGTAGTCAAAATCCGGAAAAAATGCGAGAGAGATTGAAAGCTTATAAAAAGATCATGTTGATGGAAAAACTCAATATGAATGAAGAGCAATCTATCAAGTTCTTTGCTCGATATAATGAACAAGAAGAGATAATTAAGAAAGCTAAAAATGAATTAGATCAAGCAGTGGGAGGCCTTGAACAAGCTATTGAATCTGGAAAGGGAGAAACCGAAAAAATAATCCAATCTATTTTCGAAAAAGATATTTCATTGAAAAAATCTATTGTTGATAGAATGAAAGCAATGAAAAATGTACTCTCTGAGAAACAATATGAAAAATATGTCCTTATTGAATATCGACTTCTTGAGGATGTTAAAAAGGCTATAAAGAAGAGAAAGAAATAATACATTGCATTAAAAAAATGCTCGAAAAGTGTTGAGAATTCAATTCTCTTTCTTTTCGAGCATGTAATTTTATTAGTATCTTTTTCTTGGTGGCTTCATTCCCGATGTGGAATCTGATTTACCTTTATACTTCTTTTTATCTTTTGAGTCAAAAGAAGGTTTCCCGCCAAATTTCCGATCGTTTCCACCGCTTCTATCTTTGAATGAATCGCCATCGCGTTTTCTGAATCCACCGGAATCGCCATCGGGTTTTCTGAATCCATCGGATTCGCCATCACGTTT